>OEPS010000282.1_pt1 | contig 18797 bp, 22 predicted proteins | sample 1539411 | NCBI WGS metagenome assembly OEPS01 (sample SAMN02671747, study PRJEB22543) | soil metagenome | biome: bacteria | place: China:Hunan Province, Lengshuijiang City | collected 2012-10-15 | depth 0.08m m
CTTGCCCCGCGATTGCGGTGTGTCAGTCAAATCACAATCGCGGGGCAAGCCCGCTCCCACAGCCCGGTATCAGTGCAGCTTCAGGCGCGGTTCGGTGCCACGGCCAATGCGGCTACCCAACATCAGCATCAGCGTACGGAACGTGCCATACAGCGCCATCTGGTGCATGCGGTACAGCGACACGTAGAACATCCGCGCCAGCCAGCCTTCAAGCATCACGCTACCGGTCAGGTTACCCATCAGGTTACCCACCGCCGAGAAGCGCGACAGCGATACCAGCGAGCCGTAGTCGCGGTAGGCATAGGTCGGCAACGGCTTGCCTTCCAGACGCGCCTTCAACGATTTGGCCAGCATTGACGCCTGCTGGTGAGCGGCCTGAGCCCGTGGCGGCACATTGCGGTCGCTACCCGGCTGAGGGCAGGCGGCGCAATCACCAAAGGCAAAAATGTCGTCGTCCAGCGTGGTTTGCAGGGTAGGGCGAACCACCAGCTGGTTGATCCGGTTGGTTTCCAGTCCATCGATATCCTTGAGGAAACCAGGTGCGCGAATACCCGCAGCCCAGACTTTGAGGCTGGCCGGGATCACATCGCCATTGCTGGTTTTAAGCTCGGTGGCTGTCACTTCGCTGACCGAGGCATTGGTCATCACGGTGACACCGAGTTTTTCCAGGGTCTGGTGCACCGGCACACTGATACGTTCCGGCAGTGCCGGCAGCACCCGCGGGCCTGCTTCGATCAGGGTGATGTGCATGTCCTTGGGCTGGATACGGTCCAGACCATAGGCGGCCAGTTCGTGCGCCGCGTGGTGCAGCTCGGCGGCCAGCTCCACACCGGTAGCACCGGCACCGACAATCGCCACGCTGATGGTTTCGCTGGCCTGATCGCCGGCATGGGCGCGCAGGTAATGGTTGAGCAGTTGCTGGTGAAAACGCTCGGCTTGCTTGCGGGTATCGAGGAACAGGCAGTTCTGCGCCGCGCCAAGCGTGCCGAAGTCGTTGGTGTTGCTGCCGACGGCGATAACCAGGGTGTCATAACCCAGGGTGCGCGCAGGCACAAGCTCACGGCCCTCTTCATCGAGGGTCGCGGCCAGCTGGATCTGCTTGCTCTCGCGGTCCAGGCCACTCATGCGCCCGAGCTGGAACTGGAAGTGATTCCACTTGGCCTGGGCCACGTAGTTCAGTTCGTCTTCCGAGGAGTTCAGCGAGCCGGCGGCAACTTCGTGCAGCAATGGCTTCCAGATGTGCGTCAGGTTGGCGTCGACCAGGGTGATGCTGGCGCTGCCCTTCTTGCCCAGGGTTTTACCCAGGCGGGTCGCCAGTTCCAGGCCGCCGGCGCCGCCGCCGACAATCACAATACGGTGAGTCATGGAGATATCTCATAAGGTTTACGGAATTCGGGTCATGAGTAATCGGCCGCTCAGTGCGGGCGGTTCGGGCGAGCGCAAGGCAGCTCATAGCACCAGGTTACTCAGGAGGCGGCTCAACAGACCGAGGCCAATGGTCACCAGCACCACCATGCAAAGGAGCAGCCACGGCCGGAAAGGCTTGCGCTCGACTTGATGCTGGGGGGCTTGCAGGTATTGATCGACACGACGTTGGTCTTCGGGATTCAGGCGGCTGGTCATGAGGGCCTCGTCAGGTAGACGCTTGTGACTGAAAAGAAGCTACAGGGTTCACTGTAGTTGTTTGAGCAGGGCCCAGTGTGCAGTCACGCAGCCGTCGCTATGACGAATGATTGCGCTTTGTATCACCGCCGCGCAATTTATGCCATTACGCGTTGGCAGGGGGCCAGCTCAAAGGCTGATGCCGACATCGAAAACAATGCTGCGGCCGAGGTTGCCGCGCAGAAAATCCGGGGCGTCCGGGTGAGCGAACAGCACGCGAGCGAAGGTCGGCCCGACCAGTGACAGCGAACGCCAACCCTGGCGCAGGTATTCGGTGGGCGGCGGGAAATGGCTATTGAGGTCGAGCACTTCGCGCTTGAGGCTGGCGAAAGCGATGATATCCAGCTCGCTCAGGTCGAGCCCGCGCTCCTGGTAGTTGTGCGATTTTTTGCGCAGGGTCGGGGCCAGGCGCTGCAACAACTCCTGGGCACTGATCCGCCGTGGCCGCGCTTCGCGCCGTACCAACTGGCTGAGGGAAAAGGCACTGCGCCGCCGTTGCAGCTCCTCGCGCCATTCGTCATTGAGCCGACGGCCTTCATCGAGGACGAAAAACACCTCGAAGGCAGCGTCACGAAACAAAACGTCAGGCGGCTCTTGGCCGGCAGGGGTGAAATCCTCGCTGCGGTAAGGAATGTTCAAGCCTTGCAGCAGGCGCTGGCAGACCCAACGCTCACGTTCCCATTTACGGGCATTGGAAAGAAACGCATTGGCTTGTTCGGCCTGAATGGTGAGCAGGCGCAAGTAGTCTGAGTCGTCCATGGGGACAAGCTTAGCGTTCAATTGTGTCTTCATGAATAAAGTCATTCACATGCCCTGCGCACCTCCCGCCGGTGCCCGTTGGAGCTGCTGCAGTTGTTGGCGATCAAGCTGCCTAACCGCCGGCCCGTTGGTTTCCCACTTATCCTGCTGCTGCATTTTAGTAGCCGCCTTGTCCAAGCTGTAGGCACTGGTGATGGAGTTAAAGTTGATCGCCTGCGCGTTTTGCTTTTTCTCGATCAGAATCTGCAGGTCGTTGCGTACCTTGGATGGCAGGTTCTGGATCTTGTCGACATCCTTGCCTTCATTGTCAACGATGCTCTTGGCGCATTGCGAGTAGCAGGGAGGGGCAGGCTCAAATGGGTAAGACAGGCAGTTGCAGTCCGCGTGGGCGAAGGTATTGAAAAGACCGAGGCTAAGTAGTGTCCAAGGTAGCGTTTTCATGATTTGTCTCCTACGCGTAGTTGTTTGAGGAATATCCAGGCCAAGGTGTAACCAGTTAGCCAGAAGCCAAAAAAGGCCAGTGACCACAGCAGATAGAAACGTTGATCTGAGTAAAGATTGTTGATCTGCTCGGAGATGGCATTGATGGAGCTAGGGTTAAAGCGTGTTGCTAGATAACTGCCGACAAGCTGGTTACCTAGAAAGATGGAATAGGCTAGACCGGCCCAACCTGGCAGGAACAACAGGTAAAGCAGGCGAAGCGTCCAGCTATCAGGACGGTTGTGTGACGTGCCTATGATGATGGCCACTGTGGCGCCTCCAATCGCCACTGCCCAGCCGGAAATGGCTGCGGAGCTGTCGAGTACTTCTTTGAGAATGGTGGGTAAGTCACTCATCGCCTGGTTCTCCTGATCTCACTTGCTAGCAGCTGGCAGGGCAATCTCGCTGAACGGCCTGGGCATGACGATTTCTGCTTGCGCCGGCAGGGTGGTACGCACGATCCGGTACATGGCTTTTTCGTTTTTCGCCGCGCAGCACTTTGGGTTTATCCAGATCGTCGCCAAAGAAATTCTCCCAGTGGCACAACACCACCATCCTCCGCGGCCGCATTCAGCGGCAGGGGCACGGGCGTTACTTTTCGGTGTCTTTGATCGTGACGTGCGCACATCCCTTGTTGTTGCGGTAGAACAGGTCGCCAGCCACGTCGTTTACGTAGAAGAATAAAGGGCCATCGGCGCGTGCCTTGAAAGTGCTATTGAAGACCCGGCCGCCTTCTACGGGGACCGAATCCGGAGGGCAGCGCCAGCCTGCGGGCCAATCCGTGATGGTTGGCCCGGAGTCTTTGCAATGGTCAGTTGGCAAAGACTTTTCCGGCTCGATGGGCAGCGCATAACTGTCGTTGCCGTGGGTGCCGACACGCACCATGGTCTGGAACCAGGGCTGACCGATGTGCCGACGTGCAGGGGTCGAAATTGCCATTACCCACGAGGTGGGGAATTTCAGCGTGCATTCGAAACCGCCCGGATTGGCCGGGATGGTACTGTCGCTCCAGCGCCACTGATCGGGTACCTGCATGGTTATCTGATAGGTATGGTCTTTGAGAATCTGCATGCCGGAGTAGGCACAAGGCTTACGCGTGTCGAACCAGAAGGTCGCCTGCTTGCTGGCAGTGCCCTCTGGTGCCTCGCACAAGGCGCCGGACGCGGCGGACCAGGCAAACAGTGGCTGGCTCACGACCATAACAACACCCAGCAGAATCGCCAGGACAAACACAAAAGGCAGCAATCGGTAGCCGAAGAAATGCATGAACGACTTGTAGGCTACATGGGTTCGCATACGCAGGATGAACCGGTCTCGTAGCGTTGGTTTGCTCGGCTGCGGCATTGATGTCACCGACCTGGGTCTGAGCGGCGTGATGCCATACCAGACACGGCGCATCTTGTCCCTGATGGTCGTGCTCAGGTGCTTGCCCCAGCTCATGAAAATGAACAGCAACACAACCATCGGCAGAAACAGGTTCGGGTTGGTGGCAAAGGAGGCGGTCCATGTGCTGGCGAATGAAGGCAGCACATAATCGAGCAGTGTGATGGGCTTGCTCAGTACGCAAAGTGTTTCCTGACAGCTAGGCCGAGCTGGCGCGAACAGCGGCATCGCCGTCAGCGCCAGTGACACAAGCAGCGTCAGGAAGTACGCGACGCGGCGTCGCCACACGGTGTTGTAGACATCTTCCCGGGCTGCCCGGAAACCCTTCATCCAGCGTTTGGGTGCCGTGCGCCGAGTTGAATTGCCTTGCGCGGCGTGCATTTGCGACAGGTACTGCTCGACATTGACGATGCTGCCGTCGATGCGCACCACCGAGAAGTTCGGCGGCAGGCTGATGGGCGCATAGCCATCGGGATCGACTTTGATGCGACGCAGTACACTTTCATGAACCTTGGTTCTGGGTACCCTGACTTTGTCGGTGCGGTTGAGACGATCGATCCGGCGCGGGTTGTAGCAGTAATAACTGGCAATGCCCTTGCGTGAGTCATAGAGCTTGCCGTTTTCGTCCGAAAGGGCGAGCAGGTCCCTCCAGATCGACCGCTCAAAGCGCAAACCGTACTTCTTCGCCTCACACATGATCCACTGCAACGGCACGTAAGACAGGCTGTCGTCTGCATAGCCGCCACCCACGTTGGCGTGCATACCACTGAACCACACCTGACTGATGCGTTCGGCGTCGATGTGTCGGCTCCGCCGGTTGGCGTTTTTTACACCGTGCTCGCGGTCATCGGTGTTGTCGGGGTCTGGCGCTTCGTTCCACAAGCGAGGGTGAAAGGCATTGCGCTCGTCGTCCAGGGCCAATGCATGGCGGGCGCGGCGCACCCGTGAGCTGAGGTTGTAGTCCCGCATTGTTAGCGGCCAGATGAACTTGTCGATTGCCCGAGTCAGTTGATCGACGGGTAGTCCGTAGGCATCTACGGTATCCCACAGGCCGAGAAACTCGATTTTGATCGGCGCTGCGGAGTCTGGTAGCCCCAGCTTTTCGACAGTGCTGTAGAGCGGATTTCCACGGAGTCGATTCTTGCTATCAAGGATGAAATCGCGCAGGTTTCTGAGCTGTTCTATGCCCCAATGACTGCGAAAGCGGTCGCGTCGAAAGGTCCGGTAGGCGTCCCAGGCCAGACGCTCCAGCTCGCTTTCGCTGCCACTGTAGCGCAACAGGCCCTGTGCCATGACCAGGCCGATCAGCACCCTTACGGTGAAGGCGCCCCGGCTGAAACCGAACACATAAATCTTGTCGCCGGGCGCGTACATCCGGCACAGGAATATGTAAAGGTCCACCACGTTGCGAGCCAGACCGACACCGAATCCGCCACCCACCAATGCCAACGGCTTGAACGTCGAGGTGCCGACACCGTCGTCATAGAAGGCAAACTGCCTGGGCTGTTGCGGATTGGCCGGGTCGCGCAGGTCTACGGCCTGGTACAGCCGCCAGACATTGGTCTTGAACAGTTTCCCGGCGCTATTGCCGGTTCCGTCTGAAAACAGCACAAGATGCTTGGGCATGACCCACTCCTTTCAAGGAGCGCCAGGACTGCCCACGACTGCTTATCCAGTGGCCCGCGCCAATGTCGCTTCCTGATCAGCATAGTTGAAGGTCAAACCCATAAGGGCAAACCGCCATGACCTGTGGGCACTGCTCGCCGCGTGCCGGTGTAGACTGTGCCTGCAACGTCTTGGCTGAAGGGCTGCGATACCGTGATTGATGCTCAAGTGCTGTCTGACCACAGCCTGACCCTCGGCTGGGTCGGATATGTCGTGCTGCTGGTATGGGCGGTGGCGCGTACGCGCTGGGTCGAGTTGTTCACTGACAGTCGCCGCCAGCACCTGCTGTTCGGCACGGTGTTCGCGCTGTTTGCGTTGTGGCTGGTGCGTCGCGACTTCGATAACGGGGTGTCTTACCACTTCATCGGCATGACTGCGGTCACCTTGCTGCTGGACTGGCCGCTGGCGATTGTCGGCGGATTGCTGGCGCAGGTCGGACTGATACTGATGGGGCGTCAGGACCTGGCGGCCATGGGCGTCAATGGCCTGTTGTTCATTGGCCTGCCGGTGCTGGTCACTGAGGTTTGCGCGATCCTCGTCGAGCGCGCGCAGCCGAAAAACCTGTTCGTTTATATCTTCTGTTCGGGATTTTTCGCCGCAGCCCTGGCGGCACTGCTGTGCCTGCTGATCGGGCTGGGTTTGCTGTGGTTCGACGGGCGCTTCGTGATGCCGGAATGGATCGAAGACTTTATCGGCTACCTGTGGCTGATCATTTTCCCCGAAGCCTTTATCAACGGCATGATCGTCAGCGCACTGGTGGTGTTTTGCCCGGAGTGGCTGGAAACCTTCAATCGCACCCGCTACCTGCAGGCGCCCTGGAAGGACGACGACTCCGGGCGCTGAGGATCAATGGTGGGCGCGTGGATCGAGCTCACCGGAGAACAGTTCGTCTTCAGCATCCGGTGCGACCGGGATCTTGTGCTCTTCAGCAGCCCAGGCACCGAGATCGATCAGCTTGCAGCGGTCGGAACAGAACGGCCGGAACGTGCTGGCAGCGTTCCATTCAACGGGGGCGCCACAGGTCGGGCATTCTACGGTCATCGGTTGGCTCATGCTTGGCCTCCTCGCAAAGTCAGATAAAAGTGATGCAGGCGGTCGACCTCCGAATGCAGCCAGGCCAGGTCGCGGTCATTGACCAGTACATCGTGGGCGTGGCGCAGGCGCTCTTCGCGGCTGGCCTGGGCCTTGAGAATGGCTTGAACCTGTTCCGGGCTGGTCTGGTCGCGCAGCAGCGTGCGCTGCACCTGCAACTCCTGCGGGGCATCGATCACCAACAGGCGCTGGGTGCGCTGATACTGGCCCGATTCAACCATCAGCGGCGAAACGAACACCGCGTAAGGCGATTCGGCCTTGGCCAGGTAACTGAAAATCTCCTGGCCGATCAACGGATGCAGCAGGGCTTCCAGCCAGCGCCGTTGTTCTGGATCGGAGAAAATCAGTTCGCGCAGGGCCGCGCGGTTAAGCTGGCCGTCTTCCTGCAGCACGCCAGCACCGAAGCGCTCGACGATACTGGCCAGCGCCGGCCGCCCGGGCTCGACCACCCAGCGCGCGGCCTGATCGGCATCGACCAGGTGCACGCCCAGTTCGACAAAGCGCTGGGCGGCAGCGCTTTTGCCACTGCCGATGCCGCCGGTGAGGCCGAGAATCCAGGGAGTGAAAGCAGCGGTGGTCATCACATTCCAGAAAAATTCAGGTAAGAAGTGGTTATTTGACCACCCCAGAGCAGTGCGATCCAGCCCGCGATGGCCAGATAGGGACCAAAGGGGATTGGCGTGCTGGCCTTGAGGCCGTTAACGCGCAGCACAATCAGCCCGATCACCGCACCGAGCACCGACGACAGCAGCAGCGTCAGCGGCAGAATCTGCCAGCCACCCCAGGCACCGATCAGCGCCAGCAACTTGAAGTCGCCATAGCCCATGCCCTCTTTACCGGTGACGATCTTGAACAGCCAGAACACCGACCACAGGCTCAAATAGCCAGCAACTGCCCCCCACAACGCATCTGCCAGGGGCACGAACAACTCGAATGCGTTGACGATAAGCCCCAGCCACAACAGCGGCAGCACCAGGCTGTCGGGCAATAGTCGGTGCTCGATGTCGATCAGGCTCAAAGCCAGCAGCCCCCAACTGAGCAGCATCAGCGCCAGTGCCGCGGTGTTGGCGCCCAGATACCAGGCGACAAACACCGTCAATGCCGCGCAGCCCAGCTCTACCAGTGGATAAAGGGCGCTGATGGTCGTGCGGCAACTGCTGCAGCGTCCACGCAATAGCAGGTAGCTGAGCAGCGGAATATTCTCCCAGGCGCGAATGCGATGCCCGCAGTGCGGACACTGTGAAGGGGGCAGGATCAGGTCGTAACGCTCAGGCGGGTCTTCACTGGGCAGATCCAGCACCTCGCGTGCTTCAGCCTGCCACTGCTGTTGCAGCATGATCGGCAGCCGGTGCACCAGCACGTTGAGAAAGCTACCGACGATCAACCCCAGAAGCAGGGCAATGCCCAGGTAAAACAGCGGCTGGCTGGCCAGCATATCCATCAGGTCCATGTTCAGATCACACTACCCAACTGAAAGATTGGCAGGTACATGGCGATCACCAGGCTGCCTACCAGCAGCCCGAGAATCAGCACGATCAGAGGTTCGAGCAAGCTGGCCAGGTTATCGAGCAAGCGTTCTATCGCGCTTTCATAATGGCTGGCGACTCTGGCGAGCATATCGTCCAGCGTACCGCCTGTCTCGCCAATGGCGCACATCTGTTGCATCAACCGCGGAAACAAGCCGCTGCTGGCCATGGCCTGACTCAACGACTGGCCGCTGGCCAGGTCCTTGCGCAGGCGCAGCACCGCTTGCTCATACAACGGATTGCCACAAGCGCCCGCCACAGGACCCAGCGCCTCCACCAGCGGCACACCCGCGGCAAATGAAGTGGACAGCGTGCGGGCAAAGCGGGCGAGGGCGGTATTGCTCAGCAACTCACCGACAACCGGCAGCTTCAGCGCCAGGCCCAGGCACCACAGACGAAACGCGGGCTGGCGCTGGTAACCCTGGCACAGGCCCCAGGCACTGCCGGTCACGCCCAGCAGTAACCAGACAACGTACTGCCCCAACCAGTCGGACAAGCCAATCACTCGCCGTGTGAAAGCGGGTAGCTCCGCACCGAAACCACTGAACATCGTCTGAAACTGCGGCACCACCTCCAGCAGCAACAGGCTGGAAACACCGAGCCCGGTCAGCAGCACGATCAGTGGATACGTCATGGCCTTTTTCAGCCGTGAGTGCAGGGCCTGGCGTTGCTCCTGCAGGCTGGCGACCTGTTCAAGCACGCTTTCCAGGCTGCCGGACTGTTCGCCGGCAGCAATCAGATTGCAGTACAGCGCATCGAAATACCGAGGGTGTCGACGCAAAGCATCCGCCAACGTACTCCCGGCGCTGATATCGGTTTTCAGCGCGCCCAGCAGACTGATCAGTGCCGGATTGCTGCTGCTCTGGGCGATCACCTCAAACGCTTGCAACAGCGCCACACCAGAGCAGATCAAACTGGCCAGCTGACGGCTGAACTGGCTCAGCTCGCGAGTGCTCAACGTGTCCAGCTTGCGCCAGAGTCCAGTCCGTACCCGCTCGACCCTTATGGGGCGAATACCGCGTTTGCGTAACTCGGCGCGCAGCAGGGTAGGGCTGCGGCCACGGCTTTCACCGCTGACCTGCACCCCTTGCGCCGTTGTGCCTTGCCAGTTGTAGCTATGGATTTTTCCGGTCATCGCGACGTCCTTGCTGCGAGGCCTGCACAAACCCGGAAACAGCTTCGGGCCCGGTGCGGCGAGCAGGAGTGCCCGCCGCTCACTAGAGTAGTCGAGCCGGCATTGGCAAATGACCGGCACAGGGTGACAAAAGGTGTCTATTCGGGCCTACTGGCGCGCCTGTTGGCGGCCTGCCCATGAGCGCTGCTGACCAGAACCGATTTTGCGAGGGAGAACGTCCATGAAAGGACAACGCGGCATTACCTTGATCGAACTGATGATCGTCGTGGCGATCATCGGCATCCTGGCGACCATCGCCTTGCCCATGTACACCAACCACCAGGTCCGGACCAAAGCGACTGCCGCCCTGGTCGAAATTTCCGCCCTGAAAACCCCGTTCGACCTGCGCATGAACGAAGGCAAAGACGTCACCGACGTCGCCGCCCTGGGCGGCCAGGCCACCACCGGCAACTGCACCATCACCGCCACTGGCACAGCGGCCACCGGCGCGGGCAGCATCGTCTGCACCCTGGTCGACGCCCCGGCCACCGCGCTGGGCAAAACCCTCACCCTGACCCGCTCGGCCAGCGGCTGGGCCTGCGCCAGCACCCTCGAAGAAGACCTCGCCCCAGCCGGCTGCAAGCCCGCTGAAAGTGCCCCGGCGAAGTGAGCATTAGCTGTTATTAAACAGTGATTTGCGTAAGCGATCCGGCAGTGGTAGCGTTGGTGCCACGCCGGTGTAGCTCAGTCGGTAGAGCAGCGCACTCGTAACGCGAAGGTCGCAGGTTCGATTCCTGTCTCCGGCACCAGAGACCAGTTTCCAGAAGTCTATGACTGTCTACGAAACACCCCGTAAAGCCCGCCTAGTGCGGGCTTTGTTGTTTCTGTCTGTCTCGTTTTGTCTCTGGGCATCTACGCGATTTAGGGATATGGTTAGGGATATCTCGGTTCGACAAGGAAACGTATCCCTATGGCGCGCACAGTGAGACCTCTCACCGATCCCAAATGTGATGCGGCCAAGCCACGGGAGAAGGACTACAAGCTGTTCGATGGTAAGGGCCTCTACCTGCTGGTTAAACCGTCAGGGGTCAAGACTTGGCGTATGAAGTACACCAAACCTGATGGCCGTGATGGTTTAGCTACGTTTGGCAACTATCCGGCGCTCGGCTTGAAAGCGGCCAGGGAGCGACGCGCTCAGGCGCTTGAGCTTCTTGCTAGTGGGAAAGACCCTATCGAGCAGGCGCGCTTGGACAAACAGGAAGCGGCGAACGCCCGGGCGAATACATTCCGTTTGCTGGCTCAGGAATGGCACGCGGCCTGCGCTCGTAGATGGACACCTGGTCATGCCTCCACTGTTTGGCGACGTATCGAGTCCCACCTGTTGCCCACTCTCGGTGATCGTCCGGTTGCGGAGCTGAAAACACGGGATCTACTTGTTCCGCTGAAAGCGGCAGAAAAGCGGGATACCTTGGATACGGCTGCACGCCTACGCCAGTACATGACGGGCATCCTCCGCATGGCGGTTCAGCATGGCCACCTGGATTTCAACCCTGCGATCGATCTGCAAGGTGCCACGGCTACCCGCAAAACAGCGCACCGGCCTGCTTTGCCATTTGAGCGCTTACCTGAGCTTCTCCAGCGGATAGATGCCGACAGCGGGCGCGGCCTGACCAAACTCGCGGTGCAGTTGACCATGTTGGTATTCATCCGCTCCAGTGAGCTCCGCTTCGCTCGCTGGGGAGAGATAGACATGGGGAGGCTGATGTGGGAAATCCCTAGCGAAAGATTGGCTATCGAGGGAGTGAAGAACTCCCATCGAGGCTCCAAGATGAGCACGCCCCACCTGGTGCCGCTCAGCCGACAGGCTGTGGAGGTGCTGGAGAAAATTCGTAACCTCACTGGTCGATTCGATCTGGTGTTTGCGGGGGACCACAATCACTGGAAGCCCATGAGCGAGAACACCGTGAACAAAGCGCTGCGGCGTATGGGGTATGACACCAAAGCAGAGATATGCGGCCATGGTTTTCGGACTATGGCCTGCTCCGCACTGGTTGAGTCTGGGCTTTGGAGTAAGGACGCTGTCGAACGGCAAATGAGCCACCAGGAGAGAAACACGGTGCGTGCCGCCTACATCCACAAGGCTGAGCACTTACAAGAGCGGAGACTTATGGTGCAGTGGTGGGCCGACTATCTGGATGCCAATCGCAGGGATGCAATCACTCCCTATGATTTTGCCCATGGGGGGGCTCTCCATCCATGAAACAGATTGAGATGATGGTGGAGGGCATGACAATGCCTGTCCCATCAAAAGCTGGTGTAGCAGGTGTAACCCGTGTAACGGATCAGGCCAAGACGCTGAAATCATTGGGGATTAGGTACGTAACACCGTCCAAAATATTTTCGCACACCCAGTGTAACCTCGCCGTTCCGTGTAACGCGAAAAGCCCCTCGCTCACCTGCTGGCCTATGCGCATGCTCTCTCAGGTCAATGCAAGTCGCGGGCTCGGCGCAAACTGCCGGGGCGTGGGGAATGTTGATGCAGCCTGACTCGTTGTCCATTGATGGGCTAGCCATCCATCCGATTCGGACCGGATCCAGCATCATAAGGGAGCATCTAAAGCGCCTTCCAATCTTCAGTGGTTACGCTTCAGAGGTTGATGCCGTACTGAACATCATGGAGCGCTGTCGCCACTGGCTCCCGGAGGAAATTGGCGCAGAGCTGAGCAATGCTGCATTGCAATACAATGACGCGATATACCAGGTGATTTCTCACTACGGTGCCAGGCAACTTGTAGCCCAGTTCCGCAACTATACTGGCCTTGAAACGGCGACAGACGTGCAAGTCATTGCTGCTTTCGCACTGGCAAATGCTATCCACGCTTTATGCGGCTTGGCCGAGCACTTGATTACGCAAGGTCAAGAAATACCCGCCCTTGAGTATTACCAGATGCACCTTTGCTGCATTGAGGACTACGTGCCTGGTGCTAGCGCTTGGCTTGATCCTGATGAAAACGCAGCATGCTGCGAGATAGGCGACTTGGCCAACGCAGCGTCGAGGCATGCAGGCATCAAAATTGATGGAGTGTTGAGTGGTATTGCTCGGCGCAGGGAGCTCGCCAGCCGTGATCGAGCCATAGCGGGGAAGGCCCTAGAACTCGTCCGTGCAGGGACAGCTAGACACAATCTGAACAGCAAGCTACGTGCCTGGCAGGAGCGCGAGACAGGAGTGTCGCTATCGAAAGTTCAGATGGGTGAAGTTCTGAAGCGCATTCCCTGGTTGCTGTACACCAACCCAGTTCACCAACAAAAAAAGTAAAGTGAACGTTCGCGACCAAGCAGCTTGTTCATAGGCTGTGTCCTGTAAAACCAATACAGGGATACAACTATGACATTCCAACCCATACCGCTGGGCGGCTCTGCAATCGACCAGTCGGCCAGGCTCATTCGCATGAAAGAAGTTGTAGAGCTCGTGGGGCTTGCACGCCCAACGATCTACAAACTGATGAGTCAACCTGAAAGCACCTTCCCTCAGCCTGTGAAACTCACTGACAGCACCGCCCGTGGCGCTCCCGTGGCTTGGGTTCTATCTGAAGTTCAGGCCTGGACGCGCGCTCGCATCGCTGCGCGTGACAAGGTGGCCGCATGATGCCCATTTTCCTCCCTCATGCAGCGCTCGATGCAATCGACGAACTGGGTCAAAAGGCTCCGACACATGGGCGGTTGGCGCGCTTGCAAAAACTGCGCGACGAAGCGCTGGCCAAAGGAGCGCACGTTCTGCTGCTGATTTGGCCGACTCTCGATTGGGGGCTATTGGCCATCGAGACGCCTGGCGATGTGACGATTCGAGATGCGGCGCAGTTGGTTCCCAACGTGCTCGCCAATCCCGATGCACTTGGGCAGATGTATGAGAAGGCGCGGCAAGGCCGCAATCTCACTTGGCTCAAGCTTGAGCGCCGCCCGGCCGCCGCCCACTAACGAGAACGCCCCCGGCTGCAACCGAGGGCGTCTGAGGATATTCACTTTGCCCGCCTACTCTATGCCATGGCCCAGCCCCATGCAACCTGCCCGCACCTATCAGCTTGCGCCTCGTCGGTTCACACGATATTCTTCGCAGGTCGCTGCAAATTCAGCGACCGGGTTTGGCGACCCGACGAAATCAAGGCGCACAAGCGCCCCTATCACGAATGCAGGCGCTTTTTTTGTGCCCGCATTCCCGTGTTATGGCGGCTGTGCGTGGGAGACCTTCGGGTCTGCCGGGTTCCTTGATTCCCGGTTCGCCAACCTGCGCACAGCTGCCACCCTAAATCGTTTGGCGACGATCAGTGGCAGCTCCTCAAATCAAGGAGCTCCGCCCATGCACGCCCTCAATCCGTCTGCCCTCCAGAACCACATTGCTGCCCTAAAGGCCCGTGCCATTGCGGCACTGCACGCTGACTCGTCCCTCTCCGTCCGCTTGGCGCGTTATAACGCTGCGATGGCCCGTGCTCGCGCCCTGGAAGCAAACGGGGGCGCGCAATGACCAATCCAACACAGCACTTTTCTCAGCCAGAAGACCTGCTTTGCATCACAGCAAATGCGCCGGCAGGCGTCCCGATTGATGCGCTCACCTGCGCTATTGAGCGAGCCCAAGCAGTGCTGTGCTTGCTAGAGGACCAGTTCGAGGCGGAACAGAGCCAACGCTTGGCTAACCGTGTGATCCTCGGCGCACTGTGGGACGTGCGCGGAACGCTGGAGCAGATTCGGACCCTGGTCGTGCATGCCGATGGCTCGACCTACCATGTCGCGGAAGGGGGCCGGAAATGAACGGGCAATTTCAGGTCAATACCGTAGGTGGGGCCTCCTTCTCTAAGCACAACTCGTTGAATCAACCGCTCTTCAAGGTGTGCCCTGGTGTTTCCGGTGAGGAAGCATTGGAACAGGCATCGGTGCTCATGAACTGCGTAAACAAACTGACCCAGCTGGCTGGCGTGAGCGAAGACAACAATGCACTGGTTTGGGCGGCACATTATCTGGGCGAGCAGGCTAAGGCGCTTGTCGATGATGTAACCACTGGGATTCAGATTGCCGAGGGCGGCCAAGTATGAGCAGGGCCACCCCCAACTCCCGTCATCCGACCTTTGCCCAAGTCAAAGCGGCCTCCCGGGCGGCGATTGATCGCGTGCTAGCCCACTGGCTTCCCAACGGCAAGCGGGTAGATGGCGGCAAGGAGTACACCGCCCCCAACCCAACAAGAACGGACAAGCGCTCCGGTTCGCTCAAGGTGAACCTGGCCAAAGCTACCTGGTGCGACTTCGCCACTGGCGACAAAGGCGGTGATCTGATCGACCTGGTGCGCTACCTTGATCGTGGCACCGATGTGGAGGCTTGCAACAAGCTGGTGGCTTTCCTCGGTGTCGAGGCAACGAATAGCACCAACGTCACACCACCCACTGACCAGGCGAAAAAGCCAGAGTGGGTGCCCGTGTTGCCCATTCCTGAGGAGGCAATGCAGAAGGTTCTGCAAGCGCACCGGCAGCATGGTAAACCTTCCAAGGTTTGGATTTACCGTGACGCCAGCGGTAAGCCACTTATGGTGCTCTACCGCTTTGACCTCGGGCCAGATGAGAGTGGCACGGCGCGCAAAGTCTTCGCGCCCCTCACCTGGTGTAAACACTCTGCTAACGGCTCGCTGGCCTGGCGCTGGCAGGGCTTGTCGGCGCCACGCCCGCTCCTGCGCCTTGATGACTTGGCCAAACGTCCCTCGGCACCAGTCGTACTGTGCGAGGGTGAGAAGGCCGCCGATGCCGCTGCCGAGCTGTTGCCCGAGCATGTTGCCACCTGCTGGCCTAACGGGACGAACTCCTGGCAGAAGGCTGATTTCACGGCGCTATTCGGGCGTGACGTATTGCTGTGGCCAGACAATGACGCTCCAGGCTTGAAGTGCATGGATGCCTTGGCCGATCACCTGCGGAAGCTTGGAGCTGCCTCGGTGCAGACGGTAGCCTTGACGGTGTTCAGGCAACTCCCTCGTATGGACGGTGAGCGCCCCACTTTCGTGCCAGGCGGTGAGTGGCGCGAAGGGGACGATGCGGCGGATGCCCAATCCAAAGGCTGGACAGCCCAACACTTGTCGGAGCTGCAACGCACCGGGAAACTGTTCGCCCTCGCACCTGCCGCCACGCCCACTCCCACCAAGCAAAGCAAGGGCACGGGCGGTGCCAAGTCGCAGATCGAGGAGAAAACCGCCCCGACCCGGAGCGGTTTCCGCGTCACGAAGGATGGGGTGTTCTATGCCGGTGAAGATGGCGAAGCACGCCCGGTTTGTTCACGGCTAGAGATATTGGCTCGCACCCGTGACGAAAAGGGCCACGGCTGGGGCCTGCTGGTGGAGTTCGATGATCCGGACGGGGCCAGCAAACGCCTCAACATTCCGGCCAGGGCAATGGCGGGCGACTTTGGCAAGGAAGTGCTCGCGCCACTGGTTGATATGGGGCTGCGCCTGGCACCCGTGCGCACTGCCCGCAATTCGCGCAACGACCTACAGAGCTACCTGCAAGGCTATGACGGTTCCGAGCGTGCCCGCTTGGTCACTCGCCTGGGCTGGCATGGAGACGCCTATCTAGTGCCGGATCGGCAGATAGGGGCCAGTACTGAATATCTCCATTTCTACGAGGCCGGCGCCCAGCTCCCGCCCGTCACTCAATCGGGCACGCTGGAGCAGTGGCAACAGCAAATCGGTGCATTGTGTGTGGGCAATAACCGCTTGGCATTCGTTGTGTGCGTGGCTTTTGCTGGGGCAGTGCTGCATTTGCTTGGGCATGAATCGGGCGGTTTCCATCTGTACGGCGACAGCTCGGGCGGAAAGACCACCCACCTGCAGGTCGCGGCCTCAGTTTGGGGTGGGCCGCGCCTGGTGCGCTCCTGGCGCTCTACTGATAACGCCCTGGAAAGTATCGCGGCAGCGCACTCGGACGGATTGCTGGTGCTCGATGAGATCGGGATGTGTGACCCGAGAATCATCGGGGAAACGGTCTATATGTTGGGCAACGGCACCGGCAAAGCCCGGGCCAATGATCGCGGGCTGAGCGGGCGCCAAGTACAAGAATGGCGGTTGCTGTTCCTTTCCACGGGAGAAAAGACCCTTGCGCAACACATGGCCGAAGCAAGCAAGGATCTGAAAGCGGGGATGGAGGTGCGGCTACTTGCCGTCCCAGCCGATGCTAGCAAAGGGCTTGGGCTGTTCGAGGAGCTGCATGGCTTCGACGATGCCGCCGCTCTGTCAGACGCGCTCAAGGCTCGGGTGACCAAGTTTTACGGCTCGCCTGCCATTGCCTTCCTGTCGGCCCTATGCGACCCGACCAAGTTGCGCGCCTATACAGCCATGGTACGCAGCACCGTGGAGCGTTTCACTGCTGAAGGGCTCCCTGCCAGTGCTAGCGGCCAGGCTCAACGGGCCGCAACCCGCTTCGGTTTGGCAGCGGCTGCGGGAGAGCTGGCCACCGCCCTGGGCGTTACGGGGTGGCCGGATGGTTTGGCGCTCGACTCTGCCCGTGTGTGTCTGAAGGCTTGGTTGGCTGAGCGTGGTGGCGCTGGGAACATGGAGGGTGACGCGATTCTTGCCCGTCTACGCCAGGTGATCGAGCGCTTTGGGGAGAGCCGCTTTACACGCTGGGAAACAGCTGCGGCAAAGATTGATGAACACGGCCCACGCACTATCGATCGCCTCGGCTTTCGCAAGTCGATGGAGCACGGCATGGGTGACACGTCGCACACGACAACGACCTATTACGTACTTCCCGAAGCTTGGCGCTCCGAAATCTTCCGAGGCATGAACCTCAATGCAGTGAACAAAGAGCTATTGCGGCGTCGCGTACTAGAACCAGGCAAAGATGGCAAGGCTTCTACCTCCGTGCGCCTACCTGGACTCGGCTTGCAACGCTGCTATGTCGTTGTATCGATCCCTGAGCCGGCCGAAAACGAAGTACAGGCGGCTTGAGCCACTACCTCTAGCCCATGAGGTAGCGTCGGCAACATACGGTCTTGCCAGCCTCGACACGACAATTTTCCATCTTTAGGGACTGACCATGAAAGAACTGAAAAAACAGCGCGATGCATTGATTTCCGAACGTGAAGCTCTTGAAGCCAGCATTCCGGATCTTCGGGCCGCGTGGGAGGCAGCACCGAGTAACTGGGACCGTCATGGCAATTGCATAGGTAGCCCTGAAAGTACGGCGGCTATGAATAAGCTTTCCGCCGCAGAGGGTCGCTTGCGCAGTATTCCTGATGCTATTGAGCGAATTGATCGCAAGATCAGTTATCAGGAGCGCTTGGCGGATGCGAAACAGACCAGGGCGAAGGCTCGCCAAGTCATGTCCGATTCCGCAAGTAAAGTCGCTGCATTGGGCAGTACTCGCGGGCTCGTACATGAACGCCTCCAGTCGATTCAAAAAGAAACGGAACTAGCCATCGAAAGGGCGCAACAAGCTGAGCTTGACGCAGCGAACCTCTACGCTCGCAGCGTAGCAACCGGTAATAGCGAGGGCGAGAAGGTTGCAAGTAATGAGATGCAGAAGGCCAGCGCCATGCTCATCGAAGCCGATGAACATGCAAGGCGCCAAGAACTGATTATCGCCGCCTTGCAGGCAGAAATTGATGTGCTCGATACTCAGATCACCACTGCTCAGCAGCAACAAAGCCAGGCCCAGGACAATGCTCTGGCCGCAGCCGAGTTGACACTCGGTGAGGAATGGAATCGCTTGGCCGAGCAACTGGCCGCTGTCGGCGCGAAGATTTTGGCAGCTGATCGTTATCGGGGTGGCGGCAGTATGCTGTTGTCAGGAATGTCGATACCGGGGTTCGGTCCTTCGTCTATGGAGCTAAGCCGCAATGATGTGTTAGACGGCTCTGAACGCATCACCCTAGCGGACCTGATCGAAGCGTAACCCGAAACAGCCCGCAGATGCGGGCTGTTTGCTGTTGCATGGTTAGGGTTTCCTACGTGTTCATCTAGTCAAAAAGCGGTTGTGCCAAGTTAGCGGAGGACTAGTTTCGGTCGACAGATGCAATTGATGAATGACCGCTCTCGACCCAAAGCTGCCTGGGGAGAGCGGCAGCAATCGGCAAATTGCGGACATTCA
>OEPS010000283.1_pt1 | contig 18737 bp, 13 predicted proteins | sample 1539411 | NCBI WGS metagenome assembly OEPS01 (sample SAMN02671747, study PRJEB22543) | soil metagenome | biome: bacteria | place: China:Hunan Province, Lengshuijiang City | collected 2012-10-15 | depth 0.08m m
GAGACCGGCGGCACTGGCATCCAGCGCGACGAGGATATTTTAAGTGGTTCGTTGTCGCTGAGCTACGCCCCGGTTCGCATGATTACGCTCGATCTTGGCGTGCAAGCCGGCCGTCGAGATTCCAACGTGCCTGTCGGCGATTACACGTTTCACTCGGTGTTCGTGAGTGCGCGCGCCGATTTCTAAAAGGGGCGCCCGTTTCTCCTGTCTGTCGAATGGGACCGTTGTGGCGCAGTTTTGAAACGCTAATTTTGTGGCAGAGATCGCTGGCAGGCACAGGATTTGCAGCCTAGACTGGCTTGAGGCCGGATGGGTGCTTTTAACTATGGACAACGATAGGCCGACCGTCGCGCCGTGAGCGATGGCTCGGCTGATGAGGGCGCAGGCGAACACGGTACGGAATGACAACGACGTGCCAGATGGTCAGCTTGTCGTTGACGTAAAAAGACAATTTTAAGTTGGAGAGTGGCCTGCCTTTGTAGCGGCCCCGATTGGAGAGAGCAATGACGAAGTTATGGCGTAGTGTTTTGATGGTGTGCGCATTGCTGTTGGCCGCGCCCGCGTGGAGTGCCGACAACGATTACCGCATGGGCACCGGCGATGTGTTACGTATCACCGTGTATGGCCAGCCCGACCTCGCGACCGAGGCGCGCGTGGGCGAAAGCGGTAACATCTCGTTTCCTCTGATCGGCGATGTCAAAATGGCTGGCGTCACTCCGGCACAGGGCGAAGCGGAAATCGCGCAGCGCCTGAGCAAGGGCGGCTTCATCAACGAACCCTTTGTCACCCTCAACGTGGTGCAGTACCGCAGCCAGCAGATTTCAGTGCTGGGCAGGGTCAACAGGCCGGGCCAATTTACCCTCGAAAAAGTCAGCCGCATTTCGGACGCCTTGGCGCTCGCAGGCGGCATTGTCGCTGACGGGGCGGATACCGTCACCGTCGTACGGACGCGCGACGGCAAGCCGGAGTACCGCGATATCGACGTGATCGCCCTGTTCAAGCCAGGTGGTGAAGCAAGCAACGAACTGGTGCAGGACGGCGACATTATCAACGTTGCGCGTCAACCGATGTTCTACATCTACGGAGAAGTGCAGCGCCCCGGAGCCTTCCGCTTGGAACAGAACATGAGCGTAGTGCAGGCCTTGTCCATGGGCGGTGGCGTCACCCAGCGCGGCACGCAGCGTGGAATCAAGATTCTGCGCCGGGATGCCAACGGCAACATGCAGGAGCTCGACACCAAACTGGCCGATCTCGTCAAAAAAGATGACGTGATCTACGTCAAAGAAAGCCTGTTCTAAGGACGCCGCGATGAACTTCACTCAATTCCTGCTGATTCTGAACGCGCGCAAGTGGATCATCCTCGGCGTGCTGTTGCTCACTGTCGCTGTCACCGCGACCGTTAGCCTGCTGCTGCCGAAAGAATACAAGGCCGCGACGACGCTCATCATCGATTCGAAGAGCAAGGATCCATTCACGGGTCAGTTGCTCCCGTCGCAGATGTTTCCTGGCTACATGGCGACCCAGATCGACGTCATCAAGAGCCAGAACGTCGCCGGCCGAGTCGTGCGTGACCTGAAACTGGCGGACAGTCCCGGCACTCGCGAGCAATTCATGGAGGCGACCGAAGGCGAGGGGGATATCAACCAGTGGCTGGGTAACCTGCTACTGCGGAAACTTGACGTGGAGCCTTCACGCGAATCGAGTGTGATTACCATCGCCTTTTCCGGAACCAACCCACGTTTCGCTGCAGCAATGGCCAATGCCTTCGCCAAAACCTATATCGAAACCAGCCTGGAGCTTCGCCTTGCGCCCCTGAAGCAAACTGCGAACTGGTTCGATCAGCAGATCATCCAGTTGCGCGAAAAACTCGACCAGGCACAGCAGAACCTCACTGCTTATCAACGCGAAAAGGGCATCGTCGAATCCGAAGAACGGCTTGACGTCGAAACCCGCCGCATGGCCGACCTCGCCGCGCAGATGGTGGCGGCGCAATCGGCCTCATACGACGCCAGCTCGCGCACGCGCAACAGCGCGAGCCTCCCCGAAGTCATCAACAACCCGGTTGTGCAAGGCCTAAAAGCCCAGGTGTCGCAGGGCGAGGGGAAGCTGGCCGAGCTGGCCAATCGCGTCGGCGCCAACCATCCCGACTTCATCCGTCTGCAGGCAGAGGTGGACAGCTACAAGGCTAGGCTCGCCAACGAACTCAGCGTCGCCACCCGCGGTGTCGGCGCCACGGCGGGGGCGGCACGCCAGCGCTTCAGCGAACTCTCTGCAGCGTTCGATCGGCAAAAAGCCCAGGTGCTGGCAATGAAGCAGCAGCGCGAAGAAGCCAGCTTGCTGGCGCGCGATCTGGAAAACGCCCAGCGCATCTACGATTCCGCGCTGCAGCGTTACGGCCAGAGCCGCATGGAAGCGCAGTCCACGCAGACCGACATCGCGGTGCTGAATCCAGCCGTTGCGCCGGTCGAACATTCAACCCCGCGCGTGTTTCTCAACATCCTGCTGTCAGTCTTCCTCGGCACCCTGCTGGGCGTAGGTATCGGTTTTCTGGTTGAACTGCTGGATCGCCGCGTACGCTCCGGGCAGGACATCACTGCCGGTTTGGACATCCCAGTCCTGGCCGAAGTCAGTAAAAGGGGCCGCCGCACGGGAGCGCTGCGTCGCTGGTTTCGCCGAAACCGCCCGGCGATGGCCTGATGCTTCTTGACCTTAGTCGGGAAAAGAGAAATGTCAGACCGCATGAAATCGCGGGGTGCGTTATGCGCGGCAACAAACTGACCGTCCGCACCGCACGCCCAGCGGTGAGAGTAGCGCATGTGGCCGATCGGTCGCATCGCGGCTCCAGGGCTGCCAAGAGGGCGCACCTCCTTCCCCGAACAATCGCCCCCCACTCCGCATAAGCCGAGGTTCACATGAGTTCATTCACAAGCACCCACGAGCAGAGCAGTATTGTCCAGGGCACGACCAGCATCCGTGCTGATTCAAACATCGGAAAGCTACTGCAGGATGCCGGCAAGCTCAAGCCGCAGGACATGGAGCGTGTGCTCAAGTTGCAGCAGGAACAAAACCTGCGTTTTGGCGAGGCCGCGCTCAAACTCGGCCTGGTGACCGAGGCCGACATCCAGCAGGCGCTGTCGCACCAATTCGAATACCCCTATATTCCCCCCTCGGAAGCCAGCCTCAGTCCCGAGTTGACCGCCGCCACGGACCCCTACAGCAAGGAAGCCGAAGCGCTGCGCTCGGTACGCTCGGAACTGCTAATGCGGTGGTTCCACGATGGGCGCAAAACGCTGGCTGTCGGCAGCGCTCGCGGCGACGAGGGCGCAAGCTACCTGGTTGCCAATCTGGCTGTGCTGTTTGCGCAAATGGGTCGCAAGGTGCTGCTGGTCGACTCCAATATGCGGCAGCCGCGCCAGCACGACATCTTCAACCTGGGCAGCGGCATGGGGCTCTCCGACATCCTGGCCGAGCGCGTACCCTCGCTCCAAGTGCGCACAGTCAAGTCGTTCCCCACGCTGACCGTGCTGCCCGCCGGCTCGCAGCCGCCCAACCCGGCTGAGCTCCTGGCGCGTCCGGCTTTTGGTGCGCTGCTGACCGGATTGGAAACAAGTTACGACATCATCCTGCTGGACACCGCGCCGTCGCAACTCAGTTCTGATTTCCAATTGGTTGCAGCTCGGGCGGGTGGCATGTTGATCGCTACTCGCCGCAATGTCAGCCGGCTGGCCCCGCTGGCCGAACTAAAGGAAAAAATCACGTTTACGGGTGCCCAGGTCGTGGGCGCCGTTGTCCTGGACTGACACCATGAGCACACTCGCCCCGCGCCTTTCCGCGCTCGACGCCCTGGGCCTCCTGAAATCCGGGTGGCCGATCATCATCGGCTTGCTTGTTCTGTATCTGCCCACCTACTGGATGCTGGCGCACGGTATGTGGAATGAGGACGATCACGCGCACGGCCCCATCGTGCTGGTGGTTGCTTTGTATCTGATCTGGCAGCAGCGCGCCGTATTCACCGGTTCGGCCGATCCGTCACGCGGTGCGGTGACAACCGGCTGGACCGTCTTGATAGTGGGATTGCTCGCGTATGCACTGGGCCGTTCGCAGGAAATTCTGCTGTTCGAAGTGGGCTCTCAGGTGCCTGTCATTCTCGGCGCGCTACTCATTACACGAGGCACGAAAGCTGTCCGCACGCTGTGGTTTGCCCTGTTCTTCCTGCTGTTCATGATTCCACTTCCAAGCTTTATCGTGGATACGGCCACCGGCCCGCTCAAGCAATATATCTCGGTCATCGCCGAGCACGTGCTATACGCCGCCGGCTATCCCATCGCGCGCAGCGGCGTCATGCTTACCATCGGGCAATACCAGTTGCTTGTTGCCGACGCCTGCTCCGGTCTGCATTCCATGTTCAGCCTGTCGGCCATGGGCTTACTGTATTTGCATCTGATGCAGCGCACCAGCACGGCCCGCAATGTCATCATCATGGCCGCGATCTTGCCGATCGCGTTCGCCGCCAACATCGTGCGCGTGATGGTGCTGATCCTGGTGACCTACCACATGGGGGACGAAGCCGGGCAGGGTTTTTTGCATGACTTTGCCGGCATCATGTTGTTTGTTATTGGTCTCCTGTTCCTGTTTGCACTGGATGGACTTCTGGGTTTTATCTTTCCGGACCGTCGGCATAAACCGGCCCAGACTCGGGCTTGATGCCACTAGCCAGCAACAGCGGTTGCCTTAGAAAGAAGCAGACTCTGCTGGCAATGGAACCGCTCAGGCGGAACCCTCAACTCGCAAGGAATTTTCCATGATCAACTTAAGCTTTAAGCATCTAATGATTGGTCTTGCCATGCTAGGCGCCGTTGGGCTGAGTTATGCCCTCACGCCTCAGACGAAAATTGCCGATCAGGGTCCAAAGCTGGACCTGGAGACGCTGATCCCACAGCAGTTTGGCATCTGGAAACTGGATGAAACTGTCGTCCCGCTGCAAGTGAATCCGGAACTTCAGGCCGCGTTGGACAAGGTCTATAACCAGACCCTGAGCCGAACCTACGTCAGCCTAAAAGGCGAACGCGTCATGCTGTCCATAGCCTATGGTGCAGATCAGGGCGATAACCTGCAAATTCATTTGCCTGAAGGCTGCTACAAGGGACAGGGGTTTGCGGTTGGCGACAAGACCGAGGCAGCGATGCAGACCCTGTTCGGTGAGATCCCGGTCTCCAAGCTGGTTGCAACCATGGGGCGGCGCAACGAGCCGATCACCTATTGGGTGGTAGTGGGTGGTGAGGTGGCGCGCAACAACTGGGAAATGAAAAAAGCCAAACTCAGGCACGCATTCAAAGGCGAAATCGCTGACGGCATTCTGGTTCGGGTCTCCAGTATCACCGCGGATACGGATCGGGGATACGATCTGCAGCGAGAGTTTTCCGAGGCGATGTTGAAAGCCATGACGCCCGAACAGCGCGCGCGGATGATTGGCGCTCCCAAGGCCGATCGCGTCTGATCGAACTCCCGGCATTTATTGAACAGCCTACCCGGCATGTCCCCGTACACCCGCACCAACGTGCGCAAGGGCATTCCCCACTACCTGTTGGGGCGTGCAATGTCCGGCATTACCGGCTTCGTCTCGATCATCCTGTTGGTCCGGTACATGGATGTTTCCGACTACGCGGCTTACACCACGGTAATCAGCCTGATCATGATGGCCGGGATGCTCGGCAATCTCGGACTCGAGCGGGCAGCCACCCGATATGTTCCTGAAGGCCGGCTGAAGCATTCGGCCGTTTTATTGTCCCGATTCATCTGGACGACAACGCTGGCAAGGCTGGCCGTCGCAGCGCTTCTTGCGCTCGTGGCTGCCTTTCTCTGGCAGTTCCTCGGTGATAGCGTATTCACCAAGGTTCCAATCGGCGCGTTCACCTGGGGCATCGCCGGTTACCTTATGGCCAGTGCGCTCTTCAGGTATTTGTCAGCCGTTATGCAAGCGCTGGTTCAGCAAAAGGCGTTGACCCGCGTGCTGACAGTCCAGTGGGGCGGGCGGCTGATATTGATTCTTGTGCTGGTGATCACCCAGGCCAGCATCACACTCGATCAGGCCATCTGGATTATGGCCGCCCCGGAACTGGCAGGGGTCGTGATTCTGGCGTGGGTTCTCCACCTGCATTTATCGACGTTGCGTCAGCATCAGCAGAACACCGCCGGCAACGTTGACGCTGGACGTTGGCCTGCCTGGCCTGAAGTGCGCACGATGGCGCTACATAACTACAGCTACAACCTGCTGACCATGCCTCCGCAGAATTACTTCATGCTCATGCTTGCAGCCGTATTTCTACCCGTGCCGTTTGTTGCCGCGTATGGATTTTTCCTGAATCTGGTGGAGCGCGCTCGCCCCTATCTACCGCTGCAACTCATGTACGGAATGGCAGAACCCGTGCTGATTGCGGGCTTCGTGGAAGACAACGATTTCGAAAAACTGTGTTTGCGCAGCCAATTCCTGTTCAAGGCCAACCTCATCCTTCTGGTACCGATTTTGGCGTGGCTGGCAGTTGCAGCTCCGGACCTCACCCACCTGTTGACGGGCGGGAAATTCAGCGAATACGCGTGGCTGCTGGTTCTCATCATCGGCCAGCTCATGGTTGGCAGCCACGCGCTTACGTCGCAACTCGTCCTCAATGCGGTGGGGCAAAGCCATATTCTGCTGAAGTCAGGCGTTTTCAGCCTTCTTGTGATGGGCACGGCGGTCGCTCTGGCTGCAAGCAGCGGGCACTGGGTGTATGTGGTTTTCGCGCCGTTGATTTATTCAATCGCCAACAACGGCTATATCGTGCGGGCGCTTCGGCACCACCGCTACGCTTACCAGTTACCGTGGGCTGACATCGTAAAAATCGCGGCATCGGGTTGTGTGGCCGGTTTGGTCGTTTTGCCGATTATTGACGGGCTACATTCTTCATTGGAACGGGCGATTCTTGCTGGGGCAGCCGGGCTGATCGTTTACATGCTCGCTTTAATGATGCTTCGCGCCATAGGTGCCGGGGACAGACAAATCATGCAAAGCATGCTGCAGCGGGGGACGCAGGCTTAGTTAAGAGCCACTTCGGCGCGCCCCCTACTCGATTCACACAAGAACGACTATGAATTTACTGAACGTTAACGATTATCTGAAAGCGACTGTTGGTGCTGATGATGATCTTTATTACCGGCCGAACCCTGGAAACGCAGGCGATGCCCTCATGGCCACAGCGACGTTCGCCATGCTCGACTCCATGGGCATCAACTATACGAACCTGTTTGAAAACGGCGACACATCAAGTACCAAAAACATAGATCTTTCAGGAAAAGTATTGGTACTTGGCGGCGGGGGCAACTTTAACGAAGGCGGTTACAACAATTACGCAGAAATCGTGGCTCGATGGCACGGAAAGGTAAAGCGGCTGATTATCCTTCCGCACACGGTTTCCGGAAACGAGGCCCTCTTGTCCAGCTTGGGTAAGAACGTCGACATCATTTGCCGGGAGCAGATTTCTTACGATCATGTCAGAGCGCGTGCCAGGAACGCAAACGTGTACCTTGCACATGACATGGCCTTTAGCCTCGATGTTCCGAAGATGCTGTCACGGCGCCACCCCTACCCAGCAATGCTTGCCAAGCGGGCGTTGTGTACAGCGTTGCGTTTCAAGGCGAGGCGAAACTACCCCAAGGCGCGCTTCATATTGCAGGACAGGCACGACTTTGCCGAACTGCGGCGAAACCCGGATAAAGGTGGGGTGCTGAACGTCTTCAGGGTAGACATGGAAAAGACGGATATAGAAATTCCCGAGGGGAACATCGATCTGTCTTTGCGGTTTGAATACGGGCTCGTGAGCCGTCCGTTGATCGATTACATGACGAGCCAGGTGTTCGCTTACCTCAACCACTTCCAGACGGTTCGCACAAACCGGCTGCATATCAGCATCGCTGCCGCGCTGCTTGGAAAAACCGTGGAGTTGTACCCAAACAATTATTACAAAATAAGGTCTGTGTTCGAGCAGTCGCTCAAGGACGATTTTCCCAACGTGGTTTGGCAGTCATAAGTGCGTCCCGGCATGAACTGCATCGTTGTCACCCGATTCGCCCACGACCAGCCGGGTTTCCTGGATTTTTCCTACCGGCTCAAGGCGCTGGGCAAACGATCCCAACTGACCATCGTCAGCAACATTCCGCTTGATCAAGCGGAGCTGCAAGTGGCGGGTGCCGAGTACATCGTTATTCCAGAAGGCTTGGGCCGGATTGGCTGGCTGCGGTACATCTGGAATTGTGCGCGATTGATTCGCGCGCGGCAGCCCGACTGCGCCGTCTTGCTTCACTCGATCGTCGCCCCGGTTGCGCTGCTGACCGCGCGCGTGCCAACGGCTGTCTACTGGAACGAGCACCCGACTCATTTTACCGGCCCGACCGAAGGGTTTTCCCCGGTCAAGCAGCTCGTCAGGACGATGGCACGCTGGCTGGTTTTTCGGGGAGCGTGCAGGGCGGCATGCGTGATGCCGATCGGAGAAGCGCATGCCGAAGACCTGTTGGCGCATGGTTGCGACGCACAGCGGCTGCGGCTGATCTACATGGGCGCCGACGCGATGTTCGCCCAGGCCGGAGGGGGATCGGCACGTGCTGCAGAGGATCCCCCGCTCGAGCTCATCTACATTGGCTCCGTCAGCAAAGCGCGAGGCCGGGACGTCATGCTGGAGGCGGTGTCTAGGGCGAACAAGCAAGGCACGGTCGCGCGGTTAACCATAGTCGGCGCCGATGCGGGGCAATTGGAATATTGCACGGACTATGCACGCCGGTTGGGCATCGCGAACGCGGTCACCGTGTGCGGCCGGGTTCCTGGGCGGGAAATCCCGGGTTTTCTCAAGCAGGCCGATGTCGGTCTTTGTCTTTGGGAGGATCAGCCCTGGTGGCGATTTAACCCGCCGACCAAGCTCTTTGAATACCTCGTTGCCGGCCTGCCGGTGCTTGCGAGCGACATTCGCACCCATACCCAATACATCGTGCATGGACAAAACGGTTTCATTTTTGAATACGACAGCGAGAGCCTGGCAAACGCTATCCAGGCGATGTGGGCGCGGCGCGCCGAGTTGCCCGCGATCAAGCAAAGGGCTTTTGAGGGCAGCGCACCCTATTTGTGGGAGAACATCGAACCGGTGTTTTTGCAAACCGTCGAGGAGTTGGCATGCAGGTAACGTTGGGTAAAGTCACCAATCGATTAAGCGCGACCGATTTCGGCAAACTCGGCCTCTGGATGCTGTTCGGCTTGCTGGCCGCCGCACTGGCAATGTTCTTCGGCCTGCTCGCCGTCACCGCCAGTCCCATTCTGGTCGGCATGGCAGCGGGATTGGTCGTCGGCATATTTTTGCTGATGAAGCCGGATGTCCTCATCTTGCTGATCCTGTTGCTGGGGTTGGCGATGGGTGCGTTCGTATCGATGCTGGGGCCCCAGTTCAGCAAAATCACCTGGGCGGTCTCCATTCTAGGATTTGTGCTGTTGGGGCTTTCGCTTTTCAACCTGGCGTTACCGGGGCGATCCAAAGCCCAGCCTGCCTTCATCTGGTTCGCTCTGGCTTTTCTGGGGGTGGTGCTGACGTCAACGCTCGCGCAATGGTATTCAAGCGGGGAGGTGATAGCGGGCGTCAAGCGCATGTTTCAAGGCTATGGCCTAATATTTGCCTTTGCCGCGCTTGCGCTGAGCACGCGCCAAATCGGCCGCTTCAAAAAGCTGCTGCTCGCCATTGCGTTGATCCAGCTTCCCTTCGCGTTGTACGAATTCTTTTTTCTGGTTGCGCTGCGAGGCGGTCTTGATTCCAGCTCCGCCACTACCGACGTGGTGGCCGGCACATTCGGCGCCAATCTGGAAGGCGGCAGTCCCAACTCGGTCATGGCCGTTTTTCTCATCATCACCCTGGGTTTTTTGTTTGCCCGCTGGAAAGAAAAATTGCTGACAACGAAGCTGATGGTGCTGCTGGCGCTGCCCATGCTCGCCGTGTTTTTCCTCGGTGAAGTCAAAGTCCTGTTCGTTCTGATTCCGGTGGCATTTCTGGTCTTGCTGAAGCGTGATATTCCGCGCCGCCCCGGCTTTTTCGTCCTCATGTCGCTGTTCGCGTTGTTCTTCATTACGCTGCTCGGGTATCTCTATTCCGTTTTCATCATCCAGCAACCGGTCGACGAGATCGTCCGCGATACCCTCTCCTATAACGTGCAAGACCGCGGCCACGGCCTTTACTACCTCAACCGGTTGACTGTCCTAGAGTTCTGGTGGCAACGGCAGGGTTTGCATGATCCAGTGTCGTTCGTGTTTGGCCATGGCTTGGGTAGCGCTTTTTCGGCGCCCAGTCTTGTGCCGGGGCATATCGCCCGCAACTGGCCCATGTATGGCATCGATCTCACCGCCGCCTCGTCGCTGCTGTGGGATACCGGCGTGTTGGGGTTCGGCCTCTTTGTGGTGATGCTGCTCGCAGCTTGGCAAACCTGCAGCGTGCTGTTGCGGGAGACGCGCGAGAGCGCGGTTATCGCCGACGCTACCGCTATCCAGGCCGCGATTGCGATGTTCGGCGCGTTCCTTTTCTACAACAACAGCATGGTCAGCTACCCCTCGATGCAAATCATCCTGGCTAGCGTGCTGGGTTATCTGGCGTACCTGTACCGCCAGCACCGCCTGGCTGCACATTGATGCGGCTGCTGTTTTTGACTGCCGAGACTTGCCCCACTTTCCGGGCCGACGTGGCAGCCCTATTCGGCAAATACCTGCCCCGGCATGACGTATTTACCGACGTGGTGACCGGGCGCACGCCGGGCCACAGCGGGCCGGTGGAGTGGGGTGGGGGCGAAACCTATTTGTTTGAAAGCGCCGGCGGCCAAGCGAAAAAACATATCAAGACGCTGCTGCACGGTATTAAGCACCTGTTCACGGCCGACCGGACGCGCTATCAGGCCATCCAGGTACGGGATATGCCTGTGTTGGCGGCCTTTGGTTTGCTGGCCGCCCACCTCAAGGGTTTGCCGTTCTATTACTGGATGTCGTTTCCCATGCCGGAGGGGCAGATCGAGCTCGCGCGCGAGCGGGGGTTGTCGGCCGGGGTGATGAAATTTCTGTTCCCCTGGGTGAGCGGCCGCGTCGGGCGGTTTTTGTTGTATCGGCTGGTGCTGAAGCGCGCCGACCATGTGTTCGTGCAATCCGACCGGATGAAGGAAGACATGGCAGCCCGCGGCGTGAGCCCGGAAAAAATGACGCCGGTGCCGATGGGGGTGGATCTGGAAAGCGTGCGGCTGGACGATATTCAGCCGGCAGCAGATCCATGTCTGACCGGCAGGCGAGTATTGGTATACCTGGGCACTTTGGATCGGCCGCGCCGTATTGAAGTCCTGTTTGAGGTGCTGTCGCGGGTAAGGCAACAGATACCCGAGGCTTTCCTGGTGCTCGCAGGGGACACCGAAGACGCGGTACATCGAGACTGGCTGCGGCAGCAGGCGCAGCGGGCCGGTGTGGCCGACGACCTGCTGTGGACCGGCTGGCGCCCGATGCTGGAAGGCTGGCGTTATGTGCGCGCCGCCGAGGTGGCGCTGTCGCTTTTTCCGCGCGGGTTTTTGCTGGATAGCGCATCGCCCACCAAAGTACCCGAGTACCTGGCGCTGGGCGTGGCCGTCGTATGCAACGACAACCCGGATCAGGCCAAGGTGATACGTGAAAGCGGGGCGGGCGTGTGCGTACCCTATTCCGCCGAGGCGTTCGCTGCATCGGTGCTGGCCCTGCTGAATCAGACGGAAGCGGACCGGTGCCGCGCGCAGGAGGCGGGTGCTGCCTATGTGCGTGCGCATCGCAGTTATGAGCAAATATCCCAAAGTGTCGCCGAGGCTTACCGACATGTCGTTTGAGAATCAATCCGGCTTGCGCAATGTCTACATCTGCTCGGCCGGCCATTCGGGCTCGACCCTGCTGGACATGATGCTGGGCAGCCATTCCACAGCCGAATCGCTGGGCGAATTGATCAATCTTCCGATGGACATGGCGCTAAATCGGGGTTGTGCTTGCGGCAGCGCCATGCAGGAATGCAGCCTGTGGCCGAAGGTAATGCGGCGCATGGGCGTCGATCCGCTGGCCGACCCCTATGGACTCAATCTGGGGTACGCCCTGGCCAAGGTGGGTGACGCCCGAAGCACCTCGACGCTGCACAAGCTGCTGACGCGGCCGAAAATTGCATTGAAATATTGCCAGTTACGCTTTGATCTGCCGCTGCTGGGGGCGTTGACGCCAGGGTTCACCCAGGGCGTCCGCAATACGCTGGCGGTATACGATCAGGTTCGGGCGACGACCGGCAAGCGCGTTGTCGTCGATTCGACCAAGCATTATGTGCGCGCGGCGGCCCTCTATCTGGCGCAGCCGGACATCACCCGCGTAGTAATGCTGGTGCGCGATGGGCGCGGGGTCTTTTATTCAAATCTGAAGCGCGGCTTTGGCCGGGATTTTTCCCTCCGCGCCTGGCATAGCCACTACAAGCGGGCGCTCGAACTGTTCGACAGGCAGGTGCCTGAATCGCATCGCACGCTGGTTCATTACGAAGACATGGTGACCGACACTCGCGGCACACTCACCAAGCTGTGCGATTTTCTCAGCATGGAATTCGAGCCCGGCATGCTGGACTTTCGTGCGGGCGTTCACCACAACGTCAACGGCAATGACATGAAATTCACCTCGAGTTCCGAGCTGCGGCTGGACGAAATCTGGACAACAAAGCTCGAACCCGATGATCGCGATTATTTTGAGCGAAATGCCGGTCCATTGAATCGGCGCCTGGGTTATGCATAGGACATGCGCTTTCCGCCCATCCCCGCTTATTTTCACGGCTTGTTGTTGAGTTCCGAACATGCGCAAAAAGGCAATTGGGTTAAGCATGGGACGAATCTTTCTGCTTCTGGCGGTGTGGGGCATTCCCTTTTTGTGTCCGGCTGCGTCAGCAAATGAGTGGCATGAACTGAAGGGCAAATCGCTGGAAGTGATTGAAGGCAGCGTGCTCGATTTCTCCAAGGTCGTGCCCAATAGCCCGGCGGGTGCACAGGGCTGGGTGCAGATCGACGAAGTAGGGCGCCTGGGCTTTGCGGGCAAATCGCCCCAGCGTTTTTTATGCGCTTCAATCGTACCCAGCCCGCCCAATGGGGGATTTCCCGCCAAGGAAGAAGCCGACCGCTGGGTGGCGCAAATGCAGCGCACAGGCTACAACCTGGTGCGCCTGCATTATGTGGATGCAAGCCTGATGACCGGCCGCAAGGGCGATTTCGATTTTGATCCGGCGTCGCTGGATCGCATGCATTACCTGATGGCGAAACTCAAGGCGGCCGGTATTTACTGGTTGGTCGACGGCCTGACTTCGGACAATGGCGCCTATGGCAACGTCAAGCCGCACCGCTGGAAAAATCTTCACGATCTGAAAGAGCGCCTGTTTTACGATCCGGCTGCGCTGGCGCATTGGAAACGGCTGGTGACGGCGCTGTGGGGCAAGGTCAACCCCTATACGGGGCTGGCGCCGCTGAATGATCCCGCGATGCTGGGAATGGTGCTGGTGAACGAAGGGGGCATTGCGTTCGTTTCGACACTCGATGGCCGCTATGCCGACGGCCTGAAGAGGCCTTTTGGTGCATGGCTGGCCACGCGTTACGCGAATGAGGCTGCGCTTAAAAAAGCATGGGGGAGCGAGGCGACGAGCCACGACCGCGTGGGGGTCTCTGCTGAGGTGCCGGACGCAATCCGGGGGGCGGGCAAGCGATCGCGGGACTTCGCGGCTTTTGTGGCGGAGCGCGAGACCGCGCTCTACCGGGAAATGGAAGCGCATGTGCGTTCGCGCGGTTTCAAGGGACTGGTTACCAGCTACAACAACTGGGATTTCAATCATGCGAACGGGGTCCGCAATGCGCTGCAATGGGTTGATATGCATGCTTACCAGTCGTTGCCGTCACGTTTTACAAGTCCCGGCTCGAAACTGCCCCAGACCAGCCTGTTCGACGATGCGGGCCGCTATGGACGTGTGCTCTCCAGCGCGCGGCAGTGGGGCAAGCCGTTTACGGTGACGGAGCATGGCCAGCCGTTCTGGAATCAGTGGCGGTTTGAGTCGACGGCGTGGCTGCCCGCAATGGCGGCGTTTCAGGGCTGGGATGCCATTTGCCAGTTTGCCGAGTTGCCAATACTGCTGGATTATGCCGACTCCACACTGGAGCGACGCCAGGCGATACATCCCTTTAGCGTTGGAGCCGACCCGATTACGCGGGCGGGCGAACGGCTCGCAGCGCTGCTGTTCAGACGGGGGGATGTCGAGCCCTCGCGCACACGTGTGATCCTTGAAATGGACATGGCGTCGCTGTTCGCCGGCGGCAATGTTTGGGGGCAGACGCCCGAGCGCTTGAGCCGGATGGCTTTAGTGGCGGGAACGGGATTGGCTGCAGAGGGACAACTCGCTGGCAAGCCACGATCGCGTGACATGCGTGTGCCGCTGAACTCCGGCGCCCACGGCTGGCTCGACAAGGCCAGCAATATCGCGCTTAAAAAAGGGTTTATGGTGGGCGGTGATCCGGTTGCGCAACTCAGGAAAGCGGGCTTGCTGCCTGCGTCAAACCCGACCGATTTTTCCGACGGTGTTTTCGAATCAGATACGGGGCAGATCCGCTTGGATACGCCGCATAAAACGATATCGGTTGCGACGGCGCGCACTGTTGCTCTGAGTGTACGTTCGGGTTCGTTAGACGCGGGGCCGATCGGGCTGGCTAGCGCATCGGGACCGGTAACGGTTGCGGTGGGCGCGGTAGACGATCAGGAAATTGAGCAAAGCAAGCGGTTGCTGGTCTGGGTGCTGACCGATGCGCAAAACACCGGAATGGAGTTCGCTGATCGCGAGCGCACAACCCTGAAGAAACTGGGGCGGTTTCCGCCGCGCATACGCTCAGTAACGGGACAAGTCTCGATCAGGCATGGCGGCGCGGCAGGACTCAAGGTGTGGGCGATCGACCAGACAGGCCGACGCGTTGCGAACGTGCCCGCGCGTGTCGAGAAGGGACGCCTGCGTTTTGCGCTTGATAACGTGATCCCGGAAGTCGGGCCGGTGACCTACTTCGAGGTGGCGGTTCGCTGAGCAGCGACTGGAAAACGGATTTGAAAACAACACGCATCAGAACGTTTTATCCCGCCGATCCGGCGGGCATTGTCCCGGGAGGGGTGGATACATTCGTTCGTGGGCTAATCAAGTGGGCGCCGGATGACGTCGAATTCAGTCTGGTAGGCATGACGACTGACGACGAGGCTCGCCCGCTGGGACGCTGGACGCCCTGCGACCTGGGCCGCCGCCAGTTCGATTTTTTTCCGGTCGTGAGGGTGGCCGACGCGGGCGGGCGCTCACGGATTCCGTTATCGCTGCGTTTTGGCTGGGGGGCATACCAGTACCGCCGTTCATGTAGCAGCGACTTCGATGTGTATGAGTTTCACCGCGTGGAACCGGCCTTGCTGTATCTCAAAGATGCACGGCCGAAAAACGCTTTTTTCCATACGGATATGTCAGTGATCCAAACAGAGAGAAAAACGGATATTTTGTGGCGTAGTCTTCCTGCCGTTTACTTCGCGCTTGAATCCAAAGTCATGCATTCATTATCAAGTGCGTGGTCCGTCCGTGAGCAGGCAGCCCAGTCTTTGCGGGCGCGCTATTCTTTTCTGGCCGAGCATATTCGTTTCACGCCGACCTGGGTCGACACTGAGGTGTTTTTTCCTTTGCCGGATGCCGGTCGACGCCAGGCGAGAGCGGAAATAGAAGCGACGTTTGGCCTTGATCCGGCGGCATTCCGTGTTGTAACGGTCGGGCGTCTGGATACGTCTAAAGACCCGGAACTACTGCTGTCAGCAGTAGAAAAGCTGGTTGAAGCAGGCGCGAATGTCGAACTGCTGTTTATTGGTGACGGCGTGTTGCGCGACAAGCTGGAGCAACGTGTAACTGACCAGGGACTGGGCCGCCGGGTGCGATTTCTCGGGTTGCGAAGCGCCGTTGAAATCGCGCGCTACCTCCAGGCCGCGGACTGCTTTGCGCTCTCTTCCGCCTACGAGGGCATGCCGATGGCCCTGCTCGAGGCCTTGGGCGCGGGCGTGCCTGTCGTGACGACGCCGGTGGGCGAGGTGGCGCGCGTGGTCGTCAACGGCGTCAATGGGGAAATCTCCAAGGACAGGACGCTGGCCTCGTTTGCACACAGCCTGGACCAACTGCGCCGCAACGCTGCGCAATACACAGTCGAACACTGCACCCGCTCGGTTGAGCCTTTTACGCCGTCCACGGTGCTCGCGCCGGTATATGAGAACTACCGGGCGCTGGGCAGGCGCTGACGTTTCAAGTCTGCCCCAATGCACACCCCTTGGCGTTGACCTTTTTCAATGCGGGCGTGCCGCCGCAGGTGTCCTGGGAATCCGCTATGCCGTCGCCGTCCCCATCTGTCAGGTTACTGTCGCGCGAGTAGATGATTTCTGACTCATGCGGCGGGATGCTGCGGGGCCATGTGACGCTTTCGCTGTCGGAAAACCGGACATATTCGCTGCATAGGGCAAAATCATTTCCATCCGGGCAATCCACATCCTGTGTCATGCCGGTGGGGTTGATGAGGACGTGGCTGCGTAGGGTTGCGTCGACCGCGCTTAGAGGGACGATTTCGAGATTGGCTACAGACAGCTTGTGGCCTGGATCGATGCGGTGAAAGTCCACCCTTGCGCCTCGATCCAGGGTCACGGGATCGTGCGCGTTGACGGTTTTGGTCGCTTTGAACAGGTAGCTGTAACGTTGCCAGCTGGTCGAGCCTGTGAAGGTATAAGGGGCACTCATCAGCCATTCATAACCATTACTGCCCCCGCCGCCACGGCGCGTCACTACATGGACCGACTGGCCGTTGGTGCCGGTTTTGAGATCGAACGTGGCCTTGTACCACTGGTCTTTTTTCACTGAAAAGTTGGGGCTGTTGACCAGGCTCAGCGAGCCGCCTGCCGTGTAGTTCAAACATGGGCCTACGCCCGTGCAGGAGGCTAAAACGATCTGGCCGGCCGGGGCCGTCGCGTTATAAGCGGACCACCCCGTCAGGCCCGCACCGAGGTTGCCGTTTGAAACGATGTTGCCGCCGAGTACCCGGAATGCTGCATAGCCGAGACTGGCGCTGTTGATCTCGCTGGCCGTCTGGTCGAGGTTGCGCGGCAGATTCGAGGAGGTCACGTCGCTTTGCCATTCTGGCAGGGTGTAGAGCACGGCGCCGCCCGGCCACGCTTCCGTGGAAATCGTCGGCCACAGATAGGTGAAATAAAGGTTGCCGTCGAAATGGGCAAACCGGTCGGTGTTGGTTTTTGCGAGCAAGGTCTCCTGCCGGATGGCCGGGGTGGATGTGGTTAGAAAGAAACGGTTGCCGACGATCTCGTTGCTGTGAATGTCACCTTCCGGATGCAGTTTCTTGCTTCCTTCTTGCAGCCAGATATGGTGGCGGCGGTTGCCATACAGCGAATTGTTTTCGATCCGATTGTTCGCGGCGTTGTGAACCTGGATGCCGTTGTCTGCGTTGACGACGGTGTTGCCTCTGATGGTTGCTCCATTGAGTAGTTCGTCCAGATAAATGCCTTGAGCCTGCGTCGGAATGCCGGCGGGTTTTCCGGGAAGTCCACCCACGACATTAAGCACCGTGTTGTTTTCGACTGTGATGTTGGTGCCGGCGTGGCCGCCCATGTAGATTGCGCCACAGTCATCCAGAACCAGGCAGGTGTTTTCAAGATGATTGCCGGCAATGACGCTGTTCGCCTGGGGCAGGATACCCACGCTGGCTGTTCGATAAATTCGGTTCTCACGAATATCGGCACCCTCTCCAGCCATGAGTGCGGCGCGAGTGGATACGGGCAGGCTCGTGACCACGCCATTGGCGGACGATACGCCGCTATCCGTAATGAGGTTGTCGAAAGCGCGGAAGCGGCTGCCCCCGAAATCGCCGGCATAAATGGCAGCAGTTGCAGTGCGGGCGATCTGGCTGCTTTCTATTCCGCTGTCGATTGACCCCAAGGCGTCGACGCCTGTATCCCACGTGTCGGAGATATTCATGTTGCTCAGCAGAACGTTGAGGGATTTTTGCATCCGTACACCCGTTCCGGCATTCCGGATCGCCAGCCCCTCTATACGAATGTGGCTTTTGTTGCTTGCTTCGACGCCGGCGCTTCGGTGGCCGAGCGAGACGCGGTTCCCCGGTGCAAGGCCGTCTGCCATCCACACGTAAACTGCTTTGGCCGCGGCGTCGTAATGCCATTCGCCAGGCTCGTCGAGCATCCAGCGTTGACCATATAGAAAGTAGCCCCAGTCCTTTTCGATCGGGTGTGTGGTTGGGCTGTCGAAGATGAGGCGGGAGCCGGATACGGAGGCAATTTTGCGATCATTCAGTGTCCAGGCGTTAGGGCGAATGCGGATCCCAGTACCCGCTGTGACGGCAGGATGCGACACGGCGGCGAAATCTGAGCCCGTTGTGAGGTAGTTGCTACCTACGGCACCGTTGGACAAGCTGACGGTATTTGCATTCTCGGCCGCTGAGAAATAGAGCGAAGCGGGGCGAAGCGGGTCATGGCCACGGTTGGGGTGATGGGCGACATTGACGGCTTTGCCGCTGTCGAAGACGCCAAGCACGGCGGGGAGCGGGGCAATAATCTTGACGTTATCCAGCCCAATGTTTTTTCCGGCGGGCAC
>OEPS010000284.1_pt1 | contig 18729 bp, 21 predicted proteins | sample 1539411 | NCBI WGS metagenome assembly OEPS01 (sample SAMN02671747, study PRJEB22543) | soil metagenome | biome: bacteria | place: China:Hunan Province, Lengshuijiang City | collected 2012-10-15 | depth 0.08m m
ATGCCAGCTTCCCAAGCTGGACGTCGCCGGTTCGAGTCCGGTCGCCCGCTCCTTGGCAACTTGTGCTGCATCAACAGTCTGAGAGCCCCGGTGCAATCGCATCGGGGCTCTTTGCACTTCGAGTATGTGCTGGATGTCCACGCGTCGAGTGCCGCGCGTATCTGCAAGTCTAGCCTGCACTTTGCCTGAGGCACCTCCGCCACGAGCGGTGGACCCTGATCCGGCCCCCGTCAGTGGACCCTGCTGATTGCCCTGCGCACCAGGGCGTCCCGCCCGGCGGTCCGCACGTTCAGACGCCCAGGCCGATGAGGCGCTCTGCCGCCCCGCAGCAGTACTCCCGCGCTCGGCCGATGTCTCTTGATCCCTCATCCGTCGCGAACGAGCTCGCCACGACTCGCCGACCCGTCAGTGCCCGAGCCGCAGCGGACCCGAATCAGCGCGAGCGCCGATGTGTGACGCCGAGCTCCAGATCACGCCGACGTCCACATCTTCGCGGCGATCAACACAAGGAAGATCGAGAACGCCCGCTTCAGCATGAGGGGCGAGAGGTGCTGCGCGAGTCGCGCGCCGGCGTATGCGCCAAACAGCAAACCGAGTGCGACCTAGAGCGATGGGCCGATCTGCAGGTGCCCCTCCTTGTAGTACTCGTACGCGCCGAGCGCGCCCACGGGGAGCACCATTGCGGCGAGCGACGTGCCCGTCGCGGTCTGTGGCGACATTCTGGCGAGGAACAGGAGCGCGGGGACGACGACGACCAGGGGGGCATAGTTCGCAACCGCGGACATGACGGCGTCGAGCGCGGGATGGTGGCCCGCGAAGCCAGTGACCCAGCGGAACAGCGCGACGTCCGCTGACATTCGGCTTACTGCGGAGGCGAGGTCGGATGCGACATCAGTGCGCGGCTGCCTCCGGACTGACGCGCGCGCGCTTTCGCAGCGAGGTCGTCGCGATGAGTAGCACCATGCCGGCCGCGATCACGAGCGACGACGTGATCCGCCCGAAGTTCAGCCCCCCGTCGGCGTGCGGCTTGGTAAGCGTATCGCCGATGGTCGCACCGAGCGGGCGAGTGAGCACGTACGCGGCCCAGAAGAGCACGGCCCCACTGATGCGCGTGTACCGGTGCGCCAGCGCGACCACGATGATGAGCGCAGCGAACACCAGCGCGCCCTTCTGGAAGCCGAAGCCCGCGTCCGTCGCCACGAAGTCGCCGAGCGCGGTTCCGAGGGTGTTCGAGACGAGGATCGTCAGCCAGTAGAAGATCTCGTTCTTCCGCGTGGTGATCCGGTCTACGGCGATCGACCCGGTCGACCGATGCCAAGCGATGAGGACGACGAGCACCAGCAGGAACTCGATGACGGACGACTTGATGTAGCCGAGCTTGAGCGTGCGGTCGAGCATGTCCGACGTCGTCGTGCCCACGGTGGTCGTGGCGACCACGACGAGCCAGTAGTAGACCGGATGGTACCGGCTCGACTTCACCTGTGCCGCGAGCGTCACGAGGAAGAAGGCGAGGAAGACGAGCGTGCTGACGACGTAGCCAAGGTTGAGCGTCATCGACACCGCGTCGCCGCCGGTCTCGCCGACGGTCGTGGCGAAGATCTTCACGATCCAGAAGGCGAGCGTGACCTGTGGGACCTTGCTCCAAGCGTAGTGCTCGCTCGAGTCCACTTTCGTGCTCGTGGCCATCATGTTGGTGGTTTCGGGTGGTACCAGCCCAGATATGGAGGAACGGAGGCTGCCAACGCACGGGACGCGCCAGCGGTCAGGTCCGACGACCGGGCACGCTGGACGCCAGATAGCTTCACCGACGCGGCTGATCGGCTTCCGTTTAACGAACCCTTACGCCCGTTCGCTTGCCGGGCCTGTTCCGAACTTGCGTATTCGCGGTCGTCCTGCTTCAGGCTGCTTCCTGACACGCCAGTGCCCTAGCGACCCGAACCGGTAAGATCCGCTGCCATGTCACCGCTGACGCGGCAGCACACCCTCGCCGGCGGCACGATTGACGCCTCGATCGTCGGCGCTGCGGCCACCCGTCGCGCGGACGACCTCCGGGGCGGACGGCACGTTCCTCCTCCTCCACCTCGTTCCGGGCCTTGCAGGCCATCGGTGTTCCCACTGCCGTCGCCGATGTCGACACCCACGGTGAAGATCTCTACGGCGAAGCCGAGACGGCGAGCTGGCTCCTTCACGTCGCGACGGTGGTCCCGACGGGTCGATTCGACGTCGAGGTCAGCGTCCGAAACCCTCTGGACCGCGCCTACCCGGAGCTGATCGCCGGCCACATCGTCTCCCTTGGTGCTCCTCGGACGCTGCTCCTGTCGATGCGCGCACCTCTAGCTCCCGGTGCCGTCACCGCACTCTTCGCGTTCGCTCGCGTGGGCAGCCGGGCCAATGCGGCGCGATCAAGTAACGCGGATTCAAGTGCCCACCGGTGCCCACGAAACTCGCTCTACCCGCTATTCGACGGCCGCATGTCGGCTTTGTCCCTCGCCTAAGTGCTTTCAAATAGCGGGCATAGCGAATCTGAGCGGTAACCGTGCGGTTTCCCAAGCGGGACGTCGCCGGTTCGAGTCCGGTCGCCCGCTCCTTCGTAAGTGATTGCACGACAACAGATTCGAGCCCCGGTGCAGTTGCACCGGGGCTCGTGTCGTTGGATGCGCTAAGCTGGACGTCATGAAGGCGAGTGGTAGCACGAGCGCCTAAGTGTGAATCACTTATGCCTCTGCTCGGATCTGCTGGCGGTGGACCCCAACAGCCGATGCGCGGTGGACCGCGAATCTCGCCACGGCAGGAAGACGGATGCGCCGTGACCCCCACCGAGGGTTGGTGTCCACCTGGGTGCTCCTGCCACTCCGGCTCGGCGCAAGGAGATGACCCCCGCCCGTTCGGTCTCGATCGCGGCCTACCTCGCCCTCGGGGGCTCAGCAGCGCGTTGGCCGGAACCGCCCTCTACGGCGCGGTGAGGCCACACCTTCCGCGCTGATCGTTGAGAACGTTCGGCGACACGACGCGCGCCGTCCTCCTTCGGCGCTGCGCATCCGCGCGTGGCGGCACAACCCGGCGCGACGTCGTTGCACGGCGTCACGCCGAGCATCGACAGGCGGAGTGCAGCACCAGCCGGTCGACCGCTACAACGTCAGGTACCGGCCGTTGCTCTCCGTGCCGATGAAGCCGAACGCCGCGTGCGACGTCTCGATGGCGTCCGACGTCCACTGGAAGCCCGTGGACGGTACCTCGACCGAGGCCCAGAGCCGGGTCGTCGCCCGCCAGCCCGTCGCTCGGAAGAGCTTCGCCGGATCGTCGTACGTCGCCTGCTCGTCCGTCGCGTCCCACTCGACCCGGTAGCGCAGCCGTGCCGGGGTGGTCGCCGCGTCGTGCTTGGGCCACTGCGGCTGGTCGATGACGTCCACCCCACGGAGCTCGAGCGACGCATGCCGACCGTCGGCGCTCACCGTCAGCGCGCCATCGGGGATCACCGTCACCCAGTAGAGGCCACCGGCCGCGATGGGCGGATGGAAGTCGTGGATCTTGTGCTCAGGAGTCGCCGACCCCTCGAAGAGCGTGAGTCATATGTGTCCGAAGGCGCCGCGTCGCGATTGGCGGCCCGCGAAATATTCGCCCGACATGAAGCTGAAGTCGGAGCTCTTGGCGCCGAAAGCGATGCGCCGCCCCGTGTTGTCGGTTCCCATGCCGGTGAAGTCGTTGGAGCGTGCGACCTGCCCCCGGAAGTGGAAGATGTTCGAGAGCTCCATGCCCGGCCCGGGCGACTGATTGTGGCTCCCGTTCTTGTCGAGCCATGGGATGGGGAACGGATCTGCACCCCCGTTGGGGACGTCGATCGCCGCGAGCGCTTCGATCGGACGGTTGCGTGCCGCTTCGAGCGGGGTGGCCGCACCGGTGCTCGTCGCCGACGCACATCCCTGAAGCGAAGCGAGACCCGCCACGCCGGCCACGGCGCCGAGGCCGGTCCGCAGGAAGTCGCGGCGGCTGGAGGGGGGCACCTTCGGATCAATCGACTTCGTCATCGCTGCCTCACGCCTCAGGATTCCGGACACCGCTGCCTCGGATGTCCGCGGCGGCGGACCGGGCATACGCCCGATACACCACCCTGTCGCCGCCGGCGAGCAAGTCCGCCGCACGACGCGCCACCGCCGGATGCAGGATCCGCTCCAGAACGGCTCCCGCAGTCACCCACTCCACCGCGAGGCTCTCGTCGCTGCAGTGGAGCGCTCCGTCCACGGCGGTCGCGTCGAACCCAAAGATTACCTTGGCGGGGGAGGCGAGGTTGGAATGCACGATCGCCAAGCGTCCCACCGCGATCCCGATCCCGGTCTCCTCCCGCACCTCGCGCGCGAGGGCGTCGGTCAGCGATTCCCCTTCCTCCACCTGTCCACCAGGCAGCTCCCATCCGCGCCACGGACTGTCGATCATCAGCACCCTCCCCGCCGTGTCGCGCACCAGGCCGACCACCGCGACGATATGGAGCGGCGGCCCCGGCCGTGCGTTGCTCACGGGACGGGTCGCGCGGCGGGCCCCGCCGCGCAGGCGGGAAATTGCTGCGCGAGGTAGGTCACCAGCACGGGCGTCTGCGTCGCCGTCAGCGGGGCGCCCCATGCCCGCATCTGCGTGACGGTTTTGTTCCACCCGGCCGTGTCCTTGTGCTGCTGCTCGATCATCGCCGCGGAATGGCAGATGAGGCAGTTGCCGATTACCAGGTCATGGCCTGAGCCGGCCGGCAGTCGCGCGAGCGCCGACTGCTCGGCCGAATCGACGCGACGCGCGAGCTGCGGCGCCGCCCCCGGCGCTATCCGCTCGGCCTGGGACGCGGTCGCCATGACGACCGGAGGCCCGTTGACCACTGGTGTTTCGGCCCGCCCCGGTGCCGACGCCGTATCGTGCGCCGAGCGTCGCTCCGGGGACCCGCACGCGACGACGGTGGACAGGGCCATGGCCACGAAAGTCGCGCGGCGCATGCGCAGGAGGTGCTCACTCGGCATGGACGCGCACCTCATGAATGGAGTTGTTGCCATAGCCGCCCGGATTCGACACCGCCGACGCCGGCTGTGTGGCACCCGTGCGGTCCGTGGCGCGCGCCATCAGCGAATGCGCGCCCGGCGTTGCGAGCGTCACGTCACACTCCCATGTGCGCCACGCGCCGGGCCTGTCGATGCCCGTGAGCCGCGCGGGCTGCCACATGCGTCCGCCATCGGCGGAGACCTCCACGCCGCGGATGCCACCGGACCCGGCGCCGCTCCACGCGTGCCCGCGCGCGCGAACGCCGCCGATGGGGACGCGCGCGCCCTCGAGCGGCGTGGCGATCACGGACTTGACGCGCATCGTCGTCACCGGCGACTGGTCCGCGTAGCGGTAGCCGTGCGACATGAAGTAGTTGTCCGACTCCATGGCGCGTCCGTCGATCGTCGTGAGCCATTTCGTGGACGCCATGCCGAACCAGCCGGGCACGATCAGTCGCAGTGGGCCGCCGTGCAGCAACGGGATCGCGTGTCCGTTCATCTCGTACGCGACGAACGCATCGCCCAACGCGGTCTCGCGCGGGATGCTGCGAAGGAAGGCCGGGACAGTCGGAAGCGGCGCGCGGTCGAGCGCCCCCATCCAGAAGTGTCGCGAGCGCGCCGTCGTCGGGGCCCGCTCGAGGAGCGCGCCGAGCGGCACGCCCGTCCAGCGCGCGGTGCTCACGGCTCCGCGCTCCCACTGCACCCCCGAGGTCTTCCCGAGCTGGAAGATGCCGCGGCCGTTGCCTGCACACTCGATCGTCACCGGGCGTTCCACGCTACCCAGCCGACGGATGTCCGCCATCGTGAGCACGACGGGCGTGCCCCCGTCCGAGAGGATGGTCAGCCGCCAGTCGAGGGGAAGCTGGATCGGTACACCGAAGTGACTGCGCACGAAAAACTGCTCTGGCGGTGTCTCATACGCCCCGAGCGACGAGATGGGCGTCTCGGCGTCCAGCGCACGCGCGTTGCGTATGACGAGGCCCCGCACGCCGCCGTCCGGCGCGGTGCCTTGTCCCAGCAGGCGCCGTCCGGCCAGGACGCCACCGGCGGCGACGCCAGCCAGCAGCAGCGATCGCCGGGATATGAGGTCTCTGGACTCCTGGATCATTCGGTCTTCCGGGTGGATGGTGCGTGGGTCAGCGGGTTGCGAGCGAAGGTGCGATAGAGGTACGCGAGCGAGGGGAGCAGGAGCACTCCGCCCGCCGCCAGAATCCAGAGCAGCAGCAGCAGGGTGGCGCGTGGCGCGGCGGCGCTTCGGATGGTGTGCATCGGTGACATGAGCCAGGTTCCCTGGCTGAGCACCCATCCCCACACGATGAGCGACGCCTGCGCGTCCGCCGCGAGCCGGGCGAGCGACCATCTTCGTCTCGACAGCGCCAGCAGGGCCGCGACTGCCGCGAGCGCGATCGCTGCCTGAAGCAAGACGGCAGGACCCGTGGTCAGCGCCTGGCGCAGCACCGGGGCCGCTTCGCCGGCAACCCACAGCGCGGCGGCCGCCGCGACGAACAGCGCGACGTTCGCGGCGAACGCGCGCCGCCGGAAGTCGTCGCGCAACGCATCGCTGTCTGCAGCGGCGGCGAGGTAGACCGCCGCGAGGAAGGAGAACATCGCCAGCGTCATTCCGCCGACGGCCGCCGGGAAGAGGGCGAGCCACGGATGCACGAACACGGCGACGAAGCCGGTCCCGGCGCGTGCCGGTGCGGCGGCGAGCTGTGACGCCGCGAGGCCGGCCGCGCCGGACGCGATCGCGCCCACGCAGAGGCCGAGCATCACCGGCGTCAGGATGCTCGCCATCGCGAACAGTCGCCCCCAACGAGCTCGCGTGGAGGCGCGCGTCGGTCCGTATGCACGAAACACGAACGATGCGCCTCGCAGCACGATGCCGAGCAGCATCAGCGACAGGGGGATGTGCAGCACGGTGCCCATCGCCGCGAAGACCGGAGGGAAGGCGGTGAAGAGAAGCACGATCACGAGGATGAGCCACACGTGATTGGCCTCCCAGATCGGGCCGATGGCGTGCGCGATGAGCGCGCGCTGCTCCGTCCGGCGCCGCCCCCGCGCCAGAAGGTCCCAGAGGCCGCCGCCGAAATCGGCGCCGCCGGTGAGGACGTACGCGTTGAGCGCCACCATCATGGCGAGCGCCACGAGCTCGGCAGGTCCGATCGCTCCGAATGCCTGGTTCACGTCAGGAGACGGCGGCCGCGGCGGGCGACGACGCGCTCGTGTCGCGCACGAGGTAGACGAGCAGCGATACCACGACTGCGGCGAGCGCGCAGTAGAGCAGCGTGAACAGTACCATCGGCACCACGAGCGCCGGCATGGGCGTGACCGCCTGGCTGGTGCGCATCAATCCCTGCACCACCCACGGCTGTCGTCCGACCTCCGTGACGATCCATCCCGCTTCCGTCGCCAGGAAGCCGAAGGGGGCCACGATCACGAGGGCCCGCAGCAGCGCACGGTGATCCGGAATGCGACGTCGGCGGATCGCCAGCCATCCCGCCCACGCCGCGACGATGGCCAGCGCCGTCCCCATGCCGACCATCGCCTGGAATGCGAGGTGCACGATGGCAACGGGTGGCCGGTTCTCGCGCGGAACGTCACGCAGCCCCGCGACGCGCGCGAATGGATCGTGGTACGCCAGCAGTGACAGGCCGTACGGCACCTCCAGTGCCCACCGGGTGTGCTCCGACGCTGCGTCGGGCCACCCGCCAATCCGGAGTGGCGCGCCACGCATCGTGTCCCACTGGCCTTCCAGCGCCGCCAGCTTCACCGGCTGCGTCTCGGCAACCGCCCGCGCGCTGATGTCGCCCGAGATCGGCTGCAGGATCGCCGCCGGCGCGCCGACGAGCAGCGCGATGGTCAGCGCACGGCGATGAAATGCCGAGTCTCCATGACGCAGCAGCATCCACGCGTGGATGCCCGCTACCGCCATGCCTGTTGCCGCGTACGACGCGAGCAGCATGTGCAGCCCCTGCTGGAACGCCGCGGGGCTCCTCATGCCGGCGATCGGATCCACGCCGACCAGGGCACCGTTCGCGGCGAGCGCGAAGCCCACCGGGGCATTCATCCAGGCATTCACCATCACCACGAAGACACCTGACGCGGCACCGCTGGCCGCGACGATCGCCCCCGCGGCGAGATGCGCTGCCGCCGACAGGCGGTCCCACCCGTACAGGTAGATCCCGAGGAAGATCGCCTCGAGAAAGAAGGCGAACCCCTCCAGGGAAAACGGAATCCCCACGACGGGACCGGCAAATCGCATGAAGCCCGGCCAGAGCAGCCCGAGCTCGAAGGAGAGCACGGTCCCCGAGACCGCACCGATGGCGAACAGGATCGCCGTGCCGCGCGCCCAGCGGTGCGCCAGCGCGCGGTAGGTCGCGTCGCCCGTCCGCCGCCAGCGCCACTCGGCCAGCAGCATCAGCACGGGCATGGCGATGCCGATCTCGGCGAACACGATGTGGAATCCCAACGAGATCGCCATCTGCGCTCGTGCCGCGAGCAGGTTCGTCATGCGCAGGCTCCGGAAGCGCTGGCCATGTCAGCGGATGGAGAGAAGGTGGATCAGCGCGACGCTGAGCGCCACCAGCACCACCAGCGACCCCGTGACGGTGAGAATCACGGGCCGCCCCACGCGCGCGATCGCCCTGAGGTCGACGCCGAGGCCGAGCGCGGCCATCGCGGCGACTGTGAGCCACATGGAGAGCGACTTCATGGCCGTGGCCGCGTCGAGCGGAATGCCCCCCGCCGAACGCAACCCGGCGAGCGCGAGGAACCCGATGATGAACCAGGGGACGAAGCGCGTGATGCTGAACGACGCCGTCGCGCCCCCGGGTGCATCAGCATCGTTGCGATGCTTGAGCGCGAAGAAGAGCACCACGGGCCCGAGCATCAGGACCCGGACGAGCTTGACCAGGGTGCCGACCTGGCCAGAGAGCACGCTGACGGGGAAGGCCGCGGCGAGCACCTGCGGCACGGCGTACACGGTGAGCCCGGCGAGCACGCCGTACTGGTAAAAGCTCAGGGCGAGCGGGCGGATCAGGAAGGGGAGGCCGATCACGACGACCACGCCGAGGATCGCGGTGAAGGCGATCGAGGAGGCGACGTGCTCCTTGTCGGCGCGAATCACCGGCGCCACCGCGGCGATGGCGGAGTTGCCGCAGATCGAGTTGCCGCAGGCCACGAGCACGGAAAGCTTGTGCGGCAGCCCCATCGCCCGTCCGATGCCGTAGCTGAAGGCGATGCCGAGCACCACGAGCAGCACGATCCCGATGGCGAGGGCAGGACCCGCGCGCAGCAGAAGGGGCAGGTCGACGGAGGCGCCGAGCAGGAGCACCGCGACCTCCAGGACCTCCTTCGCCGTGAACCCGATGCCCGCATCGAGCCGGCCTGACGGCGTCCAGAGCGTGCGGATCAGCATGCCCAGCAGGATGGCGACGACCAGGCCCTCGACGATCGGGTGGCCGAACGCGCGCTCTTCCATACCCGCGATGCCCAGGGAGACGAGTCCCACGACGGTTGCCAGCAGGACCCCGGGGGCGAGCCGGGTCGCGAGGGGGCCGAGACGGAAGAACGGGGTCGCGCTCGAGACGGTGGCAGGCATCGGGTTCGGGGGCAGAAGAAGGTGACCAGTGAAGGGTAGGGGAACCCGAACCATGAAGCAAAGACATCATTCTTATTCAATCATTACTTTGAGTAATGACCATCAACCTTCATCATCTCCGGGTGTTCCAGTGCGTGGCCGAGCAGGGTGGCTTCACGCGGGCCGCCGCCGTGCTGCGCCTCAGCCAGCCGGCGGTCTCGAAGTCGGTGCGCGAGCTGGAACGCGAGCTCGGCACAACGCTCCTCGACCGCACGACCGCGCCGCCCCGTCTGACCGAAGCGGGGAGCGCGCTTTTCGCGCGCGCGCGCGAGCTCTTCGCCGTCGAGCGGGCGGCGGAGGAGGAGCAGCGCGCACTTCGTGGGCTCGCCGGGGGAGTCCTCCGGATCGCGGCCAGCACGACCGTCGTCACCTACCGGCTGCCCCCGTATCTCGCGCGCTTCCACGCCGCGCATCCGCTGATCACACTGCGCGTCGCCAGCGCGAACACCCGGGCCGTGGCGCGCGCACTGCTCGAGCGGCGGGTGGAGGTTGCACTGGTGGAAGGGCCGGTCGACGACCCGCGTCTCGAGGTGCGCCCATGGCTGGAGGACGAGCTCGTGGTCATCGGACACCCGGCCCACCGTTTCGCCGCGCGGCGGCGTCTGCGCTGGTCGGAGCTGCGGGACGAGTCCTTCATCGTGCGCGAGGGCGGGTCGGGGACGCGCCGCGTCGCCGACGAGGCGCTCGCCGCCGCGGGGATCACGCTGCGCATCGGGCTGCAGCTCGCGAGCACGGAGGCGATCAAGCAGACGGTCGCGGCGGGATTCGGGCTCGCGATCGTCTCACGCGCTGCCGTCGCGGATCAGGTGGCACTCGGCCGGCTGGCGATCCTGCCCGCGCACGGCATCTCTCTCACGCGACAGCTCTCGGAGCTGCGCGTTGGTGGCCGTGAACCATCCGCTGCGGGCGCGGCATTTCGACTGGCGCTGGCAGCGTCATGATCGACGAGGTGCGGACGGGGCGACGGGTGATGTGGGGGTGGCCAGCAGCAGCGCGGCGACGAACAGCGGAGCACAGCTCGCCGCCGCGAACGGGACCGCATCGAGCGCGGGACGGTGTGCCGCGACGCCGTTCACGCAGCGGAACGCAACGTCGGCTGACGAGGATCGCCTGATTGAGACAGCGAGAACGAACATGACGTCGGTGCGCCGTCGCGTCCGGGCCGACGCTCGCGCGCTTGCGCAGCGACGTCGTCGCGACGAGCAGTACCATGTCGGCGGCGATCACGAGCGATGACGTGATGCGCCCGAGGCGCCTGCCCGGCGGCGCGTATCGGCGTCGCGTCCGCACGCCTGGCATCGCACCATTCGAGGGACGAATCGACCTCGGTTCGCGCGTGGACATGATCCGCGTGAGAATGGGATCCATCCGCGCCGCGCTCGACTCGGTGGCCACCTCGGAGAGGAAGCGCCTCCTGGCAGCCGCGCGGGCGCGGCCGCGGCACTGGAGTTGTCGCACGTCCGAGGGAGACCGACGCACGACAGCGGCATGCGCGTTCGGGGCGCCCAGCGGCGGAGATTACACGAAGCAGTCCGCGATCCCCACCCACCGTGATACCTTTTTCCGCGGCTTCCAACGTATCGAGAGCGCCAGCGAGTGCCGTCGGCTCGCAGTGGCGCTGGACAAGGAGTGTGGCCTCGTCGATGACGATCTTGTGGTGTTCCGCGTTGGCGCGTGCACCTCCTGCCGAACTACGGCGACGGCGGAATGATGATCGGGCTGAACGAAAAGGTAATCGGCGTGTTCACCGTTCCAGACTGACGACGGTCGCGAGTCACCGAGGGTCCACCAGCACCGTTGTCTCGAACGGATCAACCGTTCTGGAGTCATGATGTGCTGGACGTAACCCATTGAAGTACCATGCTGTGGCGCTCCTGACGCTGTAGACCGGTCACCTTCGCATGCTGGACGTCCACGCGTCGAGTGCCGCGCCAATCTGCATGCCAAGCCACGTTCGACGCGTGGCTCATCTGGAACATCTGGAAGCTCGCGAATCCGACGCTGGCCGAGGCGGTGCCGGTGGCCGAACGCTGGCGCGTGTACCGGGACGCCGGGGTGGCGCTCACGATGAAAGGGCGCGAGCGCGAGCATGCGGGCCAGTTCGTCGCGTTCCTCGAGTCGTGCGAGGGCGCTCGCATCTTCGCGAAGCGGGGGTGGAAGACCGAGCGCGGCCGGGCGCGGGGAGCGGTGCGTCGCGCGGACGCTCAGTCGGCGCGCGCCATTCGCTCTCCGGCCGGGACGTAGAGTGCCCCGATCACCACGCCGTAGAGCGCGTTGAGCGCCCACGACCACAGCGGCGCCGACGGCGAGATGCGACGGCCGAAGTATCCGTGGCCGAGCGATGGGAGCACCACGAGTGCCTGCACGGCCCACATCCCCTGCGAGTAGACGAGGCCGCGGAGCCAGCGCGGACCCGGGAGGAATCGGTAGAATACTCCTGCGTACACGAGCGCCGAGAACATTCCGATGCCCGTGTGGAAGGTCTCCTGGCTCACCGCTCCCAGCTTCGTGGGAAGGGTGGTGCCGAACCACTGGTTGAGGTGAACGAAGAGCCACCTGGCGAGTCCGCTCGTGCCGGCGTTGATCCCCGCCGCCAGCGTGATCCGGATCGCCGCCGAGTTCGCGAGGGCGCCGATCAGGCCGGCGATAGCCGCCCGTCCGGGCGACCACCATGCCTCGCCCGCTGCGGGCGCTCGTGCCGAACGTCAATGGCCGCAGCCTCACGTGCCGACCCGAACGGGCATGTTCGCGTTGTCCGGGGCGAAGTCGGCGATCTGGGCGTTGGAGGCGAGACCGGAGCGCGGCCAGAAGTTGACCGTGTAGTGCTCCGGGCTGAACCCCTTCGACGGGAGCAGCGCCGCCGGCACGGTGACGTTGATCGTGGTGCCCATCACGACGACGCTGCCGGGCGCGAGCGGCTGGGCCGTCCCGGTGGTGAAATCGCGCATCGAGCCCGTGCCGTCGGGGAATGCGATCACGACGGCGTCGAAGTGGACGCCAGTGGCGATGTCCCCGAAGCGCGCGGTCCCGGCGCCCCAGTCCACTCCCCATACGTAGACGGCACCGGCCGTCGTGCCGATCGAGCCGCCGACCGTGCCGCGGAAGACCAGCGACTGACCCGTAAGCGTCGTCTCCGCCTCGCGCGCGTCGAGGTCGCCGTTCTTCGGGCCGGTGTACGACGTGATGAAATCGTTCGCGGGGTCGACGGCGAGCGATGGCCGGCCCTCGGGAGCGGTGCTGTCGCGGCAGCCGGCGGCCCCGGCCAGCATGGCGAGGGCAACGAGCGCAAAGGCGATGAGCGCCGGCGTGGTGGGACGGAAGTGCCGACCGACGCTGATCACGTGAATCTCCGTTATGGCGGGTGGGGGATGACGATCGGCAATCCAGAGAGGGGCGGCCGCGCACCGGACGGCCGGGCACCGCCGCGGCCATCAGTGCATGCTGCAGTGATTGGCCACCGCGACCTGGACCACGGGGACTGCGACACTCGAGAGCGTCGCACCGCTCGGCAGCTCCCCCGGGGCGGTGAGCACGATGGTACTGAAGCCACTATCGAAGAAGCGGAGCTGCGCCGCGATCTCGGCCGTGCCGTCTGGCTTCACCATGATGTGCGCGAGCTTCACCGCCTTGCCGTAGGGTGCTGTCGTGTTCTGCACCGCGTAGACGTCGTACATCGCGCCCGCCGGTGCCTCGCGGAGCGTGAGCTCGACCGCATCGACTGGCCCGAGGTTCCGGATCACCGCCTTCCCCTTCGCTTCGGCAGCACCCGGCACGGCAAGCATACGCCGCTCGATCCGCAGCCCGACGTTCTGCATCGTCAGCCCTTGCGTGCCCGTGCCCGACGGCACCGCGTTCGCCACGAAGACCAGCGCCTGTGGCGCCTGGCCGATCGGGATCTGCTTCGTCACGCGCTGCGTGCGGACGTCGATCACCGCCACGCTGTCCGCGTTCTCCTGGCCCACGTATACCGTAGCGTTGTCCGCGCTCGGCCAGACCCCGTGCGGGTTGTCGCTCACTGGAATCGTCGTGACCAGCGTCGGATTGCCACCGTTCCGGCGATAGACCTTCACCACGTTCGCGCCGCCGACGGTGACGTAGGCGAGCTTGTCGCTGGCTGTAGTGACGAAGTTCACATGATTGGTGACGGGCCCCGTGTCGATCGTGCCGAGCGGCGCGAACGACTGCGCGTCAACGATCACCGTCTTCCCGACGTCCTTGAGCGTGGCCCACACCTCCAGCCCGTCGGGGCTCGCCGCGAGGTTGGGCGAGAAGCTGGACGGCATCGGGATCCGCTTCACGACCTGGTAGGTGCGCGTGTCGACGACGTCGAGCTCGGGGGTGCGCGACGAGTTGACGAAAGCGTAGCGCCCGTCGGGACGGAAGATGACCATCGCGACGCCGTCGCTCGTCGGGATGCGCCGCGTCTCCTTCAGGGCGATGGGGTCGATCACCGAGACGTAGTTCTCGCCGCGCACGGCTACCCACAGCTCGCGCCCGTCGGGGGTGAAGAACCCCTCGTGCGGCGCGCGGCCGACGTAGATGGTGCCGCGGACGGTGTTCGTCGCGGTCTCGATGATCGTGACCGCGTTCGAGGTCACCGAGATCACGTCGAGCAGCCTTCCATCGGGGGAGAAGCCGAGGCCATGGACGTCGATCTGCTTGTTGTACAGGGGCCCGAGCACGTTCGGCCGTGGGTCACCGAGGGCGATGGTGCCGAGGAGCGTGTTGGTCCCGGCGTCGATGACGCTGACGGTATTCGATGTCTGGTCCGCGGTGTAGACCCGGTCGTGCGACGACGTGGCCGGCGCGCCGGGGAGCGCGGGCGCCTGCGGGACGCCCCCGCCCAGCGGCGATGGCTCCGTGGGGGTGGAGCGATTGCAGCTCGCGGCGGCCGTGGCCGCGAGCACGTGGAGCGCGACGAGTCTGGTCCTCGCGAGACCGTACCGTGAACGAGCGATACGCATCGAGGCAGGTGAACCGGCGGGCGGCGTGCTCCTGCGGGACGGAAGGTCGGTCGGGATCATGGTAAAGTCTCTCGGGGTGTGCTGGCACGCTACAGCAGCGCTCGCGCGCGGCGCGGCGTGATCGGCCGGTCGAGGCCGGCGGCGAGCACCGGCGATCGAGGTTCACTGTATGCCTGAGTGGTCACGCGGTCGCACGGCCCATGCCGCGAGGGGATGTGCAGACGCCAGGATGTGCAGACGCCAGGATGTGCAGACGCCAGGATGCGGGCGGCCGGTGGGAAGCCGGTCTCCGCCGTCCGTGGGCGACGTGGTGTGCTGCCGTATGGCGTGCTGCCGCCTGTCAGTGTCGTAGCCCGCCGCCGGCGGGGATCGGCGTACGCTTCGATCAGCGTGACGATATCGCGCCAGAGCCACGCCTGTCGTTCGATGACGAGCCCGGCGCGCCGCGCCGCGGCAGCCGCGTCGCGATCGAGATGCTCGCCCCGTCCGGCCGGTGTCCGTCGATCCACCACCCCCACAGGAGCGAAAGCACCACGAACAGCCCACCGTACGCGGCATATACCCGTCCGAAGTCCACGCCTTCAGGCTGCAGCGTCGGCAGGTAGCCGTACACGAAGAGGATCAGTCCACCCAGCATCCCGAGCAGCACGCCGCGTCCGTTGCGGAGCCAGAGCCACATGAGGTAACCCCCTCCGATCTCGCACACCCCGGCCGCAAGGAAAAGCAGGATGGATCGCGTGATCGGGGTCATGCGCGCGCCACCCGCTTCGGTCGCTGCAGGGCCTCGGCGGGAAGCAGGCAGTGCGTGCGCGAGTCCCCGGGCCCAGCGTCGAGCAGGGCGCCGCAGTCCTCGAGCCGAAAGCACCCGCAATCGAGACCAATGCGCAGCACTTCACGCATCCGCTCGGCCCGGGCGACCAGCTCGTCGATCTCCTTCAGCTTCGTGGCTGCGAGCCGCTTCCAGAGGTCGTCAGGGCGCGAGCGCGGCGTCAAGCCGCTGACGAGCACCTTGGTCTCGGCCATCGTGAAGCCACCAGCCCGTGCCAGGGCGATGAGGGCGAGCCACTCGAGTACCGACGCGTCGTAGCGGCGCTTGCCGCCGACGCGTGCCGGTTTCGGCAGCAGGCCGAGACGCTCGTAGTAGCGGATCGCGGACGGCTCCAGCCCCGCCCGCCGTCCGACTTCACCAATGCCCATCATGGGCTCGGGCATAGTGTTCCTTGCGGCGATCGTGCACGGGGTTGACCTGAAGCGCGCTTCAAGTTGTACCGTTCCACGGTCCGAGGCAACATCCAGCGTCGATCCTCTCATCCCGTCCCAGTGCCCACCGATTCACCGACTCCCCTGGCTTGCGTGCCGGGGGGAATCCCCGCAGCCGAGCGGCCCGCGCACTTCGAGCTGCTGAAGCGGCTGTTCGGCTCCGAGGCTCGCGAGCGACGTGAGGATCCCGATGGCTATGCCTTCCGGTTCGACGCAGACCTCTGGCTCGACGTCGCGCGGTGGATCGACAACGAGCGCCACTGCTGTCCGTTTCTCCGCTTCGACCTCGAGCTGCACGCGGCCGATGGCGGCATCTGGGTCCGACTCCGCGGCCCAGCCGGCGTCCATGCTTTTCTCGAGGCCGAGCTGCCTCCCCTCGCGACGGCCACACCGGCATGACGATTCTCGCCTCGGAGCTGCGCTGTCCCAACTGTGGTCATCTCGAGCTCGCGACGATGCCAACGGATGCGTGCGTCTACTTCCACGAGTGCTCAGCGTGCCGGACACTGATCCGCCCCAACGAAGGCGACTGCTGCGTGTTCTGCTCCTTCGGCACCGTCGTCTGCCCCCCGATGCAGTCCGGGGCGGCGTGTTGTGGTCCCGTACAATCCTCAACCTTGTCGACGGAGTCACGTGAACAGAACGGCTGAAGCTGTGTCGAAGTTCGGCGGAGGAGCCGGGGTGATCGCCGCGAGCTGCGCGGCGCTGTGCTGCGCCGGTGCGCCGATCATCGTGAGTGTCCTGGCTGCGACGGGTCTGAGCTTCCTGCGGACGGATGCGATCCTGCTCCCGATCATCGCGGTTGCGCTGGCGATCGCGCTCTTCGGCTTCTGGACCGGTCGGCGCATTCACGGCTCGAACGGGCCACTGTTGCTCGGTGCGATCGGCAGCGTCGCGCTCGTAGCAGGGGTCGTGTTCGTTCACGGCATGCCCGCCAAGGCGCTCATCGGGGCGGGTGCGGTCCTGCTGCTCGCCGCGATGATCTGGAACGCACGAGTCCCGCGGGCATGCGATGTTCCGGTTCCGCTCGGGCGAGCCGACGCGAGTGCCGGGCCCGCCGCGTGACCGCAAGTGGGATAGTGCGGGTTCTCACTCATTTCATCGCGGGAGCTGGCTGATGCGAGTCGTCCTCTTGTCCGACGTGCACGGAAACCTGCCTGCGCTCGACGCGTTGCTGCGCGACGTGGTCGCGAAGGGACCGATCGACGACATCTACCATCTCGGTGACCTCGTCGGGTATGCGCCGTGGCCGAACGAGGTCGTCGCACGACTCCGGTCTGCGGAGATCGCCGGCGTCTCCGGCAACTACGACACGACCGTTGCGACGCACTACAAGCACTGCGGCTGCCGCAGCGAGAACGCGCACCAGGAGGAGCTCGCGCACCAGTCGTTCACCTGGACCCTCGCCAACACCTCCGACGAGACGAAGCGCTATCTCGCGAGCCTCCCCTTCCGGCTCGACCTGCGTCCCTTTGGCGGACACCAGGCCGGCCCGACCATCCGGCTGCTGCACGGCAACAACGTGCTGAACACGGTCTACCTGACGGAGGACCGCACCGACGAGTTCCTGTCGACCATGGCCGAGAAGATGGGCGCGAAGGCCGGTGACCTGATCGCGTTCGGGCACACGCACAAACCGTGGCACCGGCAGATCAACAGCATCCACTTCGTGAACACGGGGAGCGTGGGACGCCCGAAGGACGGCGACCCGCGGGCAGGATACGTGTTGCTCGAGGTGGCGGAGGCCGGGATGCGAGTCGAGTTCGTGCGTGTGGAGTACGATGTGGAGCAGGCGGCCCGGGCGATCATCGCAAGCGAGCTGCCGGACGAGTTCGCGGAGTTCCTGCGTACGGGCGGAAAGGCCGCCGCGTCGCCCGCGACGTCATGAGCACTTCTCCGTCTCTCGGACGACGTCTCGGCGCCGAAGCGCTCGCGACATTCGCCCTCGTCGCCATCGGGCCCGGCGCCGCCATGGTCGCAGCCCGAACGCACGCCTTCGGGCACCCCGGGGTGGCACTCGCGTTCGGACTCGCGGTGACTTTGATCGTCGCGTCGAGTGGCCACCTCGGGGGCGCCCACGTGAACCCGGCGGTGACGATCGGCTTCTGGTCGGTGCGCCGCTTCCCGGGACGGGAGGTGGCTCCCTACGCCGCGGCGCAGTGCCTTGGCGCGGTCGCCGCCTCGGTGCTGCTCGGGTGGCTGCTCGGTCGAACCGGCGGATTCGGCGAGACGCTGCCCGCACTCCCGATCGCCCAGTCATTCGTCGTGGAGCTGGGGTTCACCGGGCTGCTCGGCTTCGTGATCATTGGTGTCGCGACCGACGACCGAACGCCGGCGTCGGTCGCGCCCTTCGCGATCGGGGCGACGGTGTTTGCCGGGGCGCTCGTCACCGGGCCGCTCACCGGCGGGTCGTTCAATCCGGCCCGGTCGCTGGGGCCATCCGTGGCCGGCGGGGTCTGGACGGCGCACTGGCTGTACTGGGCGGCGCCGGTGCTCGGGATGGCGATGGGCATGCGACTCTATGATCTGCTCGGGGACGGCGCGACGTCCGGTTCCGCTCCGCTCGGAACCGAGGGGCCCATCGCGTGATGGATGGGCAATCCTCCGCCAGACGACCGCAAGGGCGGAGGAGCGATCGAGCGGGCACGGCCTTCACCGCGGCCGCGCACACACGGGCCTGGAATCAGTGCCCACAGGTGCCCACGAAAGTCGCTACAAGTGCTACGCGAGGCTCTCCCCATCGCTCTGGTCGCAGCGTAAGTGCGTGTAATTAGCGAGCATAGCGAATTCGCGTAGTAACTGCGTGGCTTCCCAAGCTGGACGTCGCCGGTTCGAGTCCGGTCGCCCGCTC
>OEPS010000285.1_pt1 | contig 18728 bp, 12 predicted proteins | sample 1539411 | NCBI WGS metagenome assembly OEPS01 (sample SAMN02671747, study PRJEB22543) | soil metagenome | biome: bacteria | place: China:Hunan Province, Lengshuijiang City | collected 2012-10-15 | depth 0.08m m
GCTCCTGCTCGTCCAGCAGCGCGGCGATGGCGTCATATTGCTGGGTGAGAAACTGCTCCAACGGCTCGACTTCAACTTCAGGTGCTTCGCGTAGCGCCGGTAGATCCTGCAACGCCAGGTAGCTGCCGACCGTATGGTTGGACCAGCCCCATGCCGCCGGAGCGATGCCACAGAGCAGCATCAGGAGAAGTTTCAGCTTCATTGTTATTAGTTCTTATTGGAAGTGCTTTGAGGGCTGAGCCTAACAACCGACCCTGCCCCTGACACTGTCCGATGTCGCCAAATAAATTCTCCAATTGCGCCACCGGTGGGAGCGGGCTTGCCCCGCGATTGCGATCTCTCAGTCACATCGCATCGCGGGGCAAGCCCGCTCCCACCGGGGGGTCAGCTAGGCCGGATAACCAGTGATCTGCCGAATACTCTGGTACAGCGGTTTGAGCTGGCGGTACATGCGCAGGTAAACCTCCCGGTACAACCGCTCATAGACCTGCTGCGCCTCCGGCTGCGGCATGAACACCGCACCCACGCGGGTCATCGCCGCGATCGCCGAGGCAAAGTCGGCATGCAGACCAAGCCCCACCGCACAACAAATCGCTGCCCCCAGGCCTGACGCTTCATAGACATGTGGACGCTCGGCCGGCAGGCCGAAAATATCCGCCGTGAGCTGCATCGCGGCATCGCTCTGCGATCCGCCTCCGGCAACGCGCAGACGCTGAATCGACTGTTTCGAGCGCTTCTCCAGTTTCTCCTTGCCCTGACGCAAGGCGTAGGCCAGCCCCTCAAGGATTGCCCGATAGATATGTGCCCGGGTATGCACGTCACCAAAGCCGATCATCGCGCCCTTGGCTTCCATGCCCGGCTCACGAATCCCCGGCGACCAGTAAGGCTGCAGCATCAGCCCCATGGAGCCGGGCGGCACCGCATCGACCAGGGCGTCGAACAGTTGCTCTGGCTCCAGCCCCTGTTCCTTGGCCTGCTGCATTTCACGCAGGCCGAACTCATTCTTGAACCAACTGACCATCCAGTAGCCGCGGTAGATCATCACTTCGCAGTTGTACTGATCCGGCACCGCCGCCGGATAAGGCGGGATCAACGGGACGACTTCCAGATAGCGCGAACGCGTCATGGTGATGGTCGCGGTGGTGCCATAGGACAGGCACACCGTGGACGCATCGACCACGCCAGCACCAAGGACTTCACAGGCCTTGTCCGCACCTGCTGCGATCAATGGCACGCCTTCGGGAATGCCGGTATGCCGGCTCGCCTCGGCGCTGATATGGCCCAGGGTTTCACCGGGCTTGAGCAGCGTCGGCAATTGTTCCGCGCGCACCGCCAGAGCCTGCCATTTCCAGTCGGCAGGCGCCGCCCAGCGCAGGCGTTTGAAATCGAACGGCAGGTAGCCCACGCAGCAACCCACCGAGTCGACGAAGCGTCCGCACAGGCGATGGGTGAGAAAACCCGAGAGCAGCAGGAACTTGTCGGTTGCCGCCCACACCTCGGGTTGGTGCTGGGCAATCCAGTTGGCTTCGGCCTGGGCACGGAAGTAATCCACGGTGGCCTGCGCGCCGACCAGTTTGAACAACCAGCCCCACGGCCCTTTAATCCCGCCCTCGACCTCGGCCTGGCGTTGATCGAGCCACAGTATCGCCGGACGCAGGGCCTTGCCCTGAGCGTCGACGTTGATCACCGTTCCACGCTGGGTGGTCAGTGATACACCGGCGATTTGCGTACGATCGATGCCGGTCTGCTGCCACAACTGCTGGCAGGCCTCACCCAGCTTGGCCCAGTAATAATCCGGCTGCTGCTCGGCCCAGCCCGGTTGGGCCGAAGTGTAGGCCTGCAGCTCGATCTTGCCCTTGCCCAACAGATTACCCTGCAGGTCGAACAGCAATGCGCGCACGCTCTGCGTGCCATTGTCGATCGCCAGCAGGTAGCGCTTGTTCTTGTCGTTATCCATGGAGCTCTCTTCAATGGGCATTCAGTGCGTGGCGTCCGGCAAACCATGGTGGCGTTGCCACAACGCCCGATAACGCTGTTCTTCTGCCTGCCAGCGCCGGTCATCCCAACCCAGCCGTGGCTGACACAACTGGCGGATGGCCGGTAGATATTCCTCCGCTCCCCGGGCCAGTAACAGACCGATACGGGTGCGGCGCAGCAGCAGGTCGTCGAGATGCAGGACCAGTTCCGCATCGCAGGCAAACGCCAGCTCGGCCCACAAGGTGTCGCTGGCCCCGACGCTGGCGCAGCCCAATTGCTCCAGCAATAGCGCCAGGCGTGGCAGGTCGCGACCGTGACGCCCGGCCAGGCGACGCCACTGGCTGCTGTTGAGCCCCGCAACCGGCAACGCCGGTACCGTGGCAAACACCGGGGCGCCGTCATCGCTGACTTCGCGCCCGAGCATCGGTGCACAGGCCTTGAGCACTTCCAGCGCCTGGGGTCGAAAGGTGGTCAGCTTGCCGCCGGCCAGGGTCACACAGCCGGGCTCGTGCCACAGTACATGCTCACGGGTTTCATTGGACGGCTTGCCCTGCTGCGCTGCGCTGGCACTGCCCACCACCGGACGCACCCCCGACCAGGTCGACAGTACATCGCCGGCAACCACGTTAGCCTGAGGAAACTGCTGGGCACAGGCAGCCAGCAGGTAATCGAGTTCCTCGGCGCTGATGCTCGCGCTCTGGTCCAGGTCCTCCCGATGGTCAAGGTCCGTGGTGCCCACCACCGTGGTGCCTTCCCAAGGGAAGACAAACACCGGCCGGCGATCGCGAGCATGCAAAAAAGTGATCGCTTGAGCGACGGGTAAACGCCAGCCGGGCAGTACCAGATGACTGCCGCGCAACGGTCGCAATTGCCGAGGCGCGTCGCTCGGGCGCAGGCGTTCGGCCCAGGCGCCGGTCGCTACCGCCAGCGCCCGGCAATGCAGCTGCAACAGCTCGCCATCCTCAGTGTTCTCAACCTGCACGCCGCAGACCCGGCCATTTTCACGCAGCAGTTGCCGGACTCGCACACCATTGAGCGCCACCCCGCCGTCCGCCCGCGCTTCAGCCAGCACGCGCATGACCAGGCGGGCATCATCGGTCAGCGCATCGACAAAACAGGTGCCCCCCAGCAGCTGATCCTCCTTCAAACCAGGCGCCAGGTAGTGCAGCTGTTGCGCGTCATAAAAACGATGGCTGCGCCGCCCGGCCAGGGCGTCGTATACCGTCAACAACCCACCCAACACCCGCGGCCCGGGAAAGCCGCCACGGTAGTGCGGCATCATGAAACTCGCGGGTTCCACCAGCCCCGGCGCTTCGTCGAGCAGGCGCTGGCGTTCGTGCACCGAGTCGCGAGTCAGGCGCCACTGGCCCTTGGCGATGTAACGCAAGCCGCCATGGACCATCTTCGAAGAACGGCTGGAGGTGCCCCAGGCAAAGTCGCGCTGTTCCAGCAGCAGGCAGCGCCAGCCACGGCGGGCCGCTTCACGCAGGATCCCGGCACCGCTGATGCCGCCACCGATGACGATCAGATCCCAGGTTTCATCCGCCAGGGTCGGCAGCACCTGCTGTCGCCACGCGGCATTCCAGTCCTGGCTCATGCCTCACTCCTGCAACAGGGTGCCGGGGTTGAGGCGCCCGGCCGGGTCGAAATGCCGGCTCAGCGCCTGCAAGGTGTCCAGCGTCCGCGCGCCCTTCTCGCGCAACAGGTAGGGCGCATGATCCTTGCCGACGCCATGCTGGTGACTGATGGTGCCGTGATTGTCGACGATGGTCTGGCTGGCCGCCTGCTTGAGCGCCTGCCAGCGCGCCAGGGTGGCCGGATAGGTCGCCGCCGGGCGGAACACATAGGTGGTGTAGATGCTCGACCCTTCGCCATAGACATGCGACAGGTGGGTAAACACATGCACCCGCTCACCCTCGGCCGCCAGGCCGTCGCGCAGGCTGTTCTCGATGCGATTGAGGAGGTTGTCGACATTGCTCCAGTCGGTGGCGGTTTCCAGGGTGTCGACCACGTAACCGGCGTTCCACAAATTCTCGCGCAGGTAAGGAAAACGGAAGCGGTTCTGCGCCCACTTGTTGCCCAGCAGCGTGCCGGTGAACACCCCACCAAAGGCCTTCAAGTGTTGTCGGGCCTGCTTCAGCGACAGCGCGTTCTGCCGCCGGTTGCCGGTCACACCGAAGGTCAGCATGCATTTCCCGGCACCCGCTCCGCGCAAGGCCAGGTACTTTTCCAGCCAGGCAATTTGCTGCGGGTGCCCGGCCAGGGCCAGCTGGGTTTCGGTTTCCGTGGCATTCGACAGGCGCAGCATCGACAGCGGCACGCGTGCCTGGGCCAACTGGCGGATGGCTTGCAGGGCCCGCTTCCAGTCGGGCAGGAACACCCCGTAGAAACGTTCGTCCGCCGGCAGCGGAGTGATCCGCACCTTGACCTCGGAAATGATCCCGAAGCGCCCTTCACTGCCCAGCACCACTTCGCGCAGATCGGGACCTGCGGCCGAGGCCGGGAAGGTTGCGATTTCTAACGGGCCGGCGAAGGTTTCCAGCGTACCGCCAGCGAACAATTGCTCGATGCGCCCGTAGCGCAGCGACTGCTGGCCGCTGGAGCGACTGGCGACCCAGCCGCCGAGGGTCGACAGCTCCCATGACTGCGGGAAATGCCCCAGGGTATAACCGCGGGCACGCAGCTGGCTTTCCACTTGCGGCCCGGTGGCGCCGGGGCCGAAGGTGGCCAGCAGGCTCTGCTCGTCGAGATCGAGCAGACGGTTCATGTGCGCCAGCGACACGGTCAGCACCGGCCGCGTGGAGGATGGCGGGTTGATGTGTCCGGCCACCGAGGTGCCGCCACCGTAAGGGATCAGGCACAGGTCTTTATCCTGGGCGAGCGCCAGCAACTGGCGAATCTGCTCGACATCCTGCGGGAACGCCACCGCATCGGGGTAGGTTCCCAGCGTCCCTTCACGCAACGCCAGCCAGTCCGGCAAGCTCTGACCACGCGCATGCAGCAGACGATCATGCGCCTCCAGGCTGTACAACGGATGCGCCGCCAGACGCGAGGCCGGAACCCGTGCCAGTGCCGCCTCCAGCGTGGCGTCGGGCAGCGCAGCCCCGGCGCCTACCCGGGCGGCGAGAAACCCCGCGCCCTGGGCCGGCAGTTCGACCACCGTGGTTGCATCCCCCCAGCCGTTCCAGCGTCGCATGCGTGTGTCCTTTTATGGTGCTTATCAGGTAACCGTTCAGGTGCCTATAGTAGCCAGCCCCCCGAACCTGTCACGGTCGCATCCGGCCAGCTCGAGTAGCCGATTGAGCCAATGCACAGGCGCTGCCGCCATTTACTTTAGCGGTGCTTTCAAATTACCTTTCAGGGTCTTCATGCGCCTGTCTGCCTCGATCAAAAGGAACCCGATCATGCAATCCCTCGGCTACAGCTCGGTTCCCCCTCTGCTCAAGTATGTACGCCATGCCGAACAACTGGGCATGGCCGTTGAGCCGGCGCTAGCGCTGGCCGGGTTGCAAGCCCAGCAACTGAGCGACAACAGCCTGCGGGTGCCAGGCGAAGCCCATGAACGCTTGCTCGACTACTTTTGCGAGCATTCCGGTGATCCGCTGTTCGGCCTCAACTCGGCGCGGTTTGTGTTACCCAACTCCTGGAACGTGCTGGGCTACATCACCATGAACTGCGCAACCCTGGGCGATGCCATGAATCGCATCATGCCGTTCGAGAAACTGGTGGGCGACATGGGCGTCAGCCGCGCCGAAGCGCAGGGTGAGCACGTGCACCTGATCTGGACCTGCCGCCACCAACGCCCGCGCATCCGCCGCCACCTGGTGGAAAACGTCCTTGGCTCCTGGCTGCAATACGCGCGCTGGATCGCCGATGCCCAGCTTTCGCCCACCGCCGTATGGCTTGAACATCCTCAGCCGGCGGACACAGAACGTAGCCAGTACGAAGCGTTTTTTGACTGCCCGGTGCTGTTCGACCAGCCCTACTCGGCGCTCGTTGTGCCGCTGCCCTACCTGCAATTGCCCTTGCGCCAGGCCGATGCGCAGTTGCTGCGCACCCTGGAAGACCACGCCCTGGGTTTGATGGCCACGCTGGAAGACGCGTCGCTGGAACAACGGGTGAAGAACATCCTGCGCCAGTTGCTCAAGGAAGGGCTGCCACGCAAGGAACAGGTAGCCGAACAGTTCGCCGTGTCTGTGCGCACCCTGCAACGCCAGCTGCACCAGGCCAACACCTCCTACCAGCAGATCCTCGATGACCTGCGCCAGGAACTGGCGGAGCACTACCTGTTGCACAGCACCTTGCCAATCCAGGACATCGCCCAGTACCTGGGCTTCACCGAGCCACGGTCGTTCCACCGCACCTTCAAAAGCCGGCGCGGGATGCCTCCAGGGGAGTTTCGTCAGACATACCGCAAGTCGGCAAGCGAATAGGCCGATCACTTTAGGAATCGTCTTAGACTCAGCCCCCTCCAGCGACGTTTACCATGGCAAGCGCAATCGCAGCGCACCTTCGTCGGGAGACATGATCCGTTTATGTTCATCTTCAATCGAGCGTGGACTGAATACAGCCACCCGGTTAAACGCTTGGCCATCTACTTGTTACTGCTGTGCTTTGCCCCACAAGCCAAAGCACTGCTGAAGATCGACGGTACCCGGTTGATTTACGTCGGTACCGACAAGGAGACGACGCTTAGCCTCACCAACCTGGGCGATCAGGATACCGTCGTGCAAAGCTGGATTTCCCATGAGCACGACACTGATAACGGAGACATCCCCTTTGCCATTGTCCAGCCGTTGGTCCGCCTGGACCGCCATGAGCACCTGCTGCTGCGCGTGCTCTACGCAGGTCAGGGACTGCCTGACGATCGCGAATCGTTGTTCTGGCTGAACATCATGGACATCCCGCGCAAGCCCGCACAGGCTGACAGCGTGCAGCTCGCAGTCCGTCATCGCTTGAAGCTGTTCTATCGCCCACATGGCCTGCAAGGTTCATCGAGTGAATCCGTGCAAAACCTGGTGTGGCGCAAGCGCCAAGGGCAACAACTTGAAGTGATCAATGCCGGGACTTATCACCTTTCGCTGGTGAACCTGGAAATCACCCGGGGCAGCCACACGCACAAGCTATCCGCTTATGTATTCCTCAGGCCGGGGGAAACCCACACGCTCGAAGCACCCGCAGCGCTCCTAGACGGCGAAGCACAAATCGTCTTCAGCGAAATCAACGATATCGGTTTGCAGAAGCGCCACAGCATTGAGCTGCAGTGAATCAACACCTCCGCCACAGGACAGTCATCGCATGTCAACACTCAAAAACCACCTGATGTGCTTACTTTTCGTCTTGGCGGCTACTCCGAGCACCAGTTATGCACTTCTGTGCAAACACGGCGACACCAACGCAGTGAAAATCATGGCACCGCTGGGGAGCACAATTGCCATACCTGCCGATACACCGGACGGAACCATTATCTGGGAGTCGGATGAATATACATATGGCGTCCGCTGCGAGGACGACCAGAAGGTGGGCCGGGAGTTGATTTACATCTATCTAAAGCCAACTACCCAAAATCTCGGCACCGGCATTCGCACTGGTATTCGCTACAAATCCATTCCCTACAACGATACCACTAGAAGGATTGAGACCGGGTACGACTCGTACCACGGATGCAAAACGAACTGCGTGGGTTGGAACAGAGCTTACTTCGACCTCACCTTCAGCGTGTTCATCGAGAAGTACGGCCCCATCCCCACTTCCGGCCAGGCCACCACTCTGCGCGAATATCCAATTTTTCAGCTGGACGGTGTTGGGGGCATGACCTCCGCACGCGACCAAAACCTCCAGTACTATGTGACTGGCGTCAACGGCATTCGATTTGTCCCATGCACACCGGAACTGACCATCAACCCCAACGTGGTCGAGTTCCGTCGCGTCCTTTCCGGCACAGCGAAAGTCGGTGAGGTTGCCAGCTCCGCCAACTTCAGCCTGGACCTGAGGCGCACCTGCGACACCCCGGTTACCGTCAATGCCCGCTTTGCCGCAGCCCCCGGTGGTGGAGAAGTCATCAACAACCTGCTGGTACCCAGCAACAACAGTTCTGTAGGCATCTCTCTGGTACGCCAGGAAACCAATGCAACCGTTGCCTTCGACAAGTTGTTCAAACTGGCCGATGTCAGCACCCCAGAGCAGATCAAAAATAACTTCCGCGCCGACCTGATCTGGCGCTCCACTCCCATCCCCGGCCCTTTCGATGCAGCGGCCATTGTCGACTTGTTCTACCAGTGAGCCACGTTTAAGGATCGTCTGATAGGCCGCCACTCATGCGCCCCTTAGCATCTGCGTATGAGATTAAAAAGCTATTTGCTGCAGATCAGTCCGGTGCTGTCCAAACCCGAAGCAGTCCGACGGCTGCTGCGCTTGATTGCCATCGTCCTGTCGATTGGTATCTTGAGCGGCGTATACAATTTTCTGCTGTTTACCTTTAACACCGACATCTCCCAACGTCGTGGCTACATGAGCGTTGCGATTGCCCAGGCTCATACCTTTTTCACCAATCGCGAGGCACTGCTCGAAAGCTTGAGCCTTTCGGCCGTGCGCACCTCCACACAAGCCAAGCCGACGGCCTTCGTGGCCGCAACAGAAGAAGCGCGCCTGCTGTTGGGAAGCGATCCGGCCAATCAATGGAACATCTGGCTAACCCGGCGCATGCGCGATTACATGAAGGACAAGCAGGTCAGCCTGCTGTATGTCAGTACTGGTCCGCAGGCGCAGGTCAGACGCCTGTACGACGCCACGACCGTGGTGCCAAAATTTTCTTCGGCCATGCTCGATCGATTTCAAGCGCTGGACAACAAGACGTCTTCTTCGCTCAGCCAGATCTGGCTGACCGACCAGAACGAGCAGCACTCACACCTGTACATCTTCGTACGCCTGGATGAACGCGAGCCGAAGTCAGGTTGGCTGGGCCTGGAGATGGACGGCCACGAAGTGTCCTCTTCCTTGAGCGACCTCAGTGCAGGTGAATTCATGATGCTGAACGGCGAGGGCATGCTGGTATTCACCAACAGCCCGGACGCCAGGTTGAGCCAGACGTTGGCGCATTCCAAAGGTGAAAACTTTTTTGGCTTTATCGGCGGCGGTCTGTTGCCTGATCAGTTGGTGATCCGCAAACACTTGAAGTCCTCGGACTGGCAACTGGTGTACTCGATCGACCTGATGGCGGTACTTAGCGGCTTGTGGAAGCAACTGCTCGGATCGCTGCTGTTCTGCCTGGTCAGCATCAGCCTGATCCTGCTGTTGATTCGACGCCTCAAGCATCGCCAGATCACCCCGACCATCCACCGTATTCAAGCCTTGATCGAAAGCGAGGCCTTTAGCCGCGATGTGATCGAGACAGCCCCGGTCGCCCTCTGCGTGCTGCGGCGCAGCGATGGCAAAATCGTGCTGGAAAACCATTTGGCCCAGCAATGGCTGGGCCAAGGCCAGGAACGTGAAGCCCTGTGCGCGGGCTGGATTCACCAGGCCTTCGATTCGCCCCAGGCCGATTACTGTGATTATTTTGCAACCGCTGACGGTCGTCACCTGCACCTCAGTAGTGCCCCGACCCGTTACAAAGGTGAGGATGTACTGTTTTGCGCGTTCAGCGATATCAGTGCGCGTAAACAGGTAGAAGCAGCGCTGGAGGAAGCCCGGCAATCAGCCGATGCTGCCAACGAAGCGAAAACCCTGTTCCTGGCCACCATGAGCCATGAGATTCGCACACCGCTATATGGCGTACTGGGCACGTTGGAGCTGCTGGCCCGTACCCAGCTTGACGGCCAGCAGAGAGATTACCTGCAGGCCATCGAAGGCTCTTCGGCAACGTTGTTGCAATTGATTTGTGACGTACTGGATGTGTCGAAAATCGAAGCTGGCCAGCTAATCCTGGAACAGCGTGAATTCTCCCCGCTGGAACTGGTCCATGAGGTGGTCCAGAGCTATTCGGCGGCAGCCATGGGCAAAGGCCTGCAACTCTATGCCTGCCTTGATCCGCACCTACCTGAACGGCTGATTGGCGATGCCCCGCGTATCCGCCAGATCCTCAACAACCTGCTGAGCAATGCGGTGAAGTTTACCGACAGTGGCCGTGTGGTGCTGCGGGTCAAACTGTTGCAGCGCGAAGGCGAACGCACGAGCCTGCAGTGGCAGGTCTCCGACACCGGCAAAGGTATTGCCGAGGCAGATCGAGCCAATATTTTCGAGCCCTTCTACCAGACCCAGGGCAACACGCAGGTGGTTGCTGGCACCGGCCTCGGACTCGCGATCTGCCAACGCCTGACGCAATTGATGAATGGTCAATTGCGCATGGTCAGCGAACTTGGCCTGGGTAGCAGTTTCACGTTGACGTTGCCACTGGAAGAAAATACTGCTGCCGCCGAGTCACTGACACCGGCCAGTTTGTCGGCTGAACGGATCTATGTGGTTTCGACGATTCGCGAGCTGGAGGAATCCATCGCAGGCTGGTTGCGCCGCTGGGGTGGCCGCGCCCATGTCGGTCGCCCTCCGCAAGCCATTACCGGCAGTGCTGAGCTGCTGCTGGAACTGCACCCCGGCCACGTGGAACAGCCACTGGTAAACGATTGGAGCGGGAAAAAAATCCTGGCCAGTGCCAATGGTTGGAATGAGCCTCAGTACGAGGCGGGTAGTTGGCACGTCAACCTCAATCACCTGGGCGCCATTCACCAAGCGCTCAGCCAAGCGCTGGGCCTTGAACTCAACAGAAGCGGTGCCTCCTCGCGCCCGCAGACGTTGCGACAACTTGGCCTGCACGTACTGGTCGCCGAAGACAACATCATCAACCAACTGATCCTCAGGGATCAGTTGGAGGAGCTTGGCTGCACCGTGGAACTGGCCAACGATGGCAAACAAGCGCTCCAGTACTGGAAGCACGACCTGCACGACGTAGTCCTGACCGACGTGAACATGCCGCAAATGAATGGCTATGAACTGGCCAAGGCCTTGCGCCAGCAAGGTTGTCAGGTGCCAATCATCGGCGCCACCGCCAATGCAATGCGTGGCGAGGAAGAGCTCTGCCTGGCTGCGGGCATGAATCAGTGCCTGGTCAAACCCTTTACGTTACAAGCCCTATTCAACTGCCTTGCGCCTTTTCAAGGAAGTACCCGTGAAGCCCTATAACATTCTCATTGTCGAAGACCACCCCTTCCAGCACATGTACCTGCAGAACCTGTTCAATGAGCTGGGTGAGTTCAACCTGGACAGTGCCCGGGACGGTAAAGAAGCGCTGGAACGCTTGCAGCTGCGTGACTTCGACCTGGTCCTGACCGACCTGATGATGCCTGGCATGGACGGTGTGCAGTTCATCCAGCGCCTGGCCGGGCTGCGCTGCAAACCGGACCTGGCGATCATGAGCGCCGCATCACGGCGTATGTTGATGGCGGCTAGCCTGGTAGCAAAGAATCTCGGCGTCAAAGTGCTCGGGCTGATTTCCAAGCCCGTGGCATCCGCCGCCTTGCGCAACGTCACCGAACAACTGCAGCACAAGGACCAGATTGCAGTACAAACACTCCCCGCCACCGCACCATTCGATCGCCAGGCAATCCTCCAGGCTTTGGACAACCGCGACCTTCAGGCCTGGTTTCAACCGAAAAAGTCGTTGCGCACCGGTCGAATCGTTGCAGCCGAAGCGCTTGTTCGCTGGATACACCCCGAGCACGGCGTGCTACTGCCCGGTTCGTTTCTACCTGCACTCAAGGCATTCGTCCTGGAAGAAGACATGCTCTGGTTGATCCTCGAACAGGCAATCCATGCCCAGGCTCGCTGGCGTAAACAGGGGTATGACATTCCGGTGTCGATCAATTTGCCCACCCATCTGCTCAGCAACCATGATCTTGCCGACCGCCTTCTGGAGTTTGTCCGCCACCACCAAGGGATCCCCGCCAAGCTGTGCTTTGAATTGATGGAGTCGTCGACACCTGAAGACATCAGCAACTTCTACGCCGGTGCCTGCCGCCTGCGCATCAAAGGTTTCGGTTTGTCTCAGGATGATTTTGGCAAAGGCTACAGCTCTTACATAAACCTGGTATCGACACCGTTCACGGAACTCAAGATCGACCGGGCGCTTGTGCAGAACTGCCATGAAAATGAAAACATGATCTCGGCACTGACCAGCATCGTCACCCTGGGCCAGAAACTGGGCCTGAACGTCGTCGCTGAAGGAGTGGAAATACCGGAAGAGCTCGCCGTACTGCGCAAGATCGGCTGTAACCAGGTCCAGGGCTTTTTGATATCACGCGCGGTGCCAGCGGATCAGTTTGAGCAACTTTTGCTCAATGATGGTTCGGCGACCTATTACTAATACTGCCCCAGCGCACTACTCTTCCTACCCTACACAGCTAAGATCCGACCAAATCGACGCCCTTCTTTCCGGCCCCTACTCATGAAACACGACAATGCCCTTCTGGAAAAGCTAACCCGTAGCTCTTTGCGGCTGAACAAAGGGCTGATGGTCTTGCTCGGACTGGCATTGCTTCTGGTCGGCACCAGCCTCTGGTCATTTCAGCGTCTGGTCGAAGAACAGCACAATTCCGTGCGATTGCACTTTGCCCGCTTGATGGAAAACATCCAGGAACAAGAAAGATTCCTCCACGCCTTGACTGACCCTAGCGTCAAAGGCGAGTTGCTCAGCCATCAAAGCCCGCCGCTTCACCTCCTCAAAGCCTTGCCCGAGGAAGGACCGAATATTTTTCTGGGGCAAGCGCATTCGTTTTCGATGCCGTTCAGCGTCAAGCTTGATCAGCGCAGTATTGCCGCAGGTGAAATAACCAAGGTGCTTGGCCAGGGCGCGAACCTGGCCAGCTTTTACAGCACCTTCTGGTCGTCCTCCTACTACCAGTCCCCTCAGGTGTTTCTGTTCGACCCGCAAGGCAACTACGACATTACCGTGCCCGCTGCCGGACGCGGGCGTGGCAAAGTGATGAGCACCAACACCCACTTCCTTAGAGTATTCAACACCGTCGTTGCGCGTATGCCAGACGCAAGCCAACAACTGGGCAGCAACGCCATTCTCTGGGAAAGCTACGTCGAAGCCCCCGACTACACGACACCAACCTGCCTGGTAGCCTACATCAGGCTCCAGCCCAAGCCGGAGCAATCGGGTAACGATGCAGGCGCTCAAGTCTCCATAGCTTCACTGGTCGACTTATCGCAGATCAACGACTTTGAACGCATCATGGAGCGCTCGGTGTATGACCGTTTCACCTTGGTCGCACCGTCCGGCAAGGTGCTAGTGGGCAAGTTACGCCCAGAATCCCCCTTGCATGAGGGATTCAACCTCAAGTCAGACGGTCTGGTGTTCAAACTGGTCAGACATGACGCCCCAGGCTGGCTAGCCATTTACACCGTCAGTTTCAAAGGGTTCTTCCGCTATGCATTCTGGTCGCTGTGCGGCTTGGCGGTCACTATTCTGAGCATCATCGGCCTGGGTTTGCTCGCCAATCGTTGGTACAAGCAAAAAGTCATCCAGCCCGCCAGCCTTGCCCATGAAAGCATCGCCGAGAACGAGGCGTTCAGCCGCGCGGTAATCGACATTGCGCCCACCGGCCTGTGTGTAGTGCGCCGCTCGGATCACAAAGTATTGGTGGAAAACCAGCGCGCCCAACTATGGCAAGGCACCAGCGAGCTGATCGACGCCCTTGATCACCATGAGCATAGCGCCGACAGCGACGAAGATTACCTGGAAATCAATGGCCGTCATCTACGCGTAGGTTATGTCGCAACCCGCTATCAGGGCCAGGATGTCCGGCTGTATGCCTTCAATGATGTCACTCGCCACATAGAGGACGCCAAGGCTCTGGAGCAGGCCAGACACGCCGCTGATGCCGCCAACGAAGCCAAGACCTTGTTTCTGGCCACCATGAGTCATGAAATCCGCACCCCGTTGTACGGTGTCCTCGGTACCCTTGAGCTCCTTGCACTGACCCACCTGGAGCCGCGCCAGCAGGCCTACCTGCAGACCATTCAGAGTTCCTCGGTGACATTGTTCCAATTGATCAGCGATGTGCTCGATGTGTCGAAGATCGAGTCTGGCCAAATGGCCATTGAGCCGACCGAGTTCTGCCCCCTGGATCTGCTTGAAGACACCCTCAAAACCTATGCTGCCGCTGCCCAGCGCAAGGGCCTGCTGCTCTATGCCTGCACCGATGCCAAGCTGCCTGGCCGACTGTTAGGAGACCCTCTGCGGATTCGCCAGATCCTCAACAACCTGCTGAACAATGCCATCAAGTTCACCGATAGCGGCCGGGTGGTGCTGCGTACTCGTGTCTTGCAGCACAGTGCCGATCAGGTCTGCCTCGAATGGCAAGTCACCGACACCGGTATCGGTATCGACCAGACGCAGCAGAACAAGCTGTTCGAACTCTTTTATCAGGTCAAGGACTCCTCCAGCGAAGGCGGCGCGGGGTTGGGCCTGCCAATCTGCAGGTGGCTCAGCGATAAGATGGGTGGGCAGATGAAGCTGGTCAGCGAACCGGGGCTGGGGAGCAGTTTCACCCTGAAGCTGAGCTTGCCGGTTGTAGATGAACAACTGCCGGATTGTGCGGGCATCGAAGGCGATGTGCAGCCTGTGTACATTCGAGCGCCGATCCAGGAACTGGCACAGCACTACTGTGACTGGCTTGAGCGCCTGGGCATCGCTGCGCGGCTCACAATCCCCGCACCGGAACAACGCCCTACACAAGACCTGCTATTGGATATTCTGCCCTGTACCCCGGAACAGCCTTGGAGTGGTCTGCGGATCCATTGCACCAGCACCGGACGCAATGCTGCCGAGTTCATCGATGGCCGCTGGGAAGTGGGCCTGCATGATGTGCGAGCCATTGCCCGGTGCATTTCGCTGGCCCGTCGGGGCTTTGTACAACCCGCCAGCACGCCCGCCGTACTGCACAACACCAACCTGCAACTGCATGTCTTGGTCGCCGAAGACAACCCGATCAATCAAGCGATCCTCAAGGAGCAGCTTGAAGCCCTGGGCTGCAGCGTTGTGGTCAGCAGCAATGGTGAGCAAGCCCTGAATCTGTGGCAACCTGAGACGTACGATTTGGTAATCACCGACGTCAACATGCCCATCATGAATGGTTATGAGCTGGCCAAAGCCCTGCGCCAACACTGCGTCCGCTTGCCGATCATCGGCGTCACCGCCAACGCCATGCGCGAAGAAGGCCAGCGTTGCCTTGCCGTCGGCATGAACGCCTGGATCGTCAAACCGCTGAACCTACAAACCTTGCGAGCACAGCTGATCAGATTGTGCAGGCCGGGGCAGCCCCACGACACGACCAGTATCGAGCCCGAGATGCTCAACGCAGCGCCTGCGCCTTGGCCAGGCGAAAGCCTGCACTTGTCTCCGGCCATGCGCACACTGTTCATCAGCACCATGCAAGAGGACATGCGCCTGATCGCTGCCGCCCTACAACTCGACGACGCCAGCGTGCTCGGAGAGCGACTGCACAGCATGGCCGGCGCGCTGGCCGCAGTACAGGTACCGCGTCTGGCTGAACGTTGCGCGGACCTGGAAAACCAGTTGAGCGGCACCACTGTCGACGCCGCCTTCAAGCGCGACGTCGACCAGGTTCTCCAGCGTCTTTCGGCAATCATGGACAACCTCGAATAAAATCAACACACCAGCGCTTGCAAACACCCACATCATTCGCTTCAGTCTCACGAGCCGTCTTTATGGAAAAAATCAAGGTCATAATCGCTGACGATCACCCGATCGTACTGCTCGGCGTGCGTGAACTGGTTGAGCGAGACCCGCGTTTTTGCGTTGTTGGCGAGTCTGTCTGCTCAAAAGGACTGGTCGAGCTGCTGGAGCAGCAGCCTGCGGATATTGTCATCTCCGACTACAACATGCCTGCCGACTCACCTTATGGTGATGGGCTGAAACTGGTCGAATACCTCAAACGTCATTATCCCCAGGTACAGATCCTGATCCTGACCATGATTTCCAATCAGTTGATCCTCACCCGCCTGCATGAGTTGGGTGTCGTTGGGGTTATTCAAAAAAGCCAATTACATACAGAAATTGAACAGGCACTCAATGCCATTGCCCGCCATAAAAAATATCGTAGCCCCGAGCCCCCTAGAACCTCGGTGATCGAGTTCACTGCGGCGATGAATGAGCGACTGGCCAGCTTATCGCCTAAAGAATTCGAAATACTGCGTTTGTTTGTCGCAGGCAAGAGTGTCAGCGATATTGCGCGAAGCCAGAATAGAAGTGCCAAAACCATCAGCGCACAAAAAATTTCAGCGATGCGAAAACTGAATGTTCACAGTGACCAGGACTTGATGACCTACTGCCTGGAGAGCAGCATTTTCTACTGAACTGTGTCTGCCACCCAGTGCGCATACTTATAAGAATCGTCTGATGTCCCACCCCCGCTTGCGGACCTAGCATGGCCTAGCACTCCATGCCTCCAATAAACACTAGTTAGGGACATCAATGAAAAAGCTATCACTGGCCACTCTCTTATCTGTCTTCGCTTCTGGCGGTGCTTTTGCAGCCTCAGGCGGCGGCACCATTAACTTCACGGGTACCATCAACAACGATGCTTGCACTGTTGACAATGCCAACAACGATAAATCGTTCGCCGTGGATCTGGGCAACGTCTCGATCAAAGACTTGCAAACCAACGTGGAGGCTGGCCGCCGCACCCCTGTAGACTTCAAGTTTGATATCCATTGCAGTCCGGGCACCGCCGTTAAAATTCAGTTCGATGCCTCCAGTGGCTCGGGTTCGCATGCTCCATCGGGAGCTCTGAAACTGATTCCGGGTACCGACGCAGCAACGGGTGTTGCAATAGCTGTTCTTCGCGACAACGGTTCGGTAATCGATTTGAACTCAAGTGCTGGCGGAGAGATAAAAACAGACTTGAGTGAGGCGGGTAGTACCACTATGGGCTTCTCCGCAGGCTACGTTCTCACCAGTACTGCCGAAGCAGCCAAGCCTGGTCGTGCCGATGCGACCTTGCCATTCATCCTGGAATACGAATAAGCCACAGTGCTTGAACGCACACGCGCGAGGCCGTTCGGCCTCGCCACTCTTGTTGATGCTTAGGGTGATCACAATGCTGCATCGTTCTCTTCGCTCCTGCCTGGGCGTACTTGGGATGCTAATGGCAATCCAGGCCACTGCGAGTATCTCTTTGTCCTCCACGCGGATTATTTTTGATGGTACGCAAAAAGAGGCGAATATCACTGTGCGCAATGGCAGTCAGAACGTGTTGATTCAATCCTGGGTCGACGGCGCGCAGACAAACGCCGCAACTGCACCTTTTGCGGTGACTCCTCCATTGGCGAAAATGTTGGCCAATGAGCACCAGCTACTGCGTATTCTGTTTGCAGGCACAGGTCTGCCGACGGACAAGGAATCTGTATTTTGGCTCAATGTCCAGGAAATCCCTCAAGCAAGTACCAAGGTTAATATCTTGCAGTTGGCGGTACGCCAAAGAATCAAAATTTTCTTTCGTCCGGCCAATTTGCCTGGTGATGCGCGACAGGCGCCTGAACAATTGGAGTGGCAATTAACCGATCACTCCGGAAAAACTGTACTCCGTGTAAACAACCCAAGTCGCTATCACGTATCCATGGCCGATATAGAACTTCAAGATGGCTCACGTTCAAAGTCAATCGTTAAATCGACCATGATTGCGCCTGGTGCATTAGAAACATTCGCGCTCAACAGTCAATTAAGCGACAACACCCTGCGCCTCACATTCGGCAACATCAATGACTATGGGGTGAAGAACGAATACAACGTAACGGTGAACCGTACGGGCACTTCTCATGCCCGCATCACTGCGCCCCTGCCATCACCTTAAAGGCCCTGTGACACCGTCACGCTTGCATTGCGGGAATACCTTTTCGCCGTACCTGGTATCCCTTCAGGAATGATATAGGTTCTTTGCATGTCTTTTTCCAATGACAACCGGCCCGCTCATGGTGCTGGCAAAGACGCGCATGCGTTTCCTCAGGGTAAAACACTCCAGGCACTTAAACTGAGTGCCTTGGCGTTGGCAATCTGCGCCACTCTGCCGAAGACGGCATTGGCAGATGAGGCCGCTACCAATCCAGAACTACAAGCCTTCAACACCACGTTCCTGCAAGGCGCTCAATCGTCTGTGGATCTGCAACTACTGCTGTCCGCTAACAGTGTGCTGCCAGGCAACTACCGCGTCGACCTGTTCACCAACGATTCTCTGGTGGGCCGTCGCGATATCGACTTCAATCACAACCCGATAAGCGACCTCGTAGAACCCTGCCTGACCCTGGACCTGCTTCAGCAATTGGGTATTGACCTGGGCAAGCTGCGAGATCAGGGCAAACTCGACAGTAACCTACCACTGGCTTGCTACGACCTACCGACGCTGATCGACCAGGCCAGTGTGCGCTATGATCCCAGCCGCCTACGCCTGGCTGTCAGCGTGCCGCAAATCGCCATGCAGCGCGGCAAACGCGGCTATGTCGATCCCCAACTTTGGGACAATGGTGTATCCGCTGCCTTTATTAACTATCAATTCAACAGTAGCCGCAGCGCCGGCGATGCCGACACAATCGTGAGCAATCACCTGAATCTGCGTAACGGGATCAATCTCGGCGCGTGGCGATTGCGCAATGAATCCAACTACAGCACCGCTACCGGCCGCCCAAGGACGTTCAATAGCAACCGCAGCTACTTGCAGCATGACATTACCGCACTCAAGGGC
>OEPS010000286.1_pt1 | contig 18673 bp, 15 predicted proteins | sample 1539411 | NCBI WGS metagenome assembly OEPS01 (sample SAMN02671747, study PRJEB22543) | soil metagenome | biome: bacteria | place: China:Hunan Province, Lengshuijiang City | collected 2012-10-15 | depth 0.08m m
GGCGACCTGTTCCTGCACCCCGGGGTCAACATCGCCAGCCGGGCGATGGCCATCGGGGGCGGAGTCTACGAGACGTCGCTCGGGCAGGTGCACGGCGGGATCTTCTCGTTCCGCGAGTTCACCTACCGCATCGCCGCGCTCCCTGACGGTACCCTCGCGCTCGACTACGAGCTCACCGATGTCCGCGACACCCGCGTCGTAACGCTCCCCGGGTTCTACGGCGTGCGGATCCCGTCGTACGACCGGACCAACGGGCTCTCGTTCCCCTTCGGCCCGACGCTCGCCTTCGACACGGCGCGCTACGAGATCGATCTCCTCGGCGTATATCGCTCGCAGCTCGGCGTCGTCGACCCGCAGGCCGAGGTGCGCGGCACGATCGGCCGGCGCCTGACGGTCCAGCTTCGCGGAGGGCGTTACACCCCGACCAATGAGCGCTGGATCTACGGCGACATCCCGAATTCGCTGCACGTGATCGTGTCGGGGACCGACACCCGGAACTACTACCGCGCCGATCGCGCCGACGCCCAGGTCGCATGGGTGCTCGAGAGCTCGACCGCCCGCTTCACGATCAGCGCCGGCGCCCTCGCCGAGCGCGCGCGGTCGGCTCGCCCGGACACGGGAGCACGCGGCGGCCCCTGGTCCCTGTTCGGCCGGAATGCGCCGATGGGGAGGCTCCGTCCGAACCCGCATGTCATCCCCGGGACGATCACCTCCGGGATCGGCGGCGTCGTGATGGAATGGGCCGACCAGGGAGTGACGGCCAACGTCACCGCCGACGTCGAGCTCCCGTTCTCGACGCCGAACGACTCGCGCTTCGTCCAGACGACGCTCGATGCCTTCGTCGGCTTCCCGACCTTCAGCACCCAGTCGGTGCAGGTCGAGTCGCACGCCATCATCACCGCGGGCGACACCGCGCCCCCGCAGCGCTACTCCTACATCGGCGGCGCCGGGACGCTCCCCACCTTCGACCTGCTGCAATTCGGGGGCGACGAGCTCTTCTGGGCGGAAGGCCGCTACATCATTCCGATCGACCGGCTCCGGATCCGGTACCTCGGCTCGCCGACCTTCACCCTCCGCTACATCACCGGAGGGGCCGGGGTAGGGAAGCTGCCGACCCTCGAGCAGAACGTGGGGGCGCGCTTCGCGCTCAGCTTCCTCCGGGTGGACTATCTGATCGATCCTGCGTCCCGCCGCAGCAACTTCTCGATCGGCCTGTCGGTGTTCCGCTAGGGGTTGGGCAGGCCGGCGGATCGGCCTCGGCGCCCTGGCCCTTCTCCTTCGCCGCTCGCCGATCCAGATAGTGTTTGCGCCGGGCCGGGCCGGACACTATATTCGCTGGCGTGAAATTTGCGTCCACGCGCGCCCTTTCCTGTAGTCATTTCCGACGCTCGCGCCGATGATGCTCGCCGTCATCCCCGCCCGTCTCGGCGCGACTCGCCTCCCCAGGAAGCCCCTTCGCGACCTCGCCGGTAAGCCGCTCGTCGTTCGCGTCTGGGAGCGCGTCCGGGCGATGGAGGTCGCCGATCGCTGCGTGGTCGCGACCGACAGCCCCGAGGTCGCGGACGCGGTCAGGGAGGCCGGCGCCGAGTGCGTCATCACCCGCGCCGACCACACATCCGGAACGGATCGTGTCGCCGAGGTCGCTGCGCTCGAGGAGTACCGCGCCTTCGACGCGATCGTGAACGTCCAGGGCGACGAGCCCTTCGTCCCGCGTGATGCCGTGCTCGGGGCGGCGGAGATGGTGTCGAGCGGGCGCTTTCCACTCGGTACCGCCGCCGCGCACGCCGACCGTGCGATCCTCGCGCAGCCGAACGTCGTGAAGGTCGTCACCGCCGACGACGGACGCGCGCTGTACTTTTCACGCGCGAGCATCCCGTTCATTCGTGACGAGCACGACGCGCCGCTCGCCGCCACGCTGGTCCGCCAGCACATCGGCGTGTACGCTTACACGAGGGACGCACTCGCCCGCTGGGTGCGGCTCGCGCAGCACCCGCTCGAGCAGGTCGAACGGCTCGAGCAGCTTCGCCCGCTCGCCGCCGGGATCGCGATGGGCGTGGCGGTCATCGACCAGCCGCCGCTCGGCGGGATCGACACCGAAGACGACCTCGCGCGTGCAGGCGCGCACTGGCAGGACTTCTCACGGGGACGCCGCTGATGGACACGCCGGGCAAGCAGACCACAAAGTTCATCTTCGTGACCGGCGGCGTCGTCTCGTCGCTCGGCAAGGGCATCGCCGCCGCGTCGTTAGGCAGGCTGCTCGTCGAGCGCGGGCTGCGAGTCACGATGATGAAGTTCGATCCGTACCTCAACGTCGATCCGGGGACGATGTCGCCGTTCCAGCACGGCGAGGTGTTCGTCACCGACGACGGCGCCGAGACCGATCTCGACCTCGGCCACTACGAGCGCTTCCTCGATCGCGCGCTTTCACAGGCGAACAACGTGACGACCGGCCGGATCTACCTCAACGTCATCACGAAGGAGCGCCGCGGCGAATACCTCGGCTCGACGGTGCAGGTGATCCCGCACATCACCGACGAGATCAAGGCGGCGATGAAGCGCATCGCACCCGACAACGACGTCGTCATCGTCGAGATCGGGGGCACGGTCGGCGACATCGAGTCCCTCCCGTTCCTCGAGGCGATCCGCCAGTTCCGCCAGGAGATCGGCCGCGAGAACGCGGTCTTCATCCACCTGACGCTCGTCCCCTACATTGCCGCCGCCGGCGAGGTGAAGACCAAGCCGACGCAGCACTCGGTGCGCGAGCTGATGGAGATCGGGATCCAGCCCGACATCCTCATCTGCCGCACCGAGCGTCCCCTCACCGAGGACGTGAAGCGCAAGATCGCGCTCTTCTGCAACGTCGACTTCGGCGCCGTGATCGAGAGCCGCGACGTGCCGACGATCTACGAGATCCCGCTGTCCTTCGCCGACCAGGGCCTCGACAAGTGGGTCGTCGAACGGCTCGGGCTCGGCGGCAAGCCCGCCGAGATCACGCACTGGAAGTCGATGGTCCAGCGAATCGTCGAGCCGCGCGACCGCGTCCGAATCGCGATCGTCGGCAAGTACACCGACTACGCCGACAGCTACAAGAGCGTGCAGGAAGCGCTCATCCACGGCGGCATCGCCAACGACGTCGGCGTCGACATCTCGTGGGTCTCGAGCGACCTGTTCACCAGCGACGCCCGCGCCGACGAGATCCTTTCGAAGTACAACGGCCTGCTCGTCCCCGGCGGCTTCGGCGTCCGCGGCGTCGAGGGGATGGTCGAGGCCATCCGCTCCGCCCGCGAGCGCGGGCTGCCATTCTTCGGGATCTGCCTCGGGATGCAGGTCGCGATCATCGAGTTCGCACGCAACGTGCTGGGCATCGCCGACAGCAACTCCTCCGAGTTCGTCCCCGAGTGCGGCAACGCGGTGATCTCGCTGATGGAGACCCAGCAGCACGTCACCGACATGGGCGGCACGATGCGGCTCGGCGCCTACGCCTGCCGCCTCGCACGCGGGTCGAAGGCGGCCGAGATGTATGGCGTTCCCGAGATCAGCGAACGGCATCGCCACCGTTACGAAGTGTCGAACAGCTTCCGCGACCGCTTCGTCGCGGGAGGGCTGAAGCTGAGCGGGCTGTCGCCGGACGGCTCCCTCGTCGAGATCGTCGAGCTCGCGCAGCATCCGTGGTTCATCGGCTGCCAGTTCCACCCCGAGCTCAAGTCGCGCCCGACGCGCCCGCATCCTCTCTTCTCCGGCTTCATCGCCGCCGCCGCGAAGGCGAAGCGCACGCGCATCGACGATCGCCGTCCGATGGCCGCCGAGGCGGCTCGCTGACGATGGCTCGCACGAGCCCCGCGTTCGCGCCCGCCGCCGCCGCCGCGTTCCCGCGTGACGCGTTCTTCATGATCGCCGGCCCCTGCCAGCTCGAGGACGACGCGCTGAACCTGCGCGTGGCCGAGCATCTCGCGCGGCTGGCCGAGCGCGTGCCCGGCGGGATCATCTTCAAGGCCAGCTTCGACAAGGCCAATCGCTCGAACCCGGGGGCGACGCGCGGACCCGGCCTCGATGCGGGGCTGAGCGCGCTCCAGCGCGTCAAGGCCGCGACCGGGATGCGCCTCCTCACCGACGTGCACCTCCCCGGGCAGTGTGCGCCCGCGGCCGAAGTCGTCGACGTGCTCCAGATCCCGGCCTTCCTCTGCCGCCAGACCGACCTCCTCGAGGCGGCCGGTGCGACGGGGAAGCCGGTGAACGTGAAGAAGGGCCAGTGGATGCACCCCGAGGGGATGCGCGGTGCGGTCCGCAAGGTGCGTGGCGCGTCCACGGGCGACGTCGAGGTCGCGGTCACGGAGCGCGGCAGCTTCTTCGGCTACGGCGACCTCGTCGTCGACATGCGCGCGTTCGCGCGCATGCGGGCGGCGTGCGACGCGGCAGTGATCTTCGACGGCACGCACAGCGTGCAGCAGCCCGGCCGCGGCGAAGGCGGGGCGAGTGGGGGCGCGCGCGAGTTCATCCCGCCGCTCACGCTCGCCGCGATCGCCGCCGGCGCCGATGGGATCTTCCTCGAGACGCATCCCGATCCGGCGCGTGCGCCGAGCGACGGGCCGAACATGATTCCGCTCGACGGGCTGGACGCGCTCGTCGATCGCGCGCTCGACGTGTGGAACCTCGTCCGGGGCGCATCGCGATGATCGACGTCGCGCTCGCGCAGCGGATCAGGCTCGTCGGCCTCGACGTCGACGGCGTCCTCACCGACGGGGGGATCTACCTCGGCGACTCCAACGGCGATCGCGTCGAGTTCAAGCGTTATGACATCCAGGACGGCCTCGGGATCAAGTTCATGCGCGACGCCGGGATCAAGGTCGTGATCATCACCGGGCGCGTCTCGGAGAGCGTCAGGCACCGCGCGCACGAACTCGAGGTCGACGCAGTCGTCCAGGACGCGACGGCGCAGAAGCTCCCCGCCTTCCGCAACATCCTCGACAGCCACGGCCTGACGGGCGCCGAGGCCGCCTTCGTCGGCGACGATTTTCCCGACGTCAGCGTCCTCCGTGAAGTCGCGCTCCCCGTCGCCGTCGGCAACGCCGTGCCGGAGATCCGCGCGATCTGCAAGGTCCACCTCACGAAGCGCGGTGGCAACGGCGCGGTCCGCGAGTTCGCCGAGCTCCTCCTCAAGGCGCGCGGGCAGTGGGAAGAAGTCACCGACCGTTATGTCCGCGAGCGGACGCACCCGCCGGTGAAGGTGGGGGCATGAGCCGCACCGACATCGCCGAGCGCGGGCGCCGCGTCGTCCGGATGGAGCGCGAGGCGCTCGCCGAAGTCGAGCGCCGCATCGGTCCGTCGTTCGTGAAGGCGGTCGAACTGATCGCCAGGTCGCACGGTCGCGTCATCGTTGCCGGCGTCGGGAAATCGGGGCTGATCGGCCGCAAGATCGCCGCGACGCTGACCTCCACCGGAACCCCGGCGACCTTCCTGCACCCGGTCGAGAGCGTTCACGGCGACCTCGGGATCGTCGGCGACGACGACGTCGCAATCCTCATCTCGAAGAGCGGCGAGTCAGACGAGATGCTCCCGCTCGTCGAGCACCTCAAGCGCTTCGGCGTCGGCACGATCGCGATCACCGGGAACGACGCATCGTCGCTGGCCCGCACCTGCGACGTCTCGCTCGACGCATGGGTGAAGGAAGAAGCCTGCCCCCACGACCTCGCACCGACCACCAGCACGACCGCCGCCCTCGCGCTGGGCGATGCGCTCGCCGTCGCGCTGCTCGAGGAGAAGGGATTTCGCCGCGAGGACTTCGCTCGGCTGCATCCCGGCGGCTCGCTCGGCCGGCAGCTGACGACACCGATCACCGAGGTGATGATCAGCGACCAACTGCCCCTCCTCTCGACGAGCGACACGATGCGCGAAGCGATCGTGCTTCTCGCCGAGAGGCGCGGCATCGCCGTCGTCGTCGATGACGCGCGCCGCGTGCTTGGCGTCGTCACCGCCGGCGACCTGACGCGGCTGATGGAGCGGGAGCGGGATGTCTTCGCGGTTCGCGCCGCGGAGGTCATGACACGGACCCCGAAGGTCGCGCGCAGCGACGAGCTGGCGAGCGCTGTCGTCTATCGAATGGAGACTCACGGGATCATGGCCATGCCGGTGGTGGACGAGGGCGAACGGATCGTTGGCGTCGCGCACCTGCACGACCTGATGCGGGCGAGGGTCGCATGACCAGCCGACAGCTGCTGCTCGCCGCCGGAACGGCCCTCGTCGCGCTCGGCAGCGCCTGCAAGCGCGCCAAGGAGCCCCCGACCGCGGTCTCGTCGCCGATGGCCGACAGCGCCGACCAGGTGATGTTCGGCGCCCGGGCGATCCTCACCGACAAGGGGCTGATGCGCGCCGAGCTCTTCGGCGACACCGCCTACTTCTTCGACGACAACACCCGCATCGAGATGCGCACCGTGAAGACGAACTTCTTCACGACCGAGGGAGCGCAGAGCGCGGTGCTCACGTCGAAGGAGGGCACCTACCGCACGCAGGGGAGCATGGAGGCGCGCGGCGACGTGGTCGTCGTCTCGACTGACGGCCGCCGCCTGACGACACCCCAGCTCCGCTTCGACCAGGTGCGCAACGAGATCTCCAGCGACAGCGCCTTCGTCCTCACCGAGCCCGGCCGCCGCGTCGCCGGCGTCGGCTTCGTCTCCGATCCGAACATGAACAACGTCCGGATCCTCAGGACGACCAGCGGCTCGACCGGCCGCGTCACGATCCCCGGCCAGTGACCAGCCGCGCCGTTGCCGCGTTAGGCCTCACGCTGGCCGCCGCCGCAGTCGCGCCGGCGCGCGCCCGGGGCCAGGGCGGCGAGCCGCAGCGGTGCGTCCTCCAGTTCGAGTCCTCGTCCGGGGCGCGCTCGACGCTGAACAAGCTGCCGAGCGGCCAGTACAACGCCTACCAGGGCGGCGGCGTCACCTACTCCTGCGTCGGCCAGAACAATACCCTGAAGGCGGACAGCGCCGAGTACTACGGCGACCTCGGGGTGCTGTACCTGATCGGCAACGTCCACTATGCCGAGCCGCGGGCGAAGGTCGACTCGCGCCGGATGACCTACTGGAAGAACGAGGAGCGCCTGCTCGCCGAGGGCGACGTCGTGTCGACGCTCCCGAGCGGGACGACGCTGCGCGGTCCGCGCGCCGAGTACTATCGCGCCGTGCCTGGCATCCGGCCGAGCACCCGGCTGATCGCCAACGGCCGGCCGACGATCAGCCTCGTGCAGGTCGATTCGACCGGGAAGAAGCAGCCCCCGGTCGACATCAGGGCGGACCGCGTCACGGTCGACGCCGACAGCCTCGTCTACGCGGGCGGCAGCGTCGACATCACGCGTCCGGACCTGCACGCGTTGGGTGACTCCGCGTTCATGGACAAGGGAACGGAGCTCGCGCGGCTGATGCGCGGCCCGGTCATCGAGGGGAAATCCGAACGGCCGTTCAAGCTCAGTGGCACGACCATCGACGTCTACTCGCGGCAGCGACAGCTCGAGCGCGTCATCTCGCTCGGCAACGCGAACGCCCTCAGCGAGGATCTCGACCTCCGCGCCGACACCATCGACCTGCGGGTGAGCGCGAACAAGCTCGAACGGGCCTATGCCTGGGGCGCGAACGGCGCCCGCGCCATCTCGCCTTCCCAGCTGATCACCGCCGATTCCCTCGACGTCCGCCTGCCGGGCCAGCGCATCAGGCAGGTCTTCGCCGTGAAGCACGCCCTCGCCCAGAGCGATCCCGACTCGACGAAGATCAGCGTCAAGGAGCGGGACTGGCTCCGCGGTGACACCATCGTCGCCAGCTTCGACTCGGTCTTCGCGGCCGGGGACACCTCGTCGAAGCCGCAGCTGGTGCAGCTCGTCGCGCGCGGCGGCGCACAGTCGTTCTACCACATCGCGATCGCCGGCGCGCCGCGCGACAAGCCGGCGGTCAACTATGTGAGAGGCAGGGCGATCACCGTCGCTCTCGCCAACCGGCAGGTGCAGCGCGTCACCGTGACGGAGAAGGCATCGGGCGTCTACGTCGAGCCAGTGGTCGCTCGCGCGCCCGCCGCTGCCGGCGGCGACAGTACGACCGTGAGGAAACAGCAACCATGAGCAACGGCAAGCTTCCCGAGCGCGTGCAGGCGCTCCTCGACCAGTACGCATCCGCGGACCGGTCGCTCGTGCTCGCGCTGCATGCGCTCTTCGGCACCGCGCGGGAGGACGGCACGACCGACCTCGACAGCCTGACGCTGAAGTACCGCGACGACCACCTCGCCGCGATGCGCGAGGAAGGGCGCGATGCCGAGCGCGAGGCCGGCCGGCTGTCGCTGGACGAGGTGCGCCACCATCTCGTGTCATCGGTGCTGCCGCGGCTCCTCAGCGACGGCGTCATCAAGCTGCCTGGTGAGGGGCTCGTGCAGCCGGGCGCGCGAATCGCCGTCGCGCCGGCGCTCTGGGCCCAGCTCGCGCCGCAGCGCAGCACGGTGTCGGAGATGATCCGCCAGACGGGGGAGCACCACACCCCGCTCCGCGGGACCCCGGTCGTCACATCGGGCGCGAAAACCAGTGTCCTCGAGGCACAGGGACTCGTCAAGATGTACAGACGGCGGCGCGTCGTGAACGACGTGGCGCTGCGGCTGCAACAGGGGGAGATCGTCGGCCTGCTCGGTCCCAACGGCGCCGGCAAGACGACCACCTTCTACATGATCGTCGGGCTGATCCAGCCACTGAGCGGGCGCATCCTGCTCGACGGCGAGGACATCACGACGATGCCGATGTACCGGCGCGCGCGCCGGGGCGTCGGGTATCTTTCACAGGAACCCTCGATCTTCCGCAAGCTGTCGGTCGAGGACAACATCCTCTCGATCCTCGAGACCCTGCCCCTCTCCGCGGAAGAGCGCAGGCAGCGGCTCGAGGCGCTGCTCGACGAGCTGAGCATCAAGCACCTGCGGCACAGCAAGGCCTACGCGCTCTCCGGCGGCGAGCGCCGCCGACTCGAGATCACCCGCGCGCTGGTAACGCAGCCGAAATTCATGATGCTCGACGAGCCGTTCGCCGGCGTGGACCCGATCGCCGTGCATGACATCCAGACCATCGTTGCCGGACTTCGCCATCGAGGCATCGGCGTGCTGATCAGCGACCATAACGTGGAGCAGACCCTCGACATCGTGGACCGCGCCTACATCATGTTCGACGGACAGGTCAAGGTTTCCGGCACCGTGCGCGAGCTCGTCTTCGACGACACGGTCGCGGACATCTATCTCGGACCGACGCTCGCGGCCCGGCTGCGAGCCCGCTTCGCCGAGGATCCGGGCGCCGGCTCGAGCCTCGCGTCCGGAGGTGTCGCATGAGACCCGGACTTGGCCAGCACACGCAGCTCAAGCAGGAGCTGAAGATCAATCCACGCCTCTACCAGGCGATGGACCTGCTCTACATGCCCCTCCTCGATCTCCAGCAGCACCTGAAGCAGGAGCTGCTCAACAACCCCTTCCTCGAGATGGTCGAGGACGAGGAGGAAGAGGAGGGCGACGAGTCCCCCGCCGAGGAGACCCCGGCGGAAGCGGAGAAGAAGGACAAGGAGGAGATCGACTGGGAGGAGATCCTCCTCGACGGCTTCGACACGGCCGGACGCCGCGAAGAGCACGAGGAGCGCGAGTACTACGAGCCGGTCACGGTCAGCGCACGCGACCTCGGCGACCACCTGCGCGACCAGGTCTCGCTGCTCGAGCTCAGCCCGCGCCAGAGCATGCTCGCCGACGAATTCATCGGCAACGTCCAGGACGACGGCTACCTCGCCTGCTCGCTCGAGGAGATCCTCACCGGCGTCAACGATGTCATCCAGAAGGCGGCCGAGGAGTCGGACCGTGACATGGACGACGTCCCGCTCTTCACGATGGCCGAGGCGGAGGAGATGCTCGGCGTCATCCAGAGCCTCGACCCGCCGGGAGTCGGGGCGCGAGACCTGCGCGAGTGCCTCATGCTCCAGCTTCGCGAGGCGGGGCTCGAGCAGTCAGTCCCCTTCCGACTCGTCCGCGACTGCTACGACGAGCTGATCAACCACCGCTGGAGCGAGATCTCCAAGCGCTTCGGCATCAGCCCGTCCGACGTCCAGCGCGCCGCCGACGAGATCGCGAAGCTCGACCCGAAGCCGGGGCTGATCTACAGCGAGCGGAGCGACAACTACATCATCCCCGACCTCATCGTCGACAAGATCGACGGGAAGTACCACATCTTCCTCAACGACGTGAACTTCCCGCGGCTCAAGCTGAGCCGTACCTATCAGGAGATCGCGCGCGACAAGAAGAAGTTCGACGGCGAGAACAAGGAGTTCATCTCGAACAAGCTGAACTCGGCCAACTGGATGATCCAGGCGATCGAGCAGCGCCGGCAGACGATGCTCAAGGTCATGAACTACATCGTCGAGCGGCAGCGCGAGTTCTTCGAGAAGGGCGTGCAGTACCTCAAGCCGCTCACGCTGCGCGAAGTCGCGGAAGTCATCAGCATGCACGAGTCGACGGTCAGCCGGGTGACGAACGAGAAGTTCGTCCAGACCCCGCGCGGCGTGCTGCCGTTGAAGTTCTTCTTCTCGTCGGGGCTGTCGACGACGGACGGCGAGGACGTCTCGGCGCGCGGCATCAAGGCGCAGATCGAGAAGCTCGTCGCCGACGAGGATCCGAAGCACCCGCTCACCGACCAGGCGATCGTCAACATCCTGAAGGAGACGGGAGTCCAGATCGCGCGGCGCACCGTCGCGAAGTACCGCGACCAGCTCGGCGTCCTCTCGGCACGGATGCGGAAGCGCGTGTGAACCGGTCGACCTCGATCTCGCCGGCACCGGCGACTGTGCCGTCCCGCCCGGGGGCGCTCCGCCCGGGCGACGCGATCGACGTCAGCGTCCTCGTCCCGGCGAAGGACGAAGCCGAGAACCTGCCGCTGTTCATGGAGCAGGCGGCCGCCGCCTTCGCCGGATCACCGACGAGCTTCGAGGTCATCGTCATCGACGACGGCTCGGAGGACGACACGGCTGCGGTGCTGGCGCGGCTCCAGGCGCGTTACGACTTCCTCCGGGTCGAGCGCCACCGCGTCCGGCGCGGGATCGCCGACGCCCTTCGCACCGGCTATCTCGCCTCCCGCGGCCGCGTGCTCGTCTTCTACCCGGCGGACCTGCAGTTCAAGCCCGAAGACATCCCGCGCCTGACGGCGCCGATCCTCGCCGGCGACTCGGACATGGTCACCGGCTTCAAGGAAGGGAAATACGAGAAGGCGTTCGTCTCGAAGATCTACAATGGCTTGAGCCGCACGCTCTTTCACGTTCCGGTGCGCGACCTGAACTCGGTCAAGGCATACCGTCGCGAGATCATGGAAGACCTGCCGATCCGGCCGGACTGGCACCGCTACATGATCGTGCTCGCCGCTGCCGACGGGTACACCGTCACCGAGATCCCCGTCCCGCTCTATCCGCGCAACGCGGGGCGGTCGAAGTTCGGGCTCTCGCGGATCCCGGTCGGCGTGATCGACATGCTGGCGGTGTGGTTCGAGCTGCGCTTCGGCCGCAAACCGCTGCTCCTGTTCGGCATGCTCGGCGCCGCGCTCTTCGCGTTAGGCACCCTTGCCGGTCTGGGCGCGCTCGCCACCTTCCTCCTCGCGGGGAAGGGGGTTCGCGCCGTATGGACGCTCATCCAGACGTGCCTCATCCTCGGCAGCATCTTCTTCGTCGGCGGGCTCGTCGGGGAGATGATCGCCGTCCAGCGCGCCGAGCTTCGCGAGCTGCGGCGGCGGATGGACGAGGAGCAGCGCGGCGCACCCAGCCGCGACTGACCCGTCAGCGCTTTCCCGGGGCCGCCTCGCGGTAGACCGCGGCCCATCGGTCGGCGATCGCATCCCAGGAGAACTCGTCGCGCACCCGCGCGATACCCCCCGCCGCGAGCCGCGCGCGCAGCTCGGAATCGGAGTGCAGCCGCTGCAGAGCCGCGGCGAGCGCGGCGGGGTCGCCGGGGGGAACGAGGGAGCCGCTCTCGCCGTCGACCACGACGTCCGTGATCCCCCCGGCGGCCGAGGCCAGTACGGGAACGTTGGACGCCATCGCCTCGAGCAGCACGACCCCCAGCCCCTCCGTATCGCCTCTCGCGTCGAGCACCGCCGGGAGCACGAAGAGGTCGGCCGCCGAGTAGGCGGCACCGAGCTCGGCGTCGGAGACCCGCCCGCGGAAGTCGACCGTGCTCCCGATCCCGAGCGCGGCCGCGCGGGCCTCGAGGGCCGACCGATCAGGGCCGTCGCCGACGATGGCGAGCGTCGCGTCAGGCAGCGCCGCCCGCGCCCATGCCTCGAGCAGGACGGGCACTCCCTTGCGCTCCACGAGCCGCCCGACGAACAGCACGGTGAACGTTCCGCCGGCCGGCGTTGTCGAACGTCCATGCGGGGTGAACGCCACCGAGTACGGGATGACCTCGGCCTCGACGCCGGTGAGGCGCGCGAGATCGGCTGCCGTGTGGCGCGAGATCGCCACGTTCCGCGCCGACTGGCGTGCCCCGGCGCGAAGCAGGCGCGTGAGCAGCGCCGAGCGCGCCGCGAGGCGGAGCTCCGCCCCGTAGTACGTCGTCACGATCGGGGCGCCCGACGCGCGCTGCGCCGCGATCCCGAACAGCGCGTGCGGCACCGGCCAATGCACATGGATGAGGTCGTACCGCCCGCGGCGCACCAGCTTCCGGATCGCGCGGATCCCGGCCGCGACGTAGCCCACCGATGCGAGCGCGAAGAGCGGCGAGCGCCCCGCGCGGTCGGCGGCGTTCTCCTCATGCGTCAGTCGCTCCCACCGCGACGGCATGTAGCGGAAGCGATGCACCGGAACCCCGTCGTGATCCCGATTCCCCCCGCCGCGATACGCCGAGGCGAAGACCTCGGCGCACACGCCACGCGCCCGTAGGTGCCGGATCAGCTCCGTCAGCCACGGAACGATCGGATCGCCCGGATATCGGGGGTAGGCCGTGACGACGTGCAGCACTCGCATCGTGCGCGTAACATAACGGCCCAGCAGGGGCGCCGCTCGCAGCGCGCGCTCGACCGCGTTACCTTGACAGCTTACTCCCGCCGCGGGTCAATCGCCCTGTCCAGTCCGGAAGTCGTTCCCGCCGCGCGCCGCGCGCGCGCAGGCTGGCACCTCGTCGTGCAGCTCGTCGTCATCGGCGGGGCGCTCGTGTACCTCTGGCGCACCGTGATGAAGCATCGCGATGCGTTCGAGCATACGCGGATCGAGCTGCTTGCGATCCCGATCCTCGTCGCCTCGGCGATCACGATCGCCACGTACGCGTACATGGTGTACACCTGGACGCGGACGATGCGCTGGTGGGGAGCGGCGCTCGGCTTTCGGGAAGCCTGGCGAATCTGGGCGCTTTCCAACCTCGCGCGCTTCATACCCGGGGGCGTATGGCAATTCGCCGGCATCGCCGGCCTTGCTGCCCGGGCGGGGACGTCGCCGGTCGCCGCGACGGGCGGCGTCGTCCTCCAGCAGTTGATCGTCCTCGCGTCGGGGGTCGCGGTCGCGGCCGCGTTTCTGCCAGCGTTGGGGCTTCGCGCGTTCCCGCTGAGCTACGCGGCGGCGGTGGCGGTCGCAATTGCCGGCCTCGCCCTCATCGTGATCCTCCTCCCGCGCGCTGCCGCGCTGCTGCAGCGGCTCACGACCCGCTTCTCTTCGCGCACGGTAATCTTCCCCACCATGCGCGCAGCGGCCGTTGCGAGGTACGCACTCGCGCTCATTGTCCCCTGGCTGGCCTACGGCATAGCTTTCTGGCTGTTCGCGCGCGGCACCGTCGGCAGCCGGGCGCCGGGGCTCTCCCTGTCGATCGCCAGCTTCACCGCGGCGTATGTGTGGGGAATCATCTGGGTCCCGGTACCGGCGGGGCTGGGGGTGCGTGAAGCCGCACTGGTCGCCCTGCTGTCTCCCGGGATCGGGGCGGATGTCGCGGTCATTCTCGCAATCGGCTCGCGCATCTGGCTCACGGGCGTCGAGATCGTCGGCGCCTTCGTCGCGATAGGCTCAGCATCGCTCGCGCAGCGCTCGCCGCGCCGCACTCAACACACAGCAGCTCCAGAATGAACATCGCCAAGCGATACCCGACGCTCGTCGCGTCCCTCGTCTATGCCCTCCTCATCGCGGTGATCTTCTGGCCCTTCTGGCAGGGGAATCTCCTGATGTCCGCGGTCAGCGACCAGGTGGATGGGTACTCCTTCCGAGCGTTCGCCGCGCACCACTACAAGACGGTCGGCGGCTTTCCGCTCTGGAACCCGTACATCTTCGGCGGGATGCCATTCCTCCAGAACACGACCAACGGCGACACGTTCTATCCGACCGCCTTCCTTCGCCTGATGATGCCGGTGGGGACGGCGATGGCGCTCGGCTTCCTCGTCCACCTCGTGCTCGCCGGCACCTTCACCTTCAAGTTCCTTCGCGCACTCGGGCTCCGCGTCGAATCCGCGTTCCTCGGCGGGCTCGCGTACATGCTCACGGGGCAGGTGATCTCGCAGGTCAGCCCCGGGCACGACGGGAAGCTGTTCGTCAGCGCGCTCACACCCCTCGCGCTGACTTTTCTCTACAGGGCGGTCACGCGGAACGATTGGCGGCAGTACGTCTACTTCGGCGCGGTGGTCGGATTCTCCTTCCTCACGCCGCACTATCAGATGACGTACTACATGCTGATGGCGGCGGGCTTCTTCTGGCTGTTCCTGAACTTCTTCGACGAGCCGCTCGCCGGTCGTGCGATCTGGTACAAGTCGTTCGGATGGTTCGCGCTCGCCCTCGCGCTCGGCTTTGCGATCGACGCCGTGCAGATGGCCCCCTTCGCGCATTACATCGGAAGCACGGGTCGCGCGGCCGCAGGCAGCTCCAGCACCGGCTGGAATTATGCGACCGGCTTCTCGATGCCCCTCAAGGAGACCTTCAACGTCCTCTGGCCCTCGTTCTCCGGTTACCTGGGAACATACTGGGGAGAGAACGGGATCAAGCTCCACAGCGAGTACATGGGGGGCGTCGCGCTGATCCTCGCCACCCTCGGCTTCCGCCTGCGCGAGCGGAAGCGGCTCGCGCTCTTCTTCGCGTTCATCGGGGTCTATGCCGCGCTGTTCAGCTTCGGCGGTCACACGCCGTTCTATCGCATCCCGTATACGATCCTGCCCGGCATCAAGCTGACGCGAGCTCCCTCGCAGATCTTCTTCCTTGCGTCATTCGCGGTGTGCGTGCTCGCCGGGTTCGGCGCTGAATACCTGTTCCGGGCCCGCGAACGGCGCGAAGCGACGGGGAAGGGGCCTCTCTTCGCGTGGGGGGTGATCCTCGTCGGCGGGGCACTCCTCGCCCTGGGCGGGGGCTTCGCCTCGATGATCGAGTCGATGGCGCCGCCTCAGTACGCGGACGTTCTTCCCGAGGTCTTCCGCCAGCTCTCGTTCGACGCGGTCCGGGTACTCGTCCTTGGCGGGGCGGCGATCGGGGTGATCGTCGCGCTCGCGCGGGGTACGATGTCGATCCGTGCGGCCTTTCTCGCGCTTGCGCTGCTCGTCGGCCTCGATCTGTGGAGCGTGGAGCGACGCTACATCAACTGGCTTCCCCCAGAGGAGGTGACGTTCGCTCCCGATGAAGTCGCGCGGACACTGAGGCAGGACTCATCGGTGTTCCGCGTGCTCAACCCACCGGGTACGGATTACGACCGCAACTACCTCGCGATCCAGGGGATTCGCGAAGTGCTTGGCTATCAGGGGACGGAGCTCCACCGCTACGACGAGCTGATGGGCGGCAAGAACGAATGGAAGAACGCCGGGAACCCGGCCGTGCTCCGCCTGGTCACGGCGAAATACATCGTCCTTGGCCAGGCCGTGCCGCCGACGCCGATGCTCACGCAGGTCGGCGACCGCGCCCTTCAGACCCACCAGGGCCGCCAGGCGTACCTGTATCGCTTCAACGGGAGCGACCCGTACTCCTACGTCGTCCCGACCGCGGTCAAGATCGCCGACGACCAGGCGCTCGCCGTCATCAGCGATCCGCGGTCCGGGTTCGATCCGCGCAAGGCGATCCTCGTCCCCGCGGACTCCAGGGTCGGGCTCGACCCCAAGGATGTCCGTACCCTTGCGCCAGCCGACTCCACCAGGGTCACCGTGGAGCGCTCGGCGGACGACGTGATCCGCCTGGCGCTGGGAACGCCCGCCCCCGCGAATTCGTACCTCTTCGTGTCCGAGAACTATTATCCCGACTGGCGCGCCACCGTCGATGGAAAGCCGGCGGACGTCCTGCGCGCCCAGTTCAGCCTCATGGCTGTCCCGTTGACCGCGGGCGCGAAGAGCGTCGAGCTGCGCGTCGATCCGGCCTCCTACGGGACCTTCCGCTGGGTCACGTTCGCCGCGCTCCTGCTGGTGGTCGCGACGATCGCGTCCGGGTTCCTTGTCCGCAGCCGTACCGCGAATGGCGTCTGAGCGCGCCCTCGTCATCGTCCCGACGTACAACGAGCGGGAGAACATCGAGCGGCTGATCGCCACCGTACTCGCCCAGGATGCGTCCCTCGATATCCTCGTCGTGGACGACGGATCGCCGGACGGGACAGGGGAGATCGCCGACCGGATCGCCGAGCAGAACCCGAGAGTCCACGCGGTGCATCGTCCCAGGAAGATGGGACTTGGGACCGCGTACCTCACCGGGTTTCGCTGGGCGCTCGAGCGCGATTACGCGTACGTGTTCGAGATGGACGCCGACTTCTCGCACGACCCTGCGCACCTTCCGCAGTTTCTCAACGCGATCCAGGAGTGCGACCTCGTGCTCGGGTCGCGGTACCGCAACGGGCGCGTGACGGTGGTGAACTGGCCGATGACCCGTCTCCTGCTGAGCTATTTCGCGAACATCTACGCGCGGGTGGTAACTGGGCTCGAGCTTGGTGATGCGACCGGTGGCTTCAAGTGCTTTCGCAGGTCCGTGCTGGAGGCCATTCCTCTCGATGAGGTCCGTTCGAACGGCTATGCGTTCCAGATCGAGATGAGCTTCCGCGCCGTGCGAAAGAACTTCCGGATCGCGGAAATTCCCATCGTCTTCGTCGATCGGACCGACGGAGTGAGCAAGATGTCCAGGCACATCGTCCGCGAAGCGATCTGGATGGTGTGGCGGCTTCGCTGGTGGGCGCTGAGGGGGAGGGTGTGAGCGACCTCTCCGGGCTCGAGTTCTTCAAGATGAGCGGATCGGGGAACGACTTCGTCGTCGTGGACGCCCGAAAGAACGCGCATGAGGAGCTGCGGAGCCCCGAGGTCATCCAGCGGCTCTCGGCGCGCGGGACAGGGGTTGGCGCCGACGGCCTCGTCCTGCTCGCGGCTGAACCCGGGGCCGACTTCCGGATGATCTACTACAACGCAGACGGGTCACGGGCCTCGATGTGCGGGAACGCGGCGCTGTGCTGCACCCGGCTGGCAACGGAGCTCGCGGGGGGTAGTCCGCGCGAGCTGCGCTTCGCGACGGATTCCGGGATCGTCAGCGGCCGAGTGGCGGACCGGCGCCCCGAGATCGATCTCGCCCCGGTATCGGTGGTCCGGCCCGATGCGTCGGTGCCGCGGCGGGAAAGTGAGGAGCGGATCGGCTACGCGGTGGCCGGGGTGCCGCACCTGACCGTGCTCGTCGAGGACCTGGATGGCGCGGACGTCGCCGGCCGTGGGCGGGCGCTGCGCTTTGCGCCGGAGGTTGGGCCGGAGGGTGCGAACGCCAACTTCGTCGCCCGTGAGGGGCGCGGGTGGGCAATGCGGACGTACGAGCGAGGGGTCGAAGCCGAGACGCTGGCGTGCGGGACGGGCGCGGTCGCATCTGCCATTTTGATCCAGAGCTGGGGGCTCGCAGCGGGGCCCGTGGAGCTCCGGACCAGGTCTGGACGGGTCCTCTCGGTGAGGCTCCGCCGTGAAGGCGATCAGTGGATGCCGACGCTGGCAGGCGAGGGCCGGATCGTCTTCCGAGGCAGGCTGGCCGAACTCTGAGGGGTGGGGAGCCTCGGTTGTGTGAGCCGACCTCGAGTAGTTTTGAGCCGTGTCGGCGTTCGCCCGGGCTCGCCTCCATGGCGCCAGTGCTCACAGGCGCATTGAGTGCTTCTGGCGGCCCTGGGCGCCGCGACGGTCTCGCCGTCAGTGGTGGCTGACTGAGACCGGTGCTTGTCGCCGAGCCCTCGAGGTGGAACGCGCCGAGCCAGTCCGTCGTAGGTGGGAAACAATCCAAGCTGGCGCCTACAAATGAGTTAGGAGGTTTTCAACGAGTGGAGGAGAGAACTTCTCCACAGTTTTCACCCGAATGTAGTTTACATAATACATATTATACGTAGTATTAAAGGCTGACGAGCTCGGTCATCTCAGCCGCTCATGGACCCCGCTTGCCCGCCGTTCGCGTGCGCGGTCTCATTCTCACCGCCTTCGCCATCAACCCGACAGCTGGCGGAGCGCCGCCTCGCCGCTTCGGCGTCTCGACGTCGCCATTCGCAAGTCCGGGATGCGCAACGGGCGCTGACCCGCGAAGGTCAGCGCCCGCCTTGGACTTCTGCCGCCAAGCCCCCTCAGTGGTCCCGCTGTCAGCTCCTCGTCATCGGCCGAGCCGTCAGCTCACCCAGCCTGACGCGCGCTTCCGCCGCGAAGACCCCGTTCTCATCCTCGAGAACCTCCTGCCATAATTGCCGGGCCTGAGCGGTG
>OEPS010000288.1_pt1 | contig 18591 bp, 15 predicted proteins | sample 1539411 | NCBI WGS metagenome assembly OEPS01 (sample SAMN02671747, study PRJEB22543) | soil metagenome | biome: bacteria | place: China:Hunan Province, Lengshuijiang City | collected 2012-10-15 | depth 0.08m m
GGGACCGCGGGGATTGTAAAGGGGGAGACGGTTTTCTCCCCCTTTACCCGTTCACGTACCACGGTGAGACATTTTCTGCGGAATAATAGTGAACGGAACCCCTCACCACCGTCCCGGAGGCGGCGCTGCCGCGCCTGTCCGGGCTACCTAATCTGCTTCCCTCAGGCACCGGGCCTGGAAATCCCGGATCGCGGCGTAAGCGCCTTACCCGGGCTACTCCCCGCAAAGGATGTTATGCCGATTACCTGCTCTCCACCGCGATCATAGTGACGAACGGATGGTACTGCCACGGCACGCTGCCGCCTTTCTGGTACATCTTCGAAATGGTGCCGTCGAGATACAGCATCTGGCGCACGTTGAGCTTTGACTGTGCGTAACAGGCGAAATCGTAGAAGTTGGTTTCGCGCTGGCTGAGCATAAATACCACTTTACCATCGCCGGTGATACCTACACCGTTACGCAGCTTGCGCGAGCTGGCGGACGGCTTTAGCCGCCAGTTAATCTTGCCGTTTTCAATCAGCATCGGCCCGGACTGTACGGCGTATTGAATGGCCGGCGACGGCTTGAATTTATCGATGCTGACAATCCTCGCCTTTTGCCCTTGCAGATAAAATACCCCGCCGGGACGAATAAAAAAGTTGCCGCCGCCGGAGGCGCGGTTAAGCGGGGTCAGCTGCCTGCCTTTTTCGATATACAGCCCCAGCGGCACGTAGGATTTATCATAAATTCCGCCGTTCATCGCCATCTGCACCTGTCCGCTGCGGTTGATATCCGCCAGCAAAGAGCGCAGCGACCCCCAGGCTTTGCCATCCTCTTTTTGCCAGTACATGACAATACGTTCGCGCTGCGGATTAACGGTATAGCTTTGTAGCGTCAGCGACGGGTCGGTCAGCGAGCATTTTCCGCTGGCAAAGGCGGGCAAAGATAACAGCAACAGCGGCAGAAGAGATGACAAGCGCACGGCAGAGTTCCAGACAGACGACGAAAACGCGCAGTATACCCTGTTATCGCCGCTACGCCGTCCAGATCTCGCAGTGCTTTTGCACCAGCCCGATTAACGATCCGCCGTTGGCGATAAACTCGCGCATCTGCTGCGGCTCGCTACTTTCCTGCTTCGCCTGGCGCACAACTGCCTCCAGCGCGCTGCTGGCATTTAGCTTATGGGCGCTGGGCGCCAGTTTATCCGCCAGCTGTAAAATCTCTTCGCGAAAGGTTTGCTGTTCGCCGCTGTTCACGTCGGTATTGATCCCGTCCAAACCATAGCGGCAGGCCTGGTAGCGGTTGAAGGGGTAGAGCAGATAATCTTCGGGCTGATGCTTGAACGGCCGCTCGGTCAGCAGCCAGCAGGCGATAATCTGAATAAATCCGGCGATATTCACCGCCTGGGCTATCGTCAGCGGCGTATCCATGACCCGCACTTCGACGGTGCCAAAGCGCGGGCTGGGGCGGATATCCCAGTGCAGATCCTTCATGCTATCGATCATGCTGGTATAGCTAAGACGACGAAACAGGCCAATAAAAGCCTGCCAGTTATTAACCCACGGCATCGGGCCGTTATCGGGATAAGCGGCAAAAAGGTTCAGCCGCGAACAGGCAAAGCCGCTATCCGCGCCGTCGAGCCAGGGCGATGCCGCATTCAGCGCGATAAAATGCGGCACGAAGCGCGACAGGCCGTGCACAAGATAAATCGCATCATCGCCGTTTTGGCACCCTACGTGCACGTGCTGGCCGAAGATCGTCGCCTGCTTCGCCAGATAGCCAAAGTGTTCGACGGTTTGCAGATAGCGCGGGTTATCGCTGATCTGCTGGCGCTGCCAGCTTTGAAACGGATGGGTTCCGCCGCCGCAGATTTGCAGATGATGGCGGGCGGCGGCGCGCAGCACCGCCTGTTGAATGGCGCCCAGCTGCGCCGTCGCCTGGTGGATATCGCGGCAAACGCCGGTGGCGATCTCCAGCATGCTTTCGGTGATGTCATGTTTGGCCTCGCCGGCTTTCAGCGTGCCCTGGACCTCGTCAATCAGCGCGGAAGAGTCCTGGCTTAAATCAAAGCCCGGCGGGTTGACGACCTGGAGCTCCAGCTCAATGCCGAGGGTAAACGGCTCCGAGCGGTGAAAATCAGGTAACGACATGGCGACTCCCCCTTTCTCTTTATCAGTAAGTATAGAAGACAACGCCTCAAACTGATGATTTGCCGAAGATTATGAATTTATTTTATAAAAAGTGACGCCCCGTGATTATTCCTTGGCGTAAAAAGTAAGACTGGTGCAATCCTGCAACATAATTCCCGTCAGCGGTGCAAAAAGATAAGGTTGTTTTATTTTTAAAGTAAAATCATCGAGATAATATAAGTCATCCTTATTTTATCCGCCGTTTCGTCCTTATTTCCCGCCCTTGCAGAACTGGTATGCATCTTGCCTGTTAAATAGCGACTTTTATTTAACAGGGACAATGTGATGCTGAAGAAAAAATTACTTTCGCGTAAATGCCATCTCGCCGTTGCTGTTAGCGGGGCGCTGGCGCTGTTGGCCGCGTTGCCGGTTCAGGCCTCAACCCTGCGCATTGCCATGACCGCCGCCGATATTCCTTTAACCCTCGGGCAGCCCGATCAGGGTTTTGAGGGCAACCGCTTTACCGGCATTCCGCTTTACGATTCCCTTGTTGAATGGGACCTGTCGCAAGGGGAAAAGCCCAGCGGTCTGGTGCCGGGGCTGGCCACCGAGTGGCGCGTTGACCCGCAAAATCAAAGCCGCTGGATTTTCACCCTGCGCCCGGGGGTGAAATTTCACGATGGCTCCGAGGTTAACGCCGACGCCATCGTCTGGAACGTGGATAAGGTGCTGAATAAAGCCGCGCCGCAGTACGCGCCCGGCCAGATTGGTAACACTCTCTCGCGCATGCCGACCCTCACCGGCGCGGAAAAGATTGACGACCACACCGTGGCGCTGACCACCGCCGAACCTGACGCGCTGCTGCCCTACAACATCACCAACCTGTTTATCGTTTCGCCCACCGCGTGGCAAAAGCTGTATGACGCGGTGCCGACAAGCACCGGCGATACCGCCGCGCGCAGCAAGCAGGCGTGGACCGAATTTGCCGCCCACGCGGTGGGCAGCGGCCCCTTCAAAATGGCAAAACTGGTTCCCCGCCAGCAGCTGATCCTCGATAAGAACCCCGACTACTGGAACAAAGATCGCATTCCACGGGTGGATAAAGTGGTGCTGATCCCGCTGCCGGAAGCTAACGCCCGCACCGCGGCGCTGCTCTCGAAGCAGGTGGACTGGATTGAAGCCCCGGCCCCGGACGCGGTCGATCAGATAAAAGCCCAGGGCTTTAAAATCTACGCCAACACCCAGCCGCACCTGTGGCCGTGGCAGTTCTCCTTCGAAGAGGGATCGCCGTGGAAAGATATTCGCGTGCGCAAAGCCGCCAACCTGTGCCTGAACCGCGCCGAGCTGAAAAGCTATCTCGGCGGCTATATGACCGAAGCGACCGGCGTCTACGAGGCCGACAGCCCGTGGCACGGCAAGCCCACTTTCCAGATCAAATATGACCCGGATACCGCCCGCAAGCTGATGACCGAAGCTGGCTATAGCGCCGGTAAACCGCTGCACGTCACGGTTGCCACCTCTGCCTCCGGCTCCGGGCAGATGCAGCCGCTGCCGATGAACGAGTACATCCAGCAGAGCCTGAAAAGCTGCTTCTTTAACGTCGACATTAAAGTTAACGAATGGAACACCCTGTTTACCAACTGGCGTCTCGGGGCGAAAGATCCATCGGCGAAAGGGATCGACGCCATCAACGTTAGCGCCGCGGTTAACGATCCCTATTTCGGCATGATCCGCTTCTCCACCGCGAAAGCCTTCCCGCCGGTGGCAACCAACTGGGGCTATTTCTCGACCCCGGAAACCGAAAAGCTGGCGACGGCGGTAAAACACGCGTTTACCCCGGCTGAAATGGATAAAGCCGCGGGCGAACTGCACGCCGCGCTGGTCGATCAGGTGCCGTTCCTGTTCGTCGCTCACGACGTAGGGCCAAGGGCGATTTCGCCTGCCGTCAGTGGAGTAGTGCAGCCGCAAAGCTGGTTTATCGACCTTAGCCTGGTGAGCAAAAAAGAGTAATTGATACGGGAGCAAGAGATGATCAATACCCTGCTATATCGCATCCTGCTGGCCGTCCCCACCATGCTCGGGGTGGCGGTGATCTGTTTTATGCTGGTGCAGATAGCACCGGGCGACCCGCTGGTGTCGGTGATGCCGCCGGACGCCTCGGAAGCGCTGCGTCAGACCTTAATGCAGGCCTACGGCTTTGATAAACCGCTGCCGCTGCAGTTTGTGCACTGGCTATGGCGGGCGCTGCACGGCGATTTGGGCATGTCGGTCGCCACCGGCCGTCCGGTCATCGACGAGGTCATGACGGCGGTGACCTACTCTCTGCGTCTGGCGCTGCTGGCGACGGCGATCGGATTTGTGCTGGGCAGCCTGTTTGGTTTTGTCGCTGGTTACTTTCGTAACAGCATTATTGACCGTCTGGCCTCGGTGCTGTCGGTATTCGGCGTCAGCGTGCCGCACTACTGGCTGGGGATGCTGCTGGTCATCGTTTTTAGCGTCAAATTCGCGCTGCTGCCGGCGACCGGCGGTGGGCCAATCGGCGAGGTGGGCTGGCAGTGGGACTGGGAACACCTGCAGTTTATGCTGCTGCCAGCCTTCACGCTGTCGGTGATCCCGACCGGCATCATCGCCCGCACCGTTCGCTCGCAGGTGGCGGATATTCTCAGCCAGGAGTTTATCGTCGGCCTGCGCGCCCGGGGGCTCAACGAGTCGCGGATCTTTCTGCACGTGGTGAAAAACGCCGCGCCGACCGCGCTGGCGGTGATGGGACTGCAGGTTGGCTATCTGATGGGCGGCTCGATTCTGGTGGAAACCGTTTTCTCCTGGCCCGGCACCGGTCTGCTGCTGAACACCGCCATTTTCCAGCGCGACCTGCCGCTATTGCAGGGCACCATTTGGGTACTGGCGCTGTTCTTTGTGCTGCTCAATCTGCTGGTGGATATTCTGCAAACCAGTCTCGACCCGCGAATTAAGAGGAGCTAACGATGGTGGATACCGTGACGACCAAAGGCATTGCCGTCGCCGCCACGACGGTGGCCAGACAAGGCTACTGGCGCGGCGTGTTTCGCCGCTTGCTGCGCGACCCCGGGGGCGTATTCGTTGGCGCGATCATCCTCGTGCTGTTGACGCTGGCGCTATTTGGCCCCTGGCTGATCGTTAAAGACCCGTATCAGACGTCGATGTTTTTACGCCTCAAGCCGATCGGTACCGACGGCTTCCCGCTGGGCTCCGATGAGCTCGGGCGCGACATGCTATCAAGGCTGATTCTTGGCACCCGGCTATCGCTATTTATGGGGATTGTCCCGGTGGTGTTCGCCTTTTTTATCGGTGGGGCGATCGGCATTATCGCCGGCTATGCGGGGGGGAGAACCAATACCCTGATTATGCGCACCGTGGACGTGTTTTACGCCTTTCCCTCGGTGCTGCTGGCGATAGCGCTCTCCGGCGCGCTGGGGGCGGGCATCGGTAACGCGCTGCTCTCGCTGACCCTAGTGTTCGTGCCGCAGGTGGCGCGTATCGCCGAAAGCGTCACCGCGCAGGTACGGCATATGGACTACATCGACGCCGCCCGGGCCACCGGGGCCAGCGCGTTCACCATTATTCGCGTGCAGGTGCTGGGCAACGTGCTGGGGCCGATTTTCGTCTTCTCCACCGGACTCATTTCGGTGTGCATGATCCTCGCCTCCGGGCTCTCATTTCTCGGCCTCGGGGTTCGTCCGCCGGAGCCGGAGTGGGGGCTGATGCTCAACACCCTGCGCACGGCGATTTATACCCAACCGTGGGTGGCGGCGCTGCCCGGCCTGATGATTTTTATCACCTCCATTTCGTTCAATATCCTCGCGGACCGCCTGCGTGCGGCAATGGCGATTAAGGAGTAAGCGATGCAACCCTTTACGAATATCGACCTCGGCGGGCCGGCGCAGCCGCTGCTGAAGGTCAACAACCTGCTGAAGCATTTTCCCGCTGGCGGCGGCAAAGCGCGCGAAGTGGTGCAGGCGGTGGACGACATCAGTTTTTCGGTGATCAAAGGCGAAACCCTCGGCGTGGTGGGGGAGTCGGGCTGCGGTAAATCCACCACCGCGCGGCTGCTGATGCAACTGCTCAAACAGGATAGCGGGGAGCTGATCTTCGATGGCCTGGAGGTGGGCTCATCGCGCCTGCCGATGAAAGCGTATCGCCGCCAGGTGCAGATGGTCTTCCAGGATAGCTACGCCTCGCTCAACCCGCGTATGACCATGGAAGAGAGCATTGCCTTCGGCCAGCGGGTACACGGCGTCAGCGCCAAAGAGGCCAGCGAATACGCCCGCTATCTGCTGGCGCACGTCGGCCTCGAACCGGAACGTTTTGCCCACCGTTATCCGCATGCGCTCTCCGGCGGCCAGCGCCAGCGCGTGAATATCGCCCGCGCGCTGGCGATGAAGCCCCGACTGGTGATCCTCGACGAGGCCGTCTCGGCGTTGGATAAATCGGTGGAAGCCCAGGTGCTGCAGCTGCTGCAGGAGCTGAAACGGACGCTGGCGCTGACCTATGTGTTTATCAGCCACGATCTGCACGTGGTGCGCTGGCTGTCGGACCGCATTCTGGTGATGTATCTCGGCGAGGTGGTGGAGATTGGCCCGGCGGAGCAGCTGTTTACCGCCTCGGCTCACCCCTATACCCGGGCGTTGTTAAGCTCGATGCCGTCGATGGACCCGCATAATCGCACCTTAACCTCTCCGCTGAACGGCGATCCGCCCAGCCCGATTTCGCCGCCTTCCGGCTGCCGCTTTCATACCCGCTGCCCGCACGCCAGAGCGGTGTGCGCCGAGGTGAAGCCGACGCTGCAAAGCGTCGGCGAGGGGCATCAGAGCGCCTGCCTGATGGCGCAGCCCGCGTCACCCTGGCATCAAAATATCGCCATTCAGGAGGTCAGCCATGTCGCATGAAGCTTACGTCCATATCCGCGACCTGCGGGTTGAGTTTCGCCGCGACGGCCAGACGGTCAACGCGGTCAACGGCGTCTCCTTTGATGTGCAAAAGGGCGAGGTCATGGCGCTGATCGGCGAATCTGGCTCCGGGAAAAGCGTGACCCTGCGCGCCCTGATGCGGCTGCATCCGCCGAAAAGCAGCGTGCTTTCCGGCACCCTGAAGGTCGGTGAGGACGAGGTGCTGACCATGAATGCCGGGCAGCTGCGGCGCTACCGCGGCGCGCGCTGCGCGATGATTTTCCAGGAGCCGCTGTTGGCCTTCGACCCGGTCTATACCGTGGGTCAGCAGATCGTTGAAGGGTTGCGTCGCCATGAAGGACTGTCGCGCCAGGCGGCGCGAGAGCGGGCGCTGGAGGCGCTGCGCCAGGTGCGTATTCCGAGCCCCGAGCGGCGGCTGGATGCATACCCGCACGAGATGTCCGGCGGGATGCGCCAACGGGCGATGATTGCCCTCGCGCTCTCCTGTAACCCGCAGCTGCTGTTGGCGGATGAGCCGACCACCGCCCTTGATGCCACGGTGCAAATCCAGATCCTGATTCTGCTGCGCGAGCAGCAAAAGCAGCGCGATCTGTCGATTATATTTGTGACCCACGATATCGGCGCGGCGGTGGAGATCGCCGACCGGGTGGCGGTGATGTACGCCGGGCGCATCGTCGAAGAGGCGTCGATTGAGGAGATTCTGTATCGTCCGCGCCATCCTTACACCCAGGTGCTGCTGGGCAGCCGTCCGAAAGAGGGACTGAAAAAGGGCGATGCGCTGCGCTGCATTCCCGGCTCACCGCCGGATCTCTCGCGCCTGCCGCCGGGCTGCGCGTTTGCCGAACGCTGTCCGCACGCGCGTCCCGCCTGTACGCAAAGCCAGCCGGCCACCGAACAGGCCGGGCCGCGTCACGTGGTGAGCTGCCATCGCTGGCGCGAGCTGAGCTCGTCCGTTGAAAACCAGGCGCTTTACGCCTGAAGCCAGGAGAAAAACACGATGCAGGATGACCTTCGCGCGTTTATGCCCTATCCGCCGCATCCGGTGGCGCATGCGCTCAGCGGGCCGCTGAGCGGGTTAACCTTTGCGGTCAAAGATCTGTTCGACGTGGCGGGCTACCCGACCGGCGGCGGCAATCCGCATCTGCTGGCGCTATCCGGGATTAAAAACCGCACCGCGCCGGTGGTGCAAAAATTATTAGATAATGGCGCGCGCTTTATCGGCAAAACCCATACCAGCGAGCTGGCGTATTCGATGAGCGGGCACAACGTGCATTACGGCACCCCGCGCAACGGCGCCGCGCCGAATCATATTCCCGGCGGCTCTTCGTCCGGTTCGGCGTCGGCGGTATCGAACGAGGCGTGCGACTTTGCCCTCGGTACCGATACCGGCGGCTCGGTTCGGACGCCGGCGAGCTACTGCGGACTGTTCGGCCTGCGTCCGACCCACGGCCGTCTTTCCCTCGACGGCTGCCAGCCGCTGTGTGCCACCATGGATACCTGCGGTTTCTTTGCCCGCTCGCCGGAGGTCTTTTCCGCCGTCGCCGCCTGCCTGTTCGACAATGAGCGAGCGGATATCACCCGCGTGCGGCTGGCCAGCCATGATGGACTGTTTTCCCACCTGCCGCCGCGCAGCCAGCAGGCGCTGCTGCCGGTGCGCCAGAGCATTGAACGCTTTTTTGGCGCGGTAACGCCCTTGAGCGAATCGCTGCCGAACGTGGATGATATCTACCTCGCCTTCCGCCAGATTCAGGGCTACGAAGCGTGGCAGGCGCAGGGTGAAACTATTGAGCGCTACGGCCTGCAGCTGGGGCCGGACGTCCGCGAACGCTTCTTTTGGGGTAAAGCGGTCACCCGCGCGCAGTTTGACGCCGCCTGCCAGCAGCGCGAGCGTTTTAGCGCCTGGTGGGACGCGCAGTTGGGCGATGCGGTTTTAGTGATGCCGACGGTTCCCGACGGCGCGCCGCTGCTGACCGCGCAGGCGGAAGAGATAGAAGCGGTCCGCCGCCTGTCTCACGATCTGCTGTTAATTTCCGTGATGACCCAACGTCCGCAGGTGACGCTGCCGATCGCCCGGACGGGCGGACTGCCGCTGGGAATTTCATTTTTGGGCCCGCGCGGCAGCGATCGTCTGCTGGTTGAGCTGGCCGCCGCATTTATGCAAGGAGACCGCAATGAGCAGTGATGTCCTTTTTACCCCGATGACTGCAACCGCCAACTGTCGGGTTGACGGCGAGCGCCTGTGGGATTCGCTGATGACGCTGGCGGAAATCGGCGCCACGCCGAAGGGCGGCAGCTGCCGTCTGACGCTGACCGATCTTGACCGCCAGGGACGGGATTTGGTGATTAGCTGGGCGCAGGCGGCCGGGATGAGCGTCACCGTCGATAAAATCGGCAACGTGTTTATGCGCCGGGAAGGGCGTAATCCGGCGCTGCCGCCGATTGTCTCCGGCAGCCATATTGACACCCAGCCGACCGGCGGCAAATTTGACGGTAACTATGGCGTGCTGGCGGCGCTGGAGGTGGTACGTACCCTGAACGATCGGGAGATTGAAACCGAAGCGCCGATTGAAGTGGTGTTCTGGACCAATGAAGAGGGGTCGCGCTTTGTACCGGTGATGATGGGCTCCGGGGTATTTGCCGGGGTATTCCCGCTGGAGACCATCTACGCCGCAAAGGATGCGGACGGTAAAACCGTGGGCGAGGAGCTGGCGCGCATCGGCTATATCGGCAGCCAGACGCCGGGCGACCATCCGATTGGCGCCTACTTTGAAGCGCATATTGAACAGGGGCCGATTCTTGAAGATGAAGAGAAAATTATCGGTATCGTGCAGGGCGTGCTGGGGATCCGCTGGTATGACTGCGTGGTGACCGGCCAGGAGTCCCACGCCGGACCGACGCCGATGCGCCTGCGTCAGGACGCTTTGCAGGTGGCGACCCGCATTATGCAGGAGGTGGTGGCGATTGCCGGGCGCAGCGAGGAAGGGCGCGGTACGGTAGGGATGGTGCAGGTCTATCCGAACAGCCGCAACGTGGTGCCGGGAGAGGTGACCTTTTCGATTGATATGCGCAACCTTAGCGACGAGCTGGTGGATGAGATGGACCGTCAGCTGCGGGCGTTTATCGCCGGGGTCGAGCGGGAGAGCGGCCTGAAGGTGGCGTTAAAAGAGGTGAGCCACTATCCGGCGGCACCGTTCCATCCGGATTGCCAGGCGGCGATCGCCGACGCCGCGCAGCGGCTGGGGTATCCCGCGCGGGAGATTGTCTCCGGCGCCGGACACGATGCGGTGTATATGAGCTATCTGGCGCCGACCGGGATGATTTTTATCCCCTGTAAGGACGGGATCAGCCACAACGAAATTGAGTATGCTTCGCTGGAACACGTGGAAGCCGGCGCGAACGTGCTGCTGCAGGTGATGCTGCAGTACGCGCGGGTAGTGTAACCGGTTGTCCTCCCCGGTCGCGCTGCGCTTACCGGGGCTACAAGGGCAATGCAGCAGTAGCCTGGGTAAGGCGTTTGCGCCGCGACCCGGGGTTTCCGGGCCCGGAGCCTGAGGGAGGCAGACTGGGTAGCGCCGCCTCCGGGAGACTTTCATGCAGCAGCGGATATGTCTCTGAAACAACGTGATATGCAGCGATGCCCTGGCCCCCGCTGAAATCGGCGAACCGGAGGTCCGAAGACAAGGGCTGGCCGCCAGGGATGGCGGCCAGAGGCGAATCGAGACAGTGATGTCGAGTTGAGCCGACCGCAGGCTGAGGTCCGGGAGGTGAGCGCAGTGCGCAGCACCGATTTCTTTGCGGGACCGCGGGGATTGTAAAGGGGGAGACGGTTTTCTCCCCCTTTACCCGTTCACATACCACGGTGAGACATTTTCTGCGGGATAATAGTGAACGGAACCCCTCACCACCGTCCCGGAGGCGGCGCTTGACGCGCCTGTCCGGCTATAAGGGCTACGGGTTTCCAGTCGCCTGTGGGGAGTAGGGGCGGTAGCCCGGGTAAGGTGTTTACGCCGCGACCCGGGATTTCCGGGCTACAAGGGCAATACAGGCTAGCGGCTAAATTTGCGCGAACCCATAACGCACAGCACCACCCCCAGAGTCACCGCCAGCATCAATGGGCTGACGGTTTCGTGCAAAAGCACAGCCGACAGACCAAGCCCGAAGAACGGCTGTAATAGCTGGAGCTGGCCGACGGCGGCGATACCGCCTGCGGCCAGCCCTTTGTACCAGAAGATAAAACCGATAAGCATACTAAAGAGCGACACATAGCCGAGCGCAATCCAGGCGGAAATCGAGATGGTGCTCCACGACGCTGGCCGGGCGAACGACGAGGCGATCAGCATAAAAGGCAGCGCGATAATCAGCGCCCAGCAAATCACCTGCCAACCGCCGAGCTCTCTCGTCAGCTTTGCTCCCTCCGCATAGCCTAAGCCGCAGGCGATAACCGCCGCCAGCATCAGCAGATCGCCGCTGAGCGACGCCGCCGCATTTTGCGTCAGGGCGAATCCCACCACCAGCAGACTGCCAATAATAGAAAAGATCCAGAAAGCGCGGCGCGGACGTTCACCGCCGCGCAGTACGCCGAAAATAGCGGTCATCAGCGGCAATAGCCCGATGAAAACAATCGAATGCGCTGAGGTGACGTGCTGCAGGGCCATTGCGGTGAGCAGCGGAAAGCCGATCACCACGCCTGACGAGACAATCGCCAGCGGTAAAAGCTGCGACAGGCGCGGGCATTTTTCGCGAAAACTTACCACCAGTAAGATGGCGAGGAGCCCGGCGATGGAGGCGCGCAGAAAGGTTAGCAGGAACGGATCCATATCCAGCACCGCCAGACGCGTTGCGGGCAGCGAACCGCTAAAAATGATGACGCCCAGTAAACCATTAAGCCATCCGGACCATGGTCCCGGCTCCGTTTTATGCACCACTGTATCCACCACGTTAACCTCGCTTTATCAGATGTGCTGTGCCCGCTTGAGCCATGTTTGCAGCGATGGTAATGTGCTCAATCCAATACAATCAAATTATTGTCATAGATACATTCACCGATGAAAGCCCGATACAAAGCCGTAGTCGATAGCTACGCGCAGGCGATCCGCAGCGGACAGATAGCCGCCGGAACCCGTCTGCCCACGCATCGTACCCTTGCCGCCGATGAGCGGATCTCGCTGGCCACGGCCACCCGCGTCTATCGTGAGCTGGAGGCTATGGGGCTGGTCAGCGGCGAAACCGGACGTGGAACCTTCGTGCGGGATATCTCTCTGCCGCCCGGGCACGGCATCGATCAGCAGGTGGTCGCTGCCGATGTTGTGGATCTCAACTTCAATTATCCTACGCTGGCGGAGCAGGGAGATGCGCTGCGCGAGGTGCTCAGGCAGCTGGCGATGGCGGGAGATATTGACTCCCATCTGCGCTATCAGCCCCATGCCGGGCGGAGCGTCGAGCGCGAAATTATCGCTCGCCATTTGACCGCCAGCGGGTTTGCGCCGGAGCCTGAGAATGTACTGATCGTCAATGGCGCTCAGCACGGGCTGGCGGTCACCGTCATGGGGCTTTTACGTCCGGGCGACGTGGTGGCGGTGGACGCGCTCACCTACTCGGGCTTCAAGGTTCTGGCGGCCCTGTATCATCTGGAGCTTGCGGCGATCCCCTGCCGCGCGGACGGGCCGGATCTGCATGCGCTTCACATACTGTGCCAGCAGCGGCGCGTTCGGGCGGTATATACCATGCCGACGCTGCACAATCCGCTGGGCTGGGTGCTTGACACACACCAGCGGCAGAGACTGGCAGACCTCGCTCGTCAGCACGACCTGCTCATTATTGAAGATGCCGCCTACGCCAGGCTGGTCAGCCATCCGCCGCCGCCGGTAGTCAGCCACGCGCCGGAAAGAACGATCTACGTCACCGGTTTTTCGAAAACCGTCGCCACCGGGCTGCGCGTGGGGGCGGTTATCTGTCCATCCCGCTATCGGCCTGAGATTGAGCGCGCCATCCGGGCTACGACGTGGAATACGCCTTCGCTGATGAGTTCGCTGATCTGCGCCTGGATTGAAGATGGCACGGTTGCGCGCTTTGAAACGCAGAAACGACAGGACGCACGGCAGCGGCAGCTGATTGCCCGCGAGGTTCTTGGCGCGCTTCCCATAGTGAGCCATGCGGATTCGTATTTTGTCTGGCTGCCTCTGGGGGAAGAGAGCCGGGCCGATCGGCTGGCGAAAACGCTAATGGATCACCGTATTTCGGTGTCGACCGCCGAGCCGTTCTGCGTTGCCGCGAACGTACCGCAGGCGCTGCGCATCGCTCTCGGATCGGTTCCTGTCGATAGCCTGCGCGCGGCGCTGCTTAGCGTTCGCGAAGCCGTTGAGTTTGAGCAATACCGCTAGCCCATCTGCGCCAGCTGACCGCGCAGCACTTCCACGCCTTGTTCGATGGCGTCGGGGTGAATGGCGTGGAAGCCCATACGGAAGAAGTTATCCGGCGGCGCGTCGCTGAGAAAATGCCGCGCGCCGGGCTCAATCAGTACCCCGGCGTGGGCGGCGCGCCAGGTCAGCTGCTGGGTGTTGATTTGTTCCGGGGTGGCCAGCCAGAAGGCATTGGCGTGTTCGCTGCCGGGGATGATTCGGCATTCCGGCAGATGCTGCTGCAGCGCGTTGTTGAGGCGCTCCCAGCGCCGGGCCGAGTCGTGATGGTAGCGCCGCAGGTGCGTTTCATAGTGCCCCTGGGCAAGAAAATGCGCCATCTGATACTGAATATTGGTCGGCGGGTGGCGATATACCAGCCGCCGCAGCGCCCTTGCTTCGTCAATCAGGTCCGGGTCGGCGACCATAAAGCCCAGCCGCAGGCCCGGCGAGAGCGCCTTTGACAGGCTGCTCACGTAGATCACTCGCCCGCAGCGATCGCTGGCCTTCAGCGCCGGCAGCGGGTTGAGCATAAAATTACTTTCAGAGTCGTAATCGTCCTCAATAATCACCGCATCATGGCGCGCGGCATGCTCCAGCAGCTGGCTGCGGCGCGCTTTGCTCATCGCCACGCCGGTCGGCACCTGGTGGCCGGGAGTCACGTAGTAGTAATCGCATGACGCATCGTTGAGGACGATCCCCTGTTGATCCACCGGATGCGGCACGATATCGGTATCGGCGAGCAGAAAAGTGTTAATGGCCTCGCGAAAGCAGGGATTCTCTACGCCGACTCGCGTCTTTGACGACAGCAGCAGGCGGGTCAGCAGATAGAGTGCGTTTTGCGAACCGAGAGTAATCAGGATCTCGTCCGGCGAGGCGACAATGCCGCGCTTGGGGAGGACCCGGGTGCGGATTTGTTCAATCAGCATCGGTACGTCCTGGTCGATATGATCGACCACCCACGCCGGATCGCGCACTCCGCCGTGCAGCCAGTTAGCCGCCGAGCGCCATGTCGCCAGCGGAAACTGGCGGGTATCGGGCTGACCGTAGATAAACGGGTAGCGGTAGTTCATCCAGCCGGCCGGTTTGAGAATCGACTCCTGCTGACTGGGGGTAATTTGCAGCCGCGTGCCCCAGCGTGGTGCAGAACCCGCGTCCTGCGGTGCAGTTTCCGTTACCGTGGAGGGAGCTGCGTGCTGATAATCCGTATGCAGGTAATAACCGCTGCGCGGGCGGCTCACCAGATATCCCTCGTTAACCAGCCCCTCAAACACCAGCGCCGTGGTATTGCGCGAGACCCGCAGCTGGCTGGCCAGCTGGCGGCAGGAGGGGAGCGGCGTGTCGGCGGAGAAGATGCCGCCCAGAATGGCGTTAATCAGCGTTTCGCGCACCTGCTCCTGCAAACCGCGGCGCGGGTCGAAATCAACGTGTAACAGGTGGCGGATCATGACTGGCTCCTTACTCAGACGCTCTGTGCAGGAACCGGAGCAAATTCCATACCACTCTGAGAATGACTGACACATCCGCGCGGTGAATCTGGCTCTATCTGGAAATTTAAAACGCTCCCTACAGTAAAAACGTATTCATCAGTCGCGGACCGGAACTTCCGTCGGCACATATTTTGCAAAACCTTTTCATGTTCTGGAATGAACACGTCTGGCGAATTAATTAGGGGTGAATTAATGAACAAATCATTAGGTTCAATTTGTCTGGGCGCCATCATGGCGATGGCCTTTTCTTATCACGCAGCAGCTGCCGACCTTGCGGAAATAGAAAAAACCGGCACCCTCAAAGTCGCGACCGAAGATGATTACGCGCCTTTCAACTTTATGAATAACGGCCAGGCGGATGGCTTCAACAAAGATATGCTCGATGAATTACGCAAATACGCGAAATTCAACGTCGACCAGAGCATTCTGCCGTGGACCGGATTATTGGCGGCGGTCTCCACCGGGCAATACGACATGGCGTTAACCGGCGCGGTGATTACCGATGACCGTCTCAAAGTCTTTGATTTCACGCCGCCGTGGGCGTCAGCGCAGCACTATTTTGTTAAACGCGCGGGCGATAATTCCCTGAATACCATTGCTGAACTGAGCGGGAAAAAAGTGGGCGTTCAGGCGGGCAGCGCGCTGCTGGCAAGGCTGCCGGAACTGAAAGCGATGCTGGAGAAAACCGGCGGTAAGCTGGGGCCGGTAGTGGAGTATCCCTCCTATCCTGAAGCCTACGCCGACCTCGCCAACAAACGCCTCGACTACGTGATTAACGTGGTTATCTCGGTCAACGACCTGGCGAAGGCCAGGCCGAAGGTGTTCGCCAAAGGTCTGGCGGTATCCGGCCCGGGCTATATGGCATGGCCGATCCCGAAAAACTCGCCGCAGCTGCTGGCCTATATGACCAAATTTATGAACCACATGAAGGAGACCGGCAAGCTCGCCGAGCTGCAGAAAAAGTGGTTTGGCGAAACCTATGACGACCTGCCGACCGAAGCGATTACCAGCCCGGAACAGTTTCATAAATTAGCCGGGCTGTAATGGGTTCTGCGGCGGATAACCGCCGCCTGTTTAGGTGAAGGAGGGCTTCATGGATGCAATTTCCTGGCAGTTACTGATTGAAGGAGCATGGACTACCCTCTGGATTTCGGCCATCGCCATCGCCTTTGGGGTGGTGATTGGTCTGCTGATCGCGCTGGTGCGCATGCTGCGTATCCCGGTTATCGATCAGCTGCTGGTGGTCTATATCAGCCTTGCCCGCGCCACGCCGCTGGTCACGCTGGTGCTGTTCCTGTTTCTTTCTCTGCCGACCGTCGGGATTAACCTCGATAAAAACGTCGCGGCGATTGTGGCGCTGACGCTCAATACCTCGGCCTTCAATGCCGAAATCTGGCGTAACGCTTTTCGCACTTTCCCCCGCGAACAGCGGGAAGCGGCGGAGTCGGTGGGAATGCGGCGCTGGGCTTACTTCCGCTATATCATGCTGCCGCAAATGTGGATTGAAAGCCTGCCCGCACTGGTCAACGAAATGTCGTTCCTGATAAAAGGCAGCCCGGCAATCGCGGTGATTGGCGTGGTGGATCTCACCCGCGTCACTAACCGAATTTCTTCAGTTACCTATGAACCGCTTTCGCCGATTCTGGCGGCGGGTCTGCTGTACGTGGTGATTATTGGCCTGCTGCTGAAGCTGCAGGGGATGGCCGAGCGGAAAGCGAAGCGTCTGGCGCGATAAATACGGGAGATGCTATGAATCAGTGGGCCGTTATCTGGTCGGTGCGCGACAGCTTTATTGCCGGTTTACTCGCCACCCTTGAGCTATTTATTACCGCGGCGATCGCCGGATTAATTATCGGCGTGGTCCTGTGCTATTTAACCGAGTATCAAAAGAAAACCCTTAACCGGCTTATTATTGGCTTTGTCAGTTTAATGCGAGCTATTCCATTTTTGATTCTGGCTTATTTGCTCTATTACGGTTTGCCGGAAGTCGGTATCAGTATGGAGGCGTGGACAGCCGGATTAATCGCCTTAATTATTTACCACGGTGCCTATTTCTTTGAAATACTGCGCAGCCAGCGCCGGGTATTTTCCGGCGGTTATATCGAGGCGGCGGTAGCGCAGGGGTTTTCGCGCTACAAAATCTTCCGCCGCATTATTCTGCCCAATATTTTGTCATCAGCACTACCGCTGATTGGCAATCAGCTGATTATCTGCCTGAAAGATACCGCTTTCCTCAGCATTATCACCGTCCAGGAGATAACCGCCGCGGCTAACAGCGTGCAGGCCACCTATTTTATCCCGTTTAACGCCTTTATTGTCGCCATTGGGCTCTACTGGGCGATCAGTATCCTGCTGGAGCTGCTGATTAAGCGTCTGAGCGCCTGGGGAGCGAGAAGAGGAATGAGTCATGCCTGATACCACTGCTGTAAGCGTCAAAAACGTCTCAAAACAGTTTGATAACGTTGAAGTGCTTCGCGATATCAACCTGACGGTAGAGAAAGGGACCGTGGTGAGCATACTCGGCTCGTCGGGATCAGGTAAATCAACGCTGCTGCGCTGCATGAACTGGCTGGAACAGCCGGATCGCGGCGAGATCCGCATCAGCGGCCAGCGGCTAGGGATTGACGAGCAAAATGGCCGGGCGATGTCCCATCGTCAGCTGTCGAAAATCCGCGAGCGGGTAGGGATGGTGTTTCAGAGCTTTAACCTGTGGCCGCATCTGACGGTGCAGCAGAACGTCAGCGAAGCGTTGCTGCACGTGAAGGGGATGAAACGTGATGAAGCAAAGGCTATCGCCATGCAGCAGCTGGAGAAAGTGGGGATGGCGCATAAAGCCGACGTTTACCCGATAACGCTCTCCGGCGGACAGAAGCAGAGGGTGGCAATTGCCCGTTCGCTGGCGATGTCGCCGGAGGTGATTCTGTTTGATGAGCCAACGTCGGCGCTGGACCCCGAGCTGGTCAACGAGGTGCTGGGAGTGATGAAAGCGCTAGCCGCCGAGGGCTATACCATGGTGGTGGTGACCCACGAGATGGACTTCGCGCGCCAGGTGTCGGATGAAGTGGTGTTTCTTGAGAAGGGATTGTTGATTGAGAAAGCGCCGCCGGAGAAGTTTTTCAGCAACCCGGATTCCGAGCGCGTCAGGCAGTTTCTGCAGAGTAGCCGATAATCTCCAGCGGCCAATCTCCCCGGTTGCGCTGCGCTTACCGGGGCTACGGGTTGCCAGCCGTCTGCGGGGCGGTATCCCGGGTAAGGCGCTTGCGCCGTGACCCGGGATTTGCGGGCCCGGTGCCTGAGGGAGGCAGATTGGGTAGCCCGGGTAAGGCGCTTGCGCCGTGACCCGGGATTTGCGGGCCCGGTGCCTGAGGGAGGCAGATTAGGTAGCCCGGACAGGCGCGGCAGCGCCGCCTCCGGGAGATGTTCATGCAGGGGCGGTAACCCGGGTAAGGCGCTTGCGCCGTGACCCGGGATTTGCGGGCCCTGTGCCTGAGGGAGGCAGATTGGGTAGCCCGGACAGGCGCGGCAGCACCGCCTCCGGGACGGTGTGGTAGGGGTTCCGTTCACTATTATCCCGCAGAAAATGTCTCACCGTGGTAGGTGAACGGGTAAAGGGGGAGAAAACCGTCTCCCCCTTTACAATCCCCGCGGTCCC
>OEPS010000289.1_pt1 | contig 18581 bp, 16 predicted proteins | sample 1539411 | NCBI WGS metagenome assembly OEPS01 (sample SAMN02671747, study PRJEB22543) | soil metagenome | biome: bacteria | place: China:Hunan Province, Lengshuijiang City | collected 2012-10-15 | depth 0.08m m
TGGTGGCTGGTGACCCCCTCCATGTGACGGCGGTTGGTGACCCCCTTCATACGAAGGTGATTGCCGAAGATTGTTTTCAAAAGAAAAATTAGGCATACTACCATGACCCTGAGGGTAATTTAAATTATCCACGGATTTAGTCCCCTTCTATTTATTTTCCCTCTAATGTATGCGCTCCGCCTAATTTGGTGAAGTATTAATTAATAAATTTGATGATAGGCTGAAGTTTAGTTATTCTACTTTACTCGCTGCAAGTTCCCTAATCTCCTCAGCAATCTTACTTTGGATCCGTTCAACGACTGAAAAGTCCATGGCGGCGATATAAATTTCCTCTAATTCATCATGCAGTTCCTTTGCCTTCGCCAAATAAGACGTAGCCTCAACCATTTTATTTTTATAATTCGTTGAGATTTTACTAATGATTTCTTCAAAAATTTCATCAGTTCCTGGAGCGATCAGTAATTCGTACATATCAATGATTTCATCGCCATCTCTGCTCGGGAAATATTCATGCGGGGCGGTACTGTCAAAGATAGCAATCCCCAGCTCCCTGAAAATAACCATGTCAAGACTATTCGGGTCAAAGCCGCAATGATACACTTCGACATCGACCCCTCTTACTTCGGCCGCTGCCGCAAGCTTCTTCAGCATCGTGGATTTTCCGGACCCCGGGCGCCCTTTAATGAAGTAGCGTTTCGGAATCTCTTCCGTTAGATTTGGGACAAAATCGACCGCTCCTTTTGGTGTGGCTGCCCCTAAAAAGCGGTGGCGGATATCTGAATTTTTGCTGAGCTTCATTTTACCAAAAAAGCTATCAATTAATTTATTAGTCAATTGATCGGCTTTCTTAAAATCCATGCTGTTAATATAAATCTTTTCCCAATCATCGTGGATATCCAGCGCTTCTTTATAGGTATCATACGCTTTATGAAAGGCTTTAATAATTTGGTTGGATAACTTGAGGATCGTGTTTTTATGAATCGCTAGTGCATGGGCATCCCAGGCTTCCCCAAGGTTGATATATTCGTCGATTGCCCCGGGTGCAATCGGTTCAATCACATGCGGAGCGGTTCCATCAACGATGCCCACCCTCAACGCTGGAATCAACACTCCATCAATAGAATTGTTATCGGAAGAGCAATGTAAAAATTCAATATCATAACCCTTTTCCAGCCACTCATTACCAATTTTTTTCATTAGTGAGGACTTCCCGGTTCCCGGGCCGCCTTTTAAAATAAATAGTCGGTCAAGTCCTTGCAGATTAGTATCATATAAATTATGAAAGCCTCTCGCTGTATTACCGCCTGCAAAGTAATTTTTAATTTTCCCTGCCACTGATCAACACTCCCTTTTATAGTGACACTCGAAAGATAATTTTAAATTTCACCCTATCTTATGCGATTGCCGCCCATAGGTGAGTGCCTAGGGAAAAAATCTTACTTAATTATCGGAGCAATGTCAGCTTTTGTAACCTCCGTTAATTGTACTGGGTCTAAAACCATTTGCACCCCAATTTTTCCACCGCTTACAATAATCGATTCGAGTGACTTACTGCTTTCATCAATAAACGTCTTATATTCCTTTTTCATGCCAATTGGCGAGCAGCCGCCGCGGATATAACCGGTCCATTTCTGAATATCCTTCACCGGAAGCATTTCAATATTCTTTTCACCGGCTGCTTTGGCTGCCTTTTTCAAATCCAATTCCTCGGTAACAGGAATCACGAAGACAAATACATTCTTACTTGAGCCTTGTGCAACCAGCGTTTTAAAGACTTCTTTTGGATTCCTGCCGATTTTCTCCGCAACAGAAACACCATCGATTTTTCCATCTTTATTTTCGTAAGTAAGCATTTCATAGTGAACTTTTTTTGCATCCAAAATGCGCATAGCGTTCGTTTTAACCTGTGCCACTTTACAAATTCCCTCCCTGACTTTGAAGATTACGATCCAGTTTCAGCATACTGGATCAGCGGAAATTACACAAAATCACCCAAAATCTGTCACCCGTTTGTCACTCTATTAAACCATTATTATAGTACACTTAACTTAACAATAATAATTTACTTTCATTCCCAAAAAAGAGATTTTTTGCATTTCCACTATAATTAAATTACTTATGTGAAATTCCTCACAAACAAAATATATTTACCCATACAAAAGAAAGAAGTTGTTGGCCTAACTAATCTACTTGAGGTGGAATTTATGAAATACGATTTAGTTCTGTTACATGCACCAAGTGTTTATGACTTTAGAAAGAATTCCCTGCTTGCCGGTCCCATTAGTGATGTAGTTCCTTCATCACCTGTGTTTGAGATGTACCCGATTGGAATCACCAGTATTGCAGAATATCTAGAAAGGTACGGTCTTAGGGTAAAAATTATTAATATCGCTAATCGGATGCTGATGAGTGACAAATTTGATGTCGAAGCGAAGTTAAGGAAAATTAACACCAAGGCGTTCGGGATCGATCTTCATTGGCTGCCACATGCACACGGCAGTATTGAGTTAGCAAAAATCGTCAAAAAACTACATCCCGATACACCAGTCATTTTCGGCGGACTATCATCCACCTATTATCATAAAGAGCTCATTGAATATCCATGCATTGACTTTGTTATGCGCGGCGATTCAACCGAGAAGCTTATGCTTCTTTTAATGAATAAAATTGAACAAGGGAATACCCACTATGCTGACATTCCCAATTTAACTTGGAAGAAGGGGAGCGACATTGGCTATAATCCGCTTACCTATGTTCCAAAGGATTTAGATGATCTTGACGTACCTGGTTATCGCTATGCGATCCGCTCTGTTTTTAAATATCGGAACTTCCTTGATCCGCTTCCGTACAACGGCTGGCTCCAATATCCGAATACAGCCTTGCTGACAGCACGAGGCTGCTCACAAAACTGTCTCATCTGCGGCGGTTCCAAGGATGCTTATGATCAAAACTGTAATCGGAGCTCGCTAGCCTTAAGGTCACCCGAAAAACTTATTGAGGACATTAAATTCATTTCGCGCTTTAGCCGGGCACCGATATTTATTCTACATGACCTGCGCCAAGGTGGTCGTGAATACGTGAAGGAATTTTTTAGCCGGTTGAAGGAACTTCATCTGAAAAATGAGATTGTTTTTGAATTATTCCAGTATGCAGACGAAGAGTTCTTTAAACAAATGAATGATAGTGTCCCAAATTACAGTATTGAAATCACCCTTGAAACACATGATGAAAAAATCAGACGCTATAACGGGAAATTTAATTGTACCAACCCAAAAGTCATCGATACACTTAATTTTGCCCTAAAGCATGGCTGTAAAAAAATTGATTTATTCTTCATGGTTGGGATTCCCGGACAGACCTATAACAGTGCCTTAGAAAACATTGATTTCTGTGAAAAGATTCATCTTGCCTGCAAACAAGATAGACGAATTTTCTACTTTGTTGCACCACTTGCACCATTCCTTGATCCTGCAAGCCCGGCGTTTGAAAATCCCGAACTTCATGGCTATAAAAAGTTCTGCCATACACTCGAAGATCATCGCAAGGCGATTTGCCAGCCTTCATGGAAGCATATGCTAAGCTATGAAACAAAAGATATGACACGTGATGACATTGTTAACTCAACCTACGAATCGGCTCAACTACTAAATGATTTCAAATTAAAATACGGTCTGATTGATGAGGATGGCTATCTAGAAATTAAGTGGAAAATCGAGAAATCAATTGATTATATTGAAAAAATTGATTATGTTCTCTCCCTTCCTGAAGAGCAGCAGCCTGTTGAATTAGCTAAAATTCGTGAGGAGATTGAGGAGTTAAATAAATATAGTATTTGTGGAAAGAACGAGTTGAAGTGGGAAGCACCTAAAAATTACGCGAACTTCTTTTCACTTACATTAGTCGGCCTCGAACAGCTCTATGAAGATTATGAAAACAAGATTAGACATCTATTACAACCAAAGCGCCGCCAGCAATTTCAGCTTGACCCTGAACAGAGAAAAATGAAAATCTAATAGAAAAGCGTAAGCGCCCTGTTCAGCGGCGTATGGCCTGGAGCACTCCAACTGAGATATAGGAAACACGAAGAGCCGAAGGTGATTCGATGTTGACTTATCGTAGGGCGGAGGGCGAAGGACACTAGCCGCTAGGGCACTTGCGCTAGACAGTAATCTAGGTTCAAAAAACTTTACTTTCTTACACTGAACAAAAAGGAGTTGAGGGGATTCCCCTCAACTCCTTTTTCAGGCGGTTTAGTGCCCGCCAAGATAGGCATTTCTTATTTGGTCACTTTGATTTAGTTCTTCAGCTGTGCCTGAGGCAACAATTTTGCCCGTTTCAATAACATAGGCACGGTCGGCAATCGAAAGCGCCATATTCGCATTTTGCTCAACTAATAGAATCGTTGTGCCTGTTTTATTGATTTCTTCAATAATCTTGAAGATTGTTTTTACTAACAATGGAGCAAGACCCATGGACGGCTCGTCTAAAAGTAATAGACGCGGCCTAGCCATTAATGCCCGGCCCATGGCAAGCATTTGCTGCTCTCCGCCTGAAAGAGTACCAGATAGCTGCTTACGGCGCTCCAAGAGGCGAGGGAAGAGCTGATAGACCTTTTCAAAATCTTCTTGAATGCCTTTTTTATCTTTACGAAGGTATGCACCTAATTCAAGATTTTCCTCAACGGACATATTTGAAAAGACACGGCGTCCTTCCGGTACTTGCGAAATACCTCTTTTAACAATTAATTGAGGAACCTTGCCAGCCACGTGTTCATTATCAAAGACAACTTCACCATTTTTTGGCTTTAGTAATCCAGAAATCGTTTGTAGGAGCGTACTTTTCCCCGCACCATTGGCGCCAATCAGTGTGACAATTTCCCCTTGATGGATCTCGAGGGAAACGCCCTTTAGTGCGTGGATATTTCCGTAATATACATTTATATCATTAACTTTTAGCATTAGGAGACCTCCTCCCCAAGATAAGCTTCGATGACTTTTGGATTATTTCTGATTTCTTCTGGAGTGCCATCTGCAATTAATTGCCCATGGTCAAGGACATAGATTCGCTCACACACACCCATAACCAGCAGCATGTCATGTTCAATTAAAAGGATCGTTAATGAAAATCGCTCGCGGATTAACGCAATTAAATTCATTAGTTCTTCTGTTTCCTGTGGGTTCATCCCGGCAGCCGGTTCATCGAGTAGCAATAATTTTGGATTTGCAGCCAAGGCCCTGGCAATTTCAAGACGACGCTGCTGACCATATGGTAAGTTCTTCGCCTTTTCATGCATAAACTTTTCCAAGTTGAAGATTTTTAAGAATTCAATCGCCTTTTCCTCCATTTCTTTCTCACCTGAAAAGTGAGAGGGGAGGCGAAGAATGGAGCTCAACATGGAATGCTTGGCTAGCGAATGGTAGGCTACCTTTACATTATCGAGAACAGAAAGTTCACTAAACAAACGAATATTTTGAAATGTCCGACTAATACCTTTTTTTGTGATTTTATAAGGTGCTTGTCCGTTTAGTCTTTCGCCATCTAACGAAATACTTCCTTCGGTCGGAACATAAACACCTGTTAACAAGTTAAAGAATGTCGTTTTACCTGCACCATTCGGGCCTATTAAACCGACAAGTTCACCTTGTTTTAATTCCAAGTTTACATCTGATACAGCCTTTAATCCGCCAAAACGGATTCCGGCATTTTCTACTTTAAGCAACTGTTTTTTTGTTGTCATGCTGTACTCCTCCTTTAGCAGTTTTACCAGCTTTAAAGAATGAGGTGATTTCTCTTGTACCGAGCAGCCCTTGCGGACGGAAAAGCATCATCGCGATTAGGACAAGGCTGTAAATAACCATTCGTACTTCTGGATAGCTGGAAAGGTAAGTTGAAATAATGGTTAACAGGATGGCCGCAATAACTGCTCCTGACATACTTCCTAACCCGCCAAGTACAACAAAGATTAAAATATCAAATGACTTTAAAAAGCCAAAGTTTGTAGGTTGGATGATATAAAAGTTATGCGCGTACAAGGCACCGGCGATTCCCGCAAAAAAGGCACCAATCGCGAAAGCTGTAACCTTATAAAAGGTTGTATTAATTCCCATCGCATCTGCAGCTATTTCATTTTCTCTGATTGAAATACATGCTCGTCCGTGTGTTGAGTTAGTAAAGTTCACAATAACAATGATCGTTAGCACTACACAAGCAACCAGCCATGGCCATGTTGTTAAGTGGGAGACTGTCATCCCGCTTGCACCGCCGACAAAGTCAATATTTAAAAAGACGATTCTCACAATCTCTCCAAAACCAAGTGTCGCGATGGCAAGATAATCTCCTTTTAGTCTTAGGGTAGGAATCCCAATAATCAGCCCGGCCACTGCTGCTGCCAAACCGCCAACAAGGATTGCAACTGGAAATGGCAAGCCCAGTTTCATGGTCATAATCGCTGAGGCGTAAGCGCCAACTGCAAGGAACCCTGCATGTCCAATTGAAAATTGTCCTGTAATCCCGATAATCAAATGGAGACTTGTAGCTAAGATAATATTAATACCGATAAAAAATAGTGTGTTTACATAAAACTGGTTCAATGTGCCACCAGTGATTAAAAATTGCATAATAACCGAAAAAACAATGGCTGAAACAATCGAGGTCCAGAAAAACTTTGCTTGTTTAAATATATTCATCGCTAAAAGACCCCCTTAAACCTTTTCCCTGATATTTTTACCAAATAATCCTGCTGGACGGAAGATTAAGATTAAGATTAGAACGACAAATGCTACACCGTCGCGCCAGAGAGAATAGCCTGCTGCACTGACAAGCGACTCGATTACGCCTAATACTAAACCGCCGGCCATCGCACCAGGAATAATTCCGATACCGCCTAAAACAGCGGCAACAAACGCTTTAAGCCCTGGGATAATTCCCATTAATGGCTCAATTTTTGTGTAGTAGACACCAAAGATCACACCAGCTGCTCCTGCAAGGGCAGAGCCAATGGCAAAGGTTGCTGAGATCGTGTTATTCACATTAATCCCCATTAATCTAGCAGCATCCATATCGTGTGATACAGCCCGCATCGCTTTACCAATTTTTGTTTTATGAACGATAAATTGTAATAAGATCATTAAGAATAAAGATGTTCCTAAAATAAGAATGGACTGACCGCTAATTTTCACTCCAAAAAGCTCTAAGCTCTTCAGTGAAACAACTCCATCCGGATAAGCTTCCGGTTGGGCACCACGTGCATAAATGGTTCCATATTCGATGAATAGTGAAACTCCGATTGCCGTAATTAGAGCGGCAATTCTAGTCGCATTTCTAAGCGGTTTGTAGGCAATCCTCTCGATTAATACACCAAAAATGGCGCAAGCAACCATCGAAATAAGTAAAGATGGGAAAAACCCTAAATCAAGAATCGTAATGGAATAAAAACCTATAAAGGCACCGACCATGAAGACATCTCCATGAGCAAAGTTAATCAATTTTACAATACCGTATACCATTGTGTACCCTAGGGCGATTAGTGCATAAATACTCCCTAAGGATATTCCATTGACAAGCTGCTGTATTACTTCCATCTGTCATACACTCCTTTGGACCGACTTCACGTATCTTTTTTTAAATACAATTAAACAATCTTTGCATGTTGGGAAACTTGCATGTCTTTAATAAAGTAGAATAGGGAGACGTCTCGCTCCCTATCCCTCTGGCAAACTATAAAAATTTGTCAAGCTACGCGCTTAGGCGCTTCCGCTTTTCATTAAGGATTGATCTTAGTTTTAAATTGTTGTTCACCATTTTTGTACTCAAGGATAACAGCGGCTTTAATTGGATCATGGTTTTTATCAAGCTTCACATTTCCAGAAACAAGCTGTAATCCATCTGTTTCTTCAAGCGCTTTGCGGATTTTTTCAGAATCACCATTTCCAGCACGTTTAATCGCATCGGCAAGGAAGTAAACTGTGTCATAACCTAAAGCTGTAAAGGCATCTGGAGATTTACCATCGTATTTTGCCTTGAACGCTGTAACAAAGTCTTGAACCTTCTTATCACTGTCACCAGATGAATAGTGGTTAGTAATAAATGTGTTATTAAGTGTATCTTTACCTGCAATTTTTACTAGATTAGGAGAGTCCCAACCATCACCACCCATGATTGGTACATTTAAGCCAAGTTCACGAGCTTGTTTAACAATTAAACCAACTTCTTCATAGAAACCGGGAACGAATATATATTCCGGATTTGCTGCTTTTATATTTGTTAAGGTTGCACGGAAATCTGTATCTTTTGCCACATATGCTTCTTCTTTAACAATTTTTCCACCATTGGCCTCAAAATTCTTTTTAAACGAAGATGCAAGGCCTTTAGAGTAGTCGCTTGAGCTATCAATTAGAACAGCTGCACTCTTAACCTTTAAATCATTGGTTGCAAAGTTTGCTGCAACAGTCCCTTGGAATGGGTCAATAAAACAGGTACGGAAAACATAGTCATTTAGCTTTCCATCTTTATTCGTGATTGTCGCGTTTGTTGCCGTTGGTGTAATTAATGGAATTTTGTTATCTTGGGCAATCTGTACTTGTGCTAATGTGTTTGTACTTGTTGCAGCACCAATCATTGCGACTACCTTATCTTGTGTAGCAAGTTTAAGGGCACCGCTTGTAGCTTCTGCTGCATCAGACTTATTATCAACCGTCACTAATTCTAACTTTTTGCCATTAATCCCTTTTTTGTTGATTTCTTCGATGGCTAATTCAATACCCTCTTTTGCTGATTGACCATAAGAGGCTACTCCGCCAGATAGTTCGAGGTTCGCACCAATTTTAATCTTGCCGCCTTTTTCCCCATCACCACTAGCACTTGAATTACATCCTGCCAACACCCCCGCTGCAACCATAAACGACATAAAGATACCAGCTAATTTCTTTTTCCTCATGATTTACCCCCTGTTTTTTAAAAAAATTTTCCCAAACGCCTTTGTCTAACTGTTTTAAAAAAAGATAATATTCTGAAAACATTGTACAAAATATTTGGGGGTTCGTCTAGTGATATTATAAATTATTTTAAGATAATTTGCAATATAGCAAAAATATGAATTTTAATCACCAAAAGCCTTTATTCCAGTAAAGTTGAAAAGGATTTAAATTTCGTTAGGAAAATAAATTCCTTTTTTCTAATATTTTGGTTAAATATGATTCAATGTTGAATATATAAAAAAAGAGACTCCAAAATTAGGAATCTCCTTTGAGTTATTACTATACTAATTCTGTATTTTTCGTTTCTTTTCCCAATATAAAAACGGTCAATGCCCCAATTAAGACAGCGATACAGAAAATCATAAAGATGGTTGAAATCGATACTTGCCGGGCGACAAGATTACCAACTAATAGTGGTCCTAACACACCGCCAACCCTTCCAACCGCTGCTGCCATACCAGAGCCTGTCCCACGGATAATCGTTGGATATTGTTCGGGGGTATAAGCGTAAAGGCCGCCCCATGCACCAAGGTTAAAAAATGATAATAATATTCCTGAGACCATCAACAAAGCCGTTGATTCTGCTGCACCAAAGAAATAAGCGCTTATTGCCGTACCAGTTAAATAGACCACTAAAACAAACTTACGACCGAATTTTTCAATAAACCAGGCAGCTGTAAAATAGCCTGGCAGCTGTGCCAGCGTCATGATGAGCACATATTCAAAGCTTTTAATTAAGCTGAACCCTTTCATAATCATCACACTTGGCAGCCATAGAAACATTCCATAATAAGAGAAAACTACACAAAACCATAAAATCCAAAGCATTGTCGTTTGACGCCGATAATTCTTAGCAAATAGATTCTTTATGCTTTGGAGGGCGGAAATCTTCTCCTTTTTCTTAACTGCCGTAAAACGAGGTGAATCCGGAAGCCCTATGCGTAAGTATAGGGCATACAAAGCAGGAACCGCACTGATAATTAATGCTATTTGCCATCCGAATTTTGGAATAATGAAATACGATATAATAGCTGCCACTAACCAGCCGCCCGCCCAAAAGCTTTCCAGCAGAACAACGATCCTGCCGCGCTTTTCAGCAGGGACACTTTCTGATACGAGCGTTGAGGCAACAGGCAGTTCCCCTCCAAGGCCTGCCCCAATGAAGAATCGCAGCACTAAAAAGGCGGTTAATGTGGTTGTCATCGCGGAAAGACCGCTCCCAATCGAAAATAAGAGTAATGTGATGATAAATACATGTTTGCGGCCTATTTTATCTGCCATTAAGCCAAAGATAAGTGCACCGACGGCCATCCCAATCGAATTGATACTCCCAATCCAGCCCATCTGTCCAGGAGTCAGGTCCCATTCTACCTTTAAGGCGGCGATGATGAAGGAGAGCATGCCGACATCCAAGGCATCAAACATCCAGCCCATTCCGGCGATACCAAGCAGTTTCCGGCTTGAAATTTCCTTTTTGCTATTCATGTAAATCCCCCTATGTTGTTACTATTTTCATACATTATTCCCTAATTTTCTTTCGTTTAGGTACAAGAATAATCTATTATCCCATAAGTATTCTAACAAGTGTCTTTACAGTTGTCATTAATAATTTAATTTATTCTGGTAGATGGTAGCGTTATTTGATAGGAATAATCGGATCGCACGGACATTTGCAGTGGTTATTCAATTACATTTCCCGTTAACTGTAAAATCAAGCCTCGATGGTAAATGGATGGGGGTTGCATTTACCGTCAACTATATATTTGTGCCTTCGCGGTTAATGAAAGGCATCTACATTAACCGTCATCCGTTAAATTTGGGTATCCTCGGTAAATGAAAAAAAACACATTAACCTGGAGTATAAAAAGAGAGACTGGATCCCCAGTCTCTCTTCCTATCCTCAATCCAAACTGGCTTCGACGTTTTTGAACTGATTAAAAAACATACTATAATATTTGCCCTGCAGGCTCATTAATGTCTCGTGGCTGCTACTTTCGATAATTTCCCCGTGATCAATCACCATGATAGTGTCCGCATCACGGATGGTATTGAGGCGGTGGGCAATAATAAAGCTGGTCCGATTCTCCATTAACGTGAGCAAGGCTGCTTGAATATGAAGCTCTGTCCTCGTGTCAATGCTGCTTGTCGCTTCATCCAAGATGAGGAGAGAGGGCTTAGCTAAGATTACCCTCGCAATTGCCAGGAGCTGCCGCTGACCTTGACTTAGGTTGCCGCCATTTTCAGATAGAACCGTCTCATACTGGTTTGGCAGCCGCTTGATAAAGGTATCGGCATTGGCCATCCTCGCCGCACGTTCCACCTCATCGTCTGATGCCGCCGCATTTCCATACTTGATATTCTCCTTAATCGTCCCAGAGAATAAATACGTATCCTGGAGAACAAATCCAAAACATTTTCGCAAACTGTCTCTTGTATATTCTCGAATATCATGACCATCCAAGAGAATTCTTCCGCCTGTCACGTCGTAGAATCTTGTCAATAGGTTCACAATCGTTGTTTTCCCCGCGCCGGTGGGACCAACGAGGGCGGTACTGCTGCCGATATCTGCCTCAAAGCTGATATTTTTTAAAATTGGTACATCGGGCCGATAACCAAAACTGACATTTTCAAAAACGACATGTCCTCTTGGTTTTTCCAAGGTAATAGCTTGAGGTGAGTCAAGTGGTTCCTCTTCTTCATCGATGATTTCAAAGACACGCTCTGCCCCGGCAACACCGGACTGAAGAATGTTGAAGATATTGGCCAAATCATTAAGTGGCCTAACAAATTGCCTGGAGTAGGTAATGAAGCTGGCGATGGCCCCCACGGTGATGATGCTTTTAACCGCAAGGATTCCGCCCACAACTGCGACGACCGCAAAGCCCAGGTTATTGATTACGTTCATGATGGGCATCAAAAAGCCTGACCAGATTTGCGCCTTAAGGCCGACCTCACGCAGTCTCGTATTGACTACATCAAACTCTTCAATGACCTTTTCCTCATGATTAAAGACCTTAACAATCTCAATTCCAGAAATGGTTTCCTCAATATGTCCATTTAATTTTCCAAGCTCTACTTGCTGATTTTTAAATAGAACACTCGTCTGCTTTGCGATGGTCTTTGTTAATATAAAGACGAGCGGTACGGTGATTAAGCTGGCAAGTGTCAACAAAGGGCTTAACCATAACATCATAATTAACGATCCGGAAAGGATGACCACCCCTGACATTAATTGCGTGGTCGACTGCGAGATTGTATTACTAACGTTATCAACATCGTTAGATAACCGGCTCATTAATTCACCGTGCGACCGTGAATCGAAAAAGGAGACCGGCAGCTTTTGCAATTTTTTAAAAAGGGCATCCCGTAAGCTTTTGACGATTCGGTGGGATACACCCGCCATCAGCCAGCCTTGTAAAAAAGTAAGCAGACTATCGATCACATAGGCAGCCACCAAAATGACAATCATGACCTCCAGAAATCCAAAATCTACCGTTCCACCATTCACGCGCATCGCATCAATCGCTTTCCCAATCAGGAAGGGGGCAAGGAGCATCAAACTTGAGTCCAACACAATAAAGATAAAAATAATTGTGAGCATTTTTCGTTCCTTACCGAAGTATTGCCAAAGCCTTTTAAGGGTTCCTTTAAAATTCTTTGGCTTTACCACTGGCCCGGGCCCACGGCGGTGCGCACCACCAAAGCCTCCTGGTCGCATGGGGGGCGGAGTTGGGGGAGTGCTTTGGGTCTGTACATTTCCCTTTGACATTAATCCTGCACCTCCTTGCCGACCTGAGATTGGTAGATTTCCTGATAAATACGGCATTCCTTCAACAAATCCTGATGTGTTCCCACTCCAACAAGCTCACCGCGGTCGAGGACAACGATTTTATCAGCATCGATAATTGACGTGATCCGCTGTGCAATCAATAAACAAGTCAGCCCCTTGGCATAGGTCTTCAAACCTTCTTTGATTCTCGCCTCGGTGGCAACGTCAACGGCACTTGTACTATCATCTAAAATTAATATTTCCGGTTTTTTCACCAAGGCTCTGGCAATGGAAATCCGCTGCTTTTGCCCGCCGGAAAAATTAACGCCGCCCTGACCAATTCTTGTTTGATAGCCCTCTGGTGAGGCCATGATAAAATCATGCGCCCCCGCAATCGTTGCAGCAGAAATCACTTCCGCATCCGAGGCATCTTCCATACCCCAGCGGATATTTTCCTCGATCGTTCCTGTGAATAAAATATTCTTTTGCGGTACCATCGCAATTTTCTCTCGTAATTTTTTCGGACTAACCTGTTTACTATCGATTCCATCTACTTTAATCGTACCGCCCACCGTTTCATAGAAGCGGGGGATTAGTCCGACAAGCGTGCTTTTTCCCGACCCCGTCGAACCGATAATTCCAACGGTTTCACCTGGCAGAATTGTTAGATTAATATTTTTTAAGATGGGCTCACCTGTTGCTTGTTCATAAGTAAACGAGACGTTTTCAAAGTCGATTCTGCCTTCTTCAATGAAATTTACTTTCTGATTCTCATCTGAAGAAAGGGAATCCTCTTGTAAAAATACTTCATCAATTCTTCCGGCCGAGGACTTTGCCCTGACAAACATATTAAAGACCATTGAGATCATCATCAGTGAAAATAAAATTTGTGTCATATAGTTGATAAAAGCAATGATATGCCCCACCTGAATAGAACCGCTATTCACTCCATAGCCGCCAATCCAAAGAACGACCACAATCCCAAGGTTGACGGTCAGCATTATTACAGGGCTAAAGGTTGCCATTAAGCGATTGGCGGAAATGGATTGATTTTTATAATCATTATTCACCATTGAAAACTTGCCAATCTCGGCATCAAAGCGATTAAACGCCTTAACCACCCGGACACCTGATAAATACTCCCGCATCACACTGTTCACGCGGTCCAACGCCTTTTGGACACGAGAAAAGCGGGGAAAGCCAAGTCGCAAGTTATAGATAATTAACATGGCGACAATCGGGACCACAACCGCCAGGACAACCGAGAGCTGTAAGTTTAAGCGCATCGCCATAATTAAACCGCCCAGTGCCAACAGCGGAGCTTTGACGAAGATCCGCATTAAGCCATTCACAAACACTTGAACTTGGGTGACATCATTCGTCAGCCTAGTCACAAGGGAGGCGCGGTCAAATTTATCAATATTTTTAAAAGAGAGCGTTTGGATCTTTTTAAATAAGTCAGACCTTAACTCCGTCCCAAAGCTTTGAGAAACAATACTGGCGACCACACTTCTCGTGGAAGCAGCTATCGCCCCGCATGCGGTAATAAGCAACATCAAGCCGCCCATTTTCAGAACATAATGGATATCCTTGTTTGCGACCCCTTCATCGATAATTTTTGCCATAATCGTTGGCTGCATCAGGTCACTAACGGCCTCTATGGTAAGGAAAAAAACAGCGATGCAAAAAGACTTCCAATATTTCTTTATGTATTTTGATAAAAATGTCATCTTCTCACCCCGGCTTATCGGAAATCCTTCACTAGCCATATTATAAATTTTATGAAGAGGATTAAACAAATAATTGACCTTTTTCTCGAGTAAACGAATTATTGTCCATAAAAATGGCCCATTTCGAAAAATGGACCGTCAAAAGTTTTATCTTATTTTTGAACTGGGCTGAACTCATGAACCCAAACACGCATTTGCGGCAGCCATGGCATACCTGGATGAATACTTAAAATGGATTGCTTGTATTCTTCAACTGACTCGAAGCCCTCGCGGCGTGCATCGTCATCCGTTAATTCACCTAATGACTGGGAATAGACACGATCGACCACGAAGTCACGGCCTTCTAGTGTCATGATTTCACCTGGGTCGGCATATCGGCCATTACGGCGTGTCGCTGTTTTTTCACCCGCAAGTACCTTCTTTACATCTTCTTCCACGGTTACTAAACGTTCAACTGAACAAGTTTTTTCCGGTAAGGCATTGTTTTCATTTACTGTAGTCATATTTTCTCCTCCTTTTTACAATTCATTTATCTATATTAACACTATCACTATGGTTTATTCCATTTTTAAACAATTTTAACTTACCTGTCCGCCTTTATCATGATATTTAATGATTCCTTCTGCTGCGCGAAAAGCCAAGGCACCTACGGTATCGGTCGGATTATAGCCAGAATTATGCGGAAATGCGGATGCACCCACCACGAACAAATTATCTACATCCCACATTTGCAAATAATTATTTACAGCCGACGTCGCTGGATCATTCCCCATAATGACACCGCCAGTATTGTGGGTGGATTGATAGGTAGTGATATCATATGGACCTAAATCCTTCATCGTATCGATGTGATCTGCTCCCATTTCTTTCAGGATGCCTTCACATTTGGAGGCAAGGAACTTTGCCAGTTGCTGATCTTGTTTTTCGAAATCAAAAGTAATTCGGATTAATGGGTCGCCGTACGCATCTTTATAGCTGGGATCTAGATCGAGAAAATGGTGTTTAAAAGGCATGGAGGAGCCTTGGGCACCTACGGATAGAAAGCGATTCGCATATTTAACCGATTTTTCCTTGAACTCCTTCCCCCAAGTTGGTTTGCCTCCAGGAACAGGGTTATTTTGAATCGGCCTCATGCCTGTCTGGCTAAGCGAAACCATACCGCCATGGATAAAATCCACTTGAGAGTGGTCAAAATTATCTCCATTATAGTCATCCAACACCATGCCGAGCGAACCGGCACCCGCAAACGTATTAAACTCTTTATCCTCGAAAAAGCCGATAGCATTTCCCTTGATCACTTGATAGGCATAATTTTTCCCAATGACGCCTTTACCCGATTGCGGATCATATGGTTTGCCCACATTTGACATTAGTAAGAGGCGAATATTATTGAAAACATAACTGGTTAGAACGACAATATCCGCCGGCTGTTCTATATCCTCACCTGTGGTTACATCCGTGTACATAACCCCTGTAACCTTATTTCCGTTCTTTAAGATTCTTCTCACATTGGAATGGGTTCTGATTTCAAAATTGCCCGTTTTATTAGCAACAGGAATCACGGTTACCACAGGATCTGCTTTTGCTCCATATTCACAGCCAAAGCGTTCGCAGTACCCACAATATTGACAGGCCGCTCTTTTGATTCCGTCTGGATTTGTATAGGATTCAGAAAGATTAGCAGACGGCATCATATAGGGATGGAGTTTCAATTTTTTTGTGGCCTCCTCGAACATTTGCAATGGAGGCGACTTTTTCATCGGCGGCGTTGGATAATCACTTGAACGTTTCCCTGCAAGCGGATTTTTTTCTCCTGAAATCCCCGTTAGTTTTTCAAATTTATCATAATAGGGCTCGATTTGATCATAGGTCATTCCCCAATCTTGAATCGTCATCCCAGCAGGAATTTTATTTTTCCCATACCTTTCCACAGTCTTACTATAGATTTCAAAATCGTATGGTAGAAATCGAAAGGTTTGACCATTCCAATGGACACCGGAACCCCCTAATCCATCTCCAAGCAGAAATGAGCCATATTGCCGCATCGGCAGTGCACGGATTCTCTCATTTCCACGGAAAGTAATCGTTTCTTTTGACAGATCTTGCATCATTCCATAGCGCAATGCATACCGCAGTTCATCATGAACCATAAAGTAATCTTCCGTTTTTCTTTCCTTGCCTCTTTCCAAACCGACTACTTTCAGTCCTTTTTTGGTCAGTTCAGAGGCGATAATTCCTCCTGCCCAGCCGACTCCAATAATCACTACATCCACTTTCGGTAATTTCCTTGCCATCGTTTCCACCTGCCCTTTTTAGTGATTTAGATGATTTTTTAAACTTTGTGGATTTATTTTCTTAAAATCTTTATCGATAATGTCTGTATAAGCCATTTGGCTGCCTGGATAGTTTCGCATTTTCCAGCCGTCCATATTTCTATTCCCTCCATATAATGGATCACTGTAGGCTCCTTCGAGTGTAGCACTCCTTAGCATCTGAAAAAATCCACTGGGAGAGATGGTCGTTAAGTTCACCTTATCTTCTTCAAAATCGCGAAGAATGGCATCCTGCTCTTCTTCTTTTAGCTCGGTGAATTTTTTCTTATGGACTGTCATGCTGTGATTTTGAAGTTCCCTTAGGCCAATATCAAAGATATCGCGGCGCCTTAATCTGCCTTGGTAGCCTTGAACTTTTTCCCCTTTGAAAAATGGAGCCTGCATATACTCCCTCGCATTAAAGCCCCAATCACCAGCAAGTTGATGGTCAATAAAAAAAGCGACCCCGAGAGCCTTTGCGCCCGGCCCAGACTCTTCCTCTGGAAAAATTCGCTCGGTTGCTGCTTCGGTCAGCTGAAACTGTTCAGGTGTAAAATACATCAAAGCCTGATTAAAGTTTTCTGACTTTGTCGCTGGTGTTACCTTTTCTTCTTTTTTACGTGGGAGGAGACTGCCCAATACCCCTCCAACAGCCAGCCCGCCAACAGTGAAACCCGTATTACGAATGAATTTCCTCCTCGATAATGATTCTGGATTTTCTTTATTTTCTTCAGCCATACTTGTACCTCCAATTTTCGACATTATTTCCCATAATTTTAATATTTCTCATTTATTCCGAAATCATCCATTCATAATTAGAAAAGATTTGGGAAAAATACATTTTAAAAAAGGAGGATGTTTTATGTTTAAACGAAAATGGAAATTCTGGGGACTCCCGATTGCTGCTTTATTCGTGCTGTCAGCATGTTCGGGCCAGCAAAACATGAAAGGAAATGAGGTCGGAGCAGCAGAAAACGTTGACTATCATGATCCTTCGGTTAATAAAAAGGGAAATGGAAACGTCCATGGACATGAGAATAGTGTAAATGTCATCCCGAGTGTTGACAGGGCAAAGAAAAAAACAACGAACCGGGCTGGTCAAACAACCAGCGGTGTTGGAACGAATGTCTATAGCCTGATTGGCAGTTCAGGTCTTCATGATGGCGGGATTTCCTCTCATTTAGAATCACGATTATCAGGTGAGGGGATTCCAGGTATCAAGGTATTTGTACTAGATGACACGATTATTTTGGCCCGTGCAAAACCGGAAGTGACCTCGACTCATTACGATGAGCTTCAAAATAAGGTGTTAAAAAACACGTCTGGTTCCTCAGGAAAGGGCAACCTTGACGGGGTTGATCCAGAGAAGCTGAATAATGATGATAATTTAAATCAAGCCAAAGAGTTGATGGATAAAGCCTTTAACGGACATGTACAAATCTTAACGGTTACAAACCCAAAAGCATTACCGCTCATTGATGGAATCAAGGCAAATATTAAATCGAAGACTCCTTCCTATAGCAAGCTTTCAAATGATATCAACACACTTATTAAAATGACACGCGAAAAGTAAGAAAAGCGGAAGCGCCCTGTTCAGCGGCGTATGGCCTGGAGCGCTCCAACTGAGATAAATGAAAACTAGTCGATTGACAAGCCGGAGGCGCAGACAGAGACTTAGTTGAATTTATGCGTCAAAATTTATGGAATAAATTTTTTTAGCTAAAGGAAACACGAAGAGCGTAAGCGATTCGATGTTGACTTATCGTAGGGCGGAGAGCGAAGGACACTAGCCGCT
>OEPS010000290.1_pt1 | contig 18564 bp, 18 predicted proteins | sample 1539411 | NCBI WGS metagenome assembly OEPS01 (sample SAMN02671747, study PRJEB22543) | soil metagenome | biome: bacteria | place: China:Hunan Province, Lengshuijiang City | collected 2012-10-15 | depth 0.08m m
CGGTATGAAAACTCTTGAAGTAACAGTAAAAGGACCTGGCGCAGGACGTGAAGCGGCTATCCGTGCTCTTCAAGCTGCTGGTCTAGAAGTAACTGCAATTAAAGACGTTACTCCTGTTCCTCATAATGGATGCCGTCCACCAAAACGTCGTCGTGTTTAATTTTTCTGTATAGATTCTGTATCATATGTCTATAATGGGATATGATATTAATTTTTTGCACTCTTACAGAAGATTTATTCCAGTTGTTGTGCACAAAACGGGAACGTATACATGGGGACTTTCTATTAGTAAATTAGCTGATATGAAGTTTCGACGTTTTGAAGGAGGGTTATTGGATGATCGAAATAGAAAAACCAAAAATCGAAACGATTGAGATCAACGACGATGCTAAGTACGGTAAGTTTGTCGTAGAGCCACTTGAGCGTGGATATGGTACCACTTTGGGTAACTCCTTACGTCGTATCCTATTATCTTCACTCCCAGGTGCCGCGGTTACATCGATTCAGATCGATGGGGTACTTCATGAGTTCTCAACAATTGAAGGCGTCGTAGAGGATGTAACATCTATCATTTTGAACATTAAAAAACTAGCTTTAAAAATCTACTCTGACGAAGAAAAGACGCTTGAATTTGATGTACAAGGTGAAGGCCCTGTATTAGCCGGAAATATCACTCATGATAGTGATGTTGAGGTTTTAAATCCAGATCTTCATATTGCTACATTGGCTGCAAATGGTCATCTTCGCATGCGTTTGACAGCTAAACGTGGACGTGGATATACACCAGCTGTTCAAAACAAAAGAGAAGATCAACCAATCGGTGTGATTCCAATCGATTCCATTTTTACACCAGTTTCACGTGTGCAGTTTCAAGTAGAAAATACACGCGTTGGTCAAATGTCTAACTTTGACAAGTTGACTCTTGATGTATGGACCGATGGAAGCACTGGACCAAAAGAAGCGATTGCTCTTGGTTCGAAGATTTTAACCGAGCATTTGAATATATTTGTTGGTTTAACTGACGAAGCACAAAATGCTGAAATCATGATTGAAAAAGAAGAAGATCAAAAGGAAAAAGTTCTGGAAATGACAATTGAGGAACTAGACCTTTCTGTTCGTTCTTATAACTGCTTAAAGCGTGCCGGAATCAACACTGTTCAGGAATTAGCTAATAAGACTGAAGAAGATATGATGAAAGTTCGTAACTTAGGCCGCAAATCACTTGAAGAAGTGAAGGCAAAACTAGAAGAGCTTGGATTAGGCTTACGGAAAGACGACTGATCTTTAGTATAGCTATTCATCCGACTTATGACTTCAACAAAGGAGGGAACCCTTCATGGCATACAGAAAGTTAGGACGCACAAGTGCACAGCGTAAAGCTATGCTACGTGATTTAACTACAGATTTAATTATCAATGAGCGCATTGAAACAACAGAAACCCGTGCGAAGGAAATTCGTGTGACTGTTGAGAAAATGATCACTTTAGGTAAACGCGGTGATTTACATGCTCGTCGTCAAGCTGCTTCATATGTTCGTAATGAAGTTGCTGATGCTGAAAATAATACAAGTGCATTACAAAAACTTTTCGCTGATATCGCTCCACGTTATCAAGAGCGTCAAGGTGGATACACTCGAATTATGAAACTTGGACCACGCCGCGGCGATGGTGCACCAATGGTTATTATCGAGTTAGTTTAATCACTTACAGACAACAAGGGCGCTGGACAGTTTAAAATCAAACTTGTTCTTTGCCCTTTTTCTGTAACTGAACTTTATATCGTGTTAGACCCAAGCCCAAAAGAGTGTTATGATGAGCGAATTAAATTAATTACGACTCGTCTAGCTCATGCACCTCCTCCTATTTCTTTTATAGAAATTCCTTATATTGCAGTTAAACGAAGCTGCATAGGGACGAGGTGCAGGCTTTTTTTTATATATAGAAATAGATAAGATGAGAATAGATTAGCTGAGAGGAGGAAATATCTGATGAAAAATTCGATTGTATCTCTTAAGAATGTTTCATTTCAATACGATACACAAGAACGTTATGCTCTGAATCATGTCTCTTTTGATATATATGAGGGAGAGTGGCTTGCCATCGTCGGTCATAATGGATCAGGTAAATCAACAATGGCAAAACTTCTAAATGGCCTGCAATTTCCACAAAATGGCCAAATTCATGTCTGTGGGATAGAGCTTAATGAGGAATCAATTTGGGATATCCGAAAAAAATTAGGGATGGTCTTTCAAAATCCTGATAACCAGTTCGTCGGAACTACAGTGCAGGATGATGTGGCTTTTGGTCTAGAAAATAACGGCATTCCTAGAGACGAAATGATACAAAGAGTCGAGGATTCGCTTAGGAAGGTAAAGATGGAAAAGTTTCTATATCAAGAGCCCCACCATCTATCAGGCGGACAAAAGCAACGAGTAGCTATCGCAGGTGTGCTAGCACTAAGACCATCGATCATTATTCTTGATGAAGCCACTTCTATGCTTGATCCAAGAGGACGTGAAGAAGTGTTGGAGACCGTTCGCTTATTAAAAGAAGAGAAATCTTTGACCGTTATCTCCATTACTCATGACTTAGAAGAGGCAGCCAAGGCGGATCGCATTATTGTCATGAACAAAGGAGAAGTCTTCCGTGAAGGAACACCTGAAGAGATTTTCTCCATGGATGAACAATTAGTTCAATTAGGGTTAGATATTCCCTTTTCAGTGAAAATGACCAAAGCTTTCAGGGATCAAGGAATTGACCTAGCGAAGCATTATTTATCGGAAGAAGAGTTGGTGAAAGAGTTATGGACATCTCGCTCAAACATGTAGAATATCGTTATCAAAAAAATACTCCTTTTGAACGACTGGCCATAGAGGATGTGTCTATTGATATTCCAACAGGTGAGTATATGGCGATTATTGGTCATACTGGTTCAGGGAAATCAACAGTCTTGCAGCATTTAAATGCGCTCCTACAACCCACAAAGGGTACAGTTGAGATTGGTGAACATGAAATAGTTGCTTCGCAGAAAAATAAGAACTTAAAAAAAATCCGGCAAAGGGTCGGGATCGTCTTTCAGTTTCCTGAACACCAGTTATTTGAGGAAACGGTCGAAAAAGACATTATTTTTGGACCGTTGAATTTCGGAGTTTCTGAAACCGAAGCAAAGGAGCGGGCACGCATTGCTTTAAGGCAAGTGGGGCTAGCGGAAGAAATTCTAGAAAAATCACCATTTGATCTCTCGGGTGGTCAAATGAGGCGAGTGGCAATTGCCGGAGTGCTAGCCATGGAACCCGATGTCATTGTCCTGGATGAGCCTACTGCAGGATTAGACCCCAGGGGCCGTAAAGAGGTTATGGATATGTTCTATTCCCTCCATAAGGAAAGAAAGCTGTCTACCATCCTTGTCACACATAGTATGGAGGATGCGGCAAGATACGCAGATCAAATTGTGATTATGCAGCAAGGTAAGGTAGTTAAAAAAGGGACGCCGGAAGAAATCTTCTCTGCACCAACTGAGCTTGTTGAAATGGGGCTAGATGTTCCAGAGGTCGTTCGCTTTCAACTAATGCTTGAGGAAAAACTCGATATGAAATTAGAGAAAATTTTTCTAACCATTGATGAACTGTCTTCTGCTGTAACAAAAATAATAAGCAGAGGTGTGCGCTCATGATGGAAAAAATGATTTTTGGACGCTATGTCCCGGCGGATTCGATTATTCATAAAATGGATCCCCGCTCAAAATTGCTGATTATCTTTCTGTTTGTATGCGTTATTTTTTTAGCAAACAATGCCGTAACCTATGCACTTATTGGAATTTATACTTTTATAATGCTTGGCTTGTCGCGCATCCCTGTACGTTTTTTATACGGTGGTCTGAAACCGGTTATCTGGCTGGTTCTTTTTACCTTAGTGCTGCAACTGTTTTTTACAAAAGAAGGTACGCTTTTATTTGAATTAGGTCCGATTAAAATATACGAAGAAGGGGTCAGACAGGGGATTTTTATTTCCTTCCGATTCTTTTTCTTAATTCTAATGACGTCACTGCTGACGTTAACTACTACACCAATTGAGATTACCGATGGAATTGAAACACTATTACATCCGTTGAATAAGATCCGTTTCCCTGTCCACGAAATGGCGTTGATGATGTCAATTTCCTTACGTTTTATTCCTACACTTATGCAAGAAACGGATAAGATTATGAAGGCGCAGATTGCCAGAGGCGTGGAGTTTGCAAGCGGGCCTTTTAAGGAGCGCATTAAAGCTGTCATTCCACTGCTTATCCCTTTGTTTGTCAGCTCCTTTAAACGGGCTGAAGAACTAGCGATTGCAATGGAAGCTAGAGGTTATCGAGGGGGGGAAGGAAGAACAAAGTACAGGGAATTATCCTGGAAAAATGCAGATTCCTTCCAGTTGGGGCTCTTAGTCCTTCTAACCATCCTACTCATTTTATTACGTTCATAATGGAGCGAAACGATGCCAAGGTATAAATCTATCATTAGTTATGACGGTTCGGGTTTTTCCGGCTATCAGGTCCAACCGAATAAGCGGACCGTGCAGTCTGTTTTGGAAGCAGTTTTAACAAAAATGCATAAGGGCGAACCCGTGAGAGTCAGTGCTGCAGGTCGAACCGATGCCGGTGTCCATGCAAAAGGACAAGTCATTCATTTTGATTCTCCACTGCATATTCCTGCTGATAAATGGGAACGGGCATTGAATTCAATGCTGCCTGAAGATCTGTCCGTTTTATCAGTTGGTACTGTACCCGACTCTTTTCATGCCCGCTTTGACGCTAAAGGGAAGGAATATCGCTATGTCCTTCGTTTATCTCAAAAACGAGATCCTTTTCAGCGGAAATTTGCCTACCAATTTCCATACCCATTAAATTTAAAGGCAATGGAGCAGGCAAGTAAATTTTTTCTGGGTACTCACGATTTTACAAGTTTTTGTGCGGCAAAAACGGAAGTAGAAGATAAAGTTCGAAGGATTGATTCCATTGATTTTACCCTTAAGGATGATTTACTGACGATCCGTTTTAAAGGGAATGGCTTTTTGTATAATATGGTACGTATCTTGGTCGGAACACTGTTAGAGGTGGGCTCAGGTGAACGCAGCCCTGAAGATATTCCGATTATCTTAGCTCACAAAGACCGGAGGCTAGCGGGAAAGACTGCTCCACCCCAAGGATTATATCTTTGGCAAGTATTTTATGAATAAAAAAGTGTAAACAACTTTACCTGGTGTAACATTTTCTTGACATATTGGCTTGAAGAACTTATTATATTATATGTGCGTGTTTTTAATCCCACGATAAAGCCCCGGAAAGTCTTAATCGTGATTGAAAATATATGAATACAAACTTAACCGCACAAGGGTAGTAGCCGTTCATTCCCGGAACAGAATGGAACGCTAACTGCTTTGAAAGTGCGAAAACAATAATCTTTAATGGATTTAAATTAGGAGGGAAACTCATGCGTACAACGTTTATGGCAAATGCCAACACTATCGAGCGTAAATGGTACGTGATTGATGCTGAAGGCAAAACTCTTGGTCGTCTTGCTTCTGAAGTAGCAGCAATCCTACGTGGTAAAAACAAACCAACTTTTACACCACATGTTGACACTGGTGATCATGTGATTATTCTTAACGCATCAAAAGTAGAACTAACTGGTAAGAAATTGACTGACAAGATTTACTACCGTCACACAATGCACCCAGGTGGTTTAAAAACTAGAACAGCTCTTGAAATGCGTACTAACTATGCTGAGAAAATGATCGAGCTTGCTGTTAAAGGTATGCTTCCAAAGAATTCTCTTGGCCGTCAAACATTTAAAAAATTACATGTATATGCTGGCAGCGAACATCCGCACCAAGCACAACAACCTGAAGTTTACGAACTTCGCGGTTAATAAAGAGGGAGGGAATTAACTTGGCACAAGTTCAATATATCGGTACAGGTCGCCGTAAAAGTTCTGTAGCACGTGTACGTTTAGTACCAGGCACAGGAAAAATTATTGTCAATGGTCGTGAAATCGAAGATTATATCCCATTTGAAGCATTACGTGTTGTTGTAAGACAACCATTAGTAGCTACTGAAACAGTTGGCAGCTATGATGTTCTTGTAAACGTAAGTGGTGGTGGATACACTGGTCAAGCTGGAGCAATCCGTCATGGTGTAGCTCGTGCATTACTACAAGCTGACCCAGAATACCGTCCAACATTAAAACGCGCTGGATTATTAACTCGTGATCCACGTATGAAAGAACGTAAAAAATACGGTCTTAAAGGTGCTCGTCGTGCGCCTCAGTTCTCAAAACGTTAATTTTTGGCGTTTCAAAGGCTCTCAACCATTTTGGTTGGGGGTTTTTTTTATGCCTAAAAAGTGCTTTTGATCATGAAAAATTTTTTGACCACATATCATAGCTCAATATACTTTTGGAATATCAACTTTAAGAAAAGTAGCTTCACCATCAGCAGCATTAAATTCTTCTGCTTAATAAAAAATGTTAGCACAGACCAAGGGCTGATCTGTGCTAATAATTATTTTATGACAATAAAGGTATCCCCGTATTATTGTTGAGGTGCGGAAGGAGTTGAAATACTTTGTAATGCCTGTTCTGCCTCGTTTGCATATTGATTTTGTACTGCTAGATCACCTAAAGCAACCATTCCTACTATTTGTCCATTTTCGATTACCGGCAATCGGCGAATTTGTTGCTGTGCCATCAAATTTGCTGCTTGATGGACATCCATATCAGGTGTACCTTGTACGATCTGCTGTGCAGTCATGACTTGAGATACTGGTGTTTGTGGATCTTCTCCTTGTGCTGTCGTACGAAGGGTAATATCACGATCCGTTACAATTCCAACCATTTGTCTGCTGTTATTTATTACTGGGATAGCTCCGATATTATATTCGCTCATTAACGATGCAACTTCCTGTACGGTCTGTGTTTCGTTTACTGTAAGAACATTTGCTGTCATGATATCTCTTAATTGTGCCATGAAATTACCTCCAAATATGTTTTTCCTTAATAGCATGGGGAACATTGGCGATATTATTAATGGTAACTTTTTTCTAAATATCAGCTGCACATGAGCGTGATGTAATTAACTCATTAGAAGAGGACATTTAAATCTGATTTTTACCAACTCAAACCTCAGTTTCACAAAACGTTAATCATCAACATTTCCAAGGCTCTCAACCATTTTCGTTGAGGGTCTTTTTTCTGTCTACAAAAAGCTTTTGATCACGAAAATATTTTCCTACCACAAATCATAGTTCAAGGTACCTTGGATTCTAGTATCGATTTGTTCTTTTAAAAATTTTTTTAATCGATTTGTAGGTTTTTGTTGGGTTTTGTTGTTTTGCTTTTAAAATTACTAAAGTACTCAAATAAATTGAAAGCGTTAACAAGGGGGATGAACATGAAAAAATTTGGATTAGCTACGCAAATTTTTATTGCACTTATTTTAGGTATAGTGGTTGGGGCTGCAACTTATGGAAACAATACAGCAATTGCCTACATTGCGCCAATCGGTGATATTTTCATTCATTTAATTAAAATGATCGTTATGCCGATTGTAATAGCCGCACTTGTTGTTGCGGTGGCGGGTGTAGGTGATATAAAAAAATTAGGTAAGCTTGGCGGCAAGACGATTCTTTATTTTGAAATCATTACAACGATTGCGCTGGGGATGGGATTGCTGGCTGCAAACGTGTTCCATCCAGGTTCTGGTGTAGATATGAGCTATCTGGCAAAAGGAGATATCTCAGCATACGAACAAACAGCAAGCGCTACACAAAACAAAGGCTTTGCGGAAACAATCGTTCACATCGTTCCAAAAAATGTATTTGAATCAATGGCGCAAGGGGATCTATTGCCGATTATTTTCTTCAGTGTTCTATTCGGCCTAGGGGTCGCGGCAATCGGGGACAAAGGAAAGCCGGTGCTTCATTTCTTTGAAGGTGTATTAGAAGCAATGTTTTGGGTGACAAATCAAGTAATGAAGGCTGCTCCGTTTGGAGTATTCGCTCTTATTGCGGTGACGGTGGCCCATTTCGGAGTGAGCACATTGCTTCCGCTTGGAAAGCTTGTATTGGCTGTGTATGTAACTGTATTGTTTTTCGCTATTGTGATTTTAGGTATAAACGCGAAAATGACAGGAACAAATATTTTTACACTTATTAAGATTTTAAAGGAAGAACTTATCATTTCTTTTACAACAGCGAGTTCTGAGGCAGTGCTCCCGAACATCATGAAAAAGATGGAGCAATTCGGTTGTCCGAAGGCGATTGTTTCTTTCGTCATTCCGACAGGATACACATTCAATCTGACAGGATCAGCAATTTATCAGGCGCTTGCTTCGCTGTTTGTTGCGCAAATGTATAACGTACACATGTCGTTGATGCAGCAAATTACATTGTTATTTGTACTTATGATGACTTCAAAAGGTATGGCAGGCGTCCCGGGTGCATCGTTTGTCGTTGTGCTGGCGACACTCGGTTCTATGGGGTTACCGTTAGAGGGAATTGCTTTGATTGCTGGCATCGATCGTATTTTAGATATGATTCGCTCGGCTGTAAACGTTTTAGGAAACTCATTGGCTGCCATCTCAATGGCGAAATGGGAGGGCGAATTTGATAAAGAAAAAGCGCAGGACTATTTGGATTCTGTTAAAGAAACAAAGGCAGCATAAAGGGATAGGAGGAGAATGTAATGACAGTAACTGAAATAAAAGCAAACGTTCGGATTGAAAAGGATTTTTTAGGGGAAAAAGAGGTGCCTGTAAATGCCTATTACGGCATCCAAACATTGCGCGCTGTCGAGAACTTTCCTATTACAGGATATATAATTCATGAAGAACTAATTAAAGCTTTGGCCATTGTCAAGAAAGCGGCTGCTCTTGCCAATATGGAAACAAAGCGTCTTTATGAAGGGGCAGGCAATGCCATAATAGAGGCTGCTGAAGAAATCATCGACGGCAAGTGGCACGATCATTTCATTGTCGACCCGATTCAAGGCGGCGCAGGTACATCAATGAACATGAATGCGAATGAGGTCATTGCCAATCGTGCGCTTGAATTAATGGGAAAAGAAAGAGGAGACTACTTTCATATTAGTCCGAACAGCCATGTGAATATGGCACAGTCTACAAATGATGCTTTTCCGACTGCGATTCACATCGCAACATTGAATATGTTAGAAAAATTATTAGACACAATGGAATATATGCATGGCGTATTCGAGCAAAAAGCAAAGCAATTTGACTGGGTCATCAAAATGGGCCGTACTCATCTGCAGGATGCTGTACCGATTCGATTAGGTCAAGAGTTTGAAGCATACTCCCGCGTAATTGCCCGCGATATCAAGCGCATCAAACAATCACGCCAGCATTTATATGAGGTGAACATGGGTGCGACCGCAGTGGGAACGGGCTTGAACGCAGACCCTCGCTATATTGAGCGTGTAGTCGAGCATCTTGCCGATATTAGCGGCTTATCGCTTGTGGGCGCTGAGCACCTTGTGGATGCAACCCAAAACACAGATGTTTACACGGAAGTATCGGCAGCACTTAAAGTATGCACGATGAACATGTCCAAAATTGCCAATGATTTGAGATTGATGGCTTCCGGTCCTCGCACGGGATTAGGCGAGATAACATTGCCTTCCCGTCAGCCTGGTTCTTCCATTATGCCGGGGAAAGTGAACCCTGTAATGGCTGAGGTCATTAATCAAGTGGCGTTTCAAGTTATTGGAAACGACCATACGATTTGTCTTGCATCTGAAGCAGGGCAGCTGGAACTGAATGTTATGGAGCCTGTTCTCGTATTTAATTTACTTCAATCCATCAGTATTATGAATAATGCATTTCGTGCATTTACAGACTATTGTCTAAAAGGAATTGAAGCAAATGAAGAAAGAATGAAGGAATATGTAGAAAAGAGTGCCGGCATTATTACGGCAGTAAATCCGCATATCGGCTATGAGGTTGCTGCACGTATAGCGAGAGAAGCGATTTTAACCGGTCAGCCGATTCGCGAATTATGCTTGAAATATGACGTATTATCAGAAGAAGAGCTCGATCTAATTTTGGACCCTTATGAAATGACTCACCCAGGTATCGCAGGTGCAGTTCTTTTAGATAGACAGTAAACATGTACATGTCAAGCAAAGGAGGGCGGAGAGGCCCTTTTTTGCTTGACATAAGGGGTAAAACACTGCCGGCAAGGCGCTGCTACCAGAGAACCTCCACCCAAAAAAACAAAAGGCGCTTTTTAGGGAGAAGAACCTCTGGTTCTGCGCCTGAACGAGCCGGGTGCCCTATTTTTATTGAGAATCAATAGCAGAAGTTGATTGGAAAAGGAAGGGATTATATGAATAAATTCAAGGTTGGTCCGAATGGGGATGTGGAAACTGCCTTACGAGGTGCGGAATTAATGGCTATACCGTTGTTGAATAAGGGGGTTGCATTCACGGAAGAGGAGAGACAGGAGCTGGATTTAACAGGATTATTGCCGCCGGCAGTACTGACGCTTGATGAGCAGGCACGCCGCGCTTATGAGCAATTCTCCTCGCAGCCGAACGATTTGCATAAAAATGTTGCGTTATCTGCACTGCATGACCGAAACGAGGTATTGTTTTACCGGGTGCTGACGGACCATTTACCAGAAATGCTTCCGATCATATATACACCGACAGTCGGGTTAGCAATCCAGCGTTACAGCATCGAATACCGCCGACCGCGCGGGGTGTATTTATCTATTAATGATACAAACGGCATTGAACAAGCATTTGAAAACTTTGGGGCGAGTGCGGAAGATATCGATTTAATCGTTATTACCGATGGGGAAGGCATTTTAGGAATCGGTGACTGGGGTGTTGGCGGTATTAATATCGCGATTGGTAAATTAGCCGTTTATACAGCCGCAGCAGGAATCGATCCAGCACGTGTCATGCCTGTAATTTTAGATGTAGGCACAGATCGTGATGAGCTTCTGAACATCCCGTTCTACATCGGAAATTGCCATCCCCGTGTTCGGTATGGGCGGTATGATGCATTCATTGAGCAGTTTGTAAGTACGGCTTCGAGAATGTTTCCTAATGCCTTGCTCCATTGGGAGGATTTCAGCTCCCAAAATGCGCGTAGCATATTAGACAAGTATCGAGATAAAGTGTGTACATTTAATGACGATATACAAGGTACAGGAGCCGTATCGCTTGCTGCTGTGCTGGCGGCAGTGCGCGCTTCCAATATTCCGCTCAGTGAGCATCGTGTTGTCGTATTCGGGGCGGGTACAGCCGGTATTGGAATTGCCGATCAGGTGCGTGATGCCATGGTACGCGAGGGGCTTTCATGTGAATCGGCGAACCGCAGATTTTGGTGCATTGACCGGAATGGTTTACTGGCAGATGATATGGACGAATTGTACGACTTCCAGCGCCCATATGCGCGTCCTGCTGAAGAAATAAATGCAGGATCGGGCTTAGCTGAAGTCGTTCGTCAAGTACATCCAACTATTTTGATCGGAACTTCAACGGTTGCGGGGGCATTCACTGAGGATATTGTGAAAGACATGGCAGCGCACGTTGAAAGACCGGTAATTTTGCCTATGTCCAATCCCACTCCCCTTGCTGAAGCAAAGCCTGCTGATCTAATCCATTGGACAGAGGGAAGAGCCCTAGTAGCAACAGGAAGTCCGTTTTCTCCTGTAACATATAACAAAACAGTATATGTGATCGGACAATCCAATAACGCTCTTATTTTTCCGGGGCTTGGACTTGGAACGAACGTGTCCCGTGCAAGTATCATCACTGACGGCATGTTTGCTGCGGCAGCAGAAGCTGTGGCGGGAATGATCGATGTAAGCGATCCAGGTGCACCTTTACTTCCGCAGATTGAGAATCTTCGTGCCATTTCAGAAATTGTCGCGATAGAAGTGGCAAAGGCGGCTGTTGCCGATGGTGTGGCACGAATAAAACATGACGATATTAAGCAAGCAGTACGAAACGCAATGTGGGAACCGGTGTATCGGCCTATAAAAGCGGCAAAAGAAACAGTTATGGTATAATGGGCGAAAATCCAGCTTGTTTTGATAAACAAGCTGTATCTTCATATATATAAACAGTAGTGTATGGGGGGCAATTGTGTTTATAACTACCAGGCGGAGGTTTGTTAGTAGCAAAAATCAGGAAGTGGCGGATTTGAGAGCGGATCAACTGCAAAGTAAAGATTTCTGGATCGTTATTGCTCTTATGGTTATAGTACCAATCGCGGGTGAATTAAACTTTCATCCATTCGATAATGTATTTCGTGTAAGTTTCGGAACACCTATTTTCTTCTTTTCTTTATTGTACTTTCGTCAAATTTCATCTGTTGTCATGGGGCTGTTAGTAGGAACGTCTGTTTCGGCATTCCGTGTTTTATTGGATTGGATGGTGTCGGCAGACTTTAGCCAGGCAGTATCTCTTACCTTACGGTATCCGACGTTCTTCTACTATTTTTCATATGCCTTCCTGTTTTATTTGATGAGGGTGAATCGTTTTCAACATCCTTTGCTAATTGGATGTTTCGGTATTACAATTGAAATCACATCCAGTCTTATTGAGTTAATGCTTTTTCATCTTTTTGTATTGGGAACGGCTGTGACGATAGGGGCATTAAATAAAATCATTATTATCGCGGTGTTTCGAAGCTTTTTTGTTTTGGCCTTCATAAATATGATGAAGCTATACGAACTACGGCTGAAAGAATCGCAAACCCGGAGGGAGAATGAGAACATGCTCATGCACCTTTCCAATTTGTATGTAGAGTCTGTTTATTTGAAAAAGACGCTACAAAATGCAGAAACCATCACAAAAGAATCCTACAATCTATATCGAAGCATGATTGATTTTAAACAAGACCAAGGACTCCCAATTGAAAATTGGGGAAAAAAAGCTTTACGGATAGCCGGAGAGGTGCATGAAATAAAAAAGGATAACCAAAGAATCTTTGCGGGCCTTTCAAAGCTCATTTCAAGCGAAAGTCTGCCGGAATATATGAATGTAAATGAATTAGCGTACATAACAGTTCGAATCAATCAGAAATATGCAGCGCTGTTAGGAAAGAAAATTGAATTTGTTTCGCAGATTAGGGGAGAGCATCCGAATTATCACATTTACCTTATGTTGTCTTTTATCAACAATTTAGTCGCGAACGCAATAGAAGCGATTGAACATACAGGCACAATCACCGTTTCGATAGATAAAGAGGATAAATGGATCGAGTGTAAAGTGATTGACGACGGTCCGGGCGTTCCTTCAAAATATAAACATCTCATTTTTAAACCGGGGTTTACCTCTAAATATGGAGAAGATGGAACACCATCCACGGGAATCGGTCTATCTTTTATAAAAGAAATGTCAGAGGAATTGGGAGGAGAGGTAACTCTCCAAACGAGTGGGAAAGGATGCATTTTCATTATCCGGCTGCCGATCCTCTGTCTTGCCGAGAAAGGGTGAGTTTATGTTTTTTTATATTACGGATGATGATGAAGTCTTTCGATCTATGCTGTCACAAATTATAGAGGATGAAGAATTGGGTGACGTTGTAGGAGAAGCGGATGATGGTTCATTCCTAGATGCACATACGCTGACTATGAAGCATGTCGATATTTTATTCATTGATTTACTGATGCCGATCCGGGACGGAATTGAAACCATTCGTGGCATTGCGCCGTCATTTAAAGGGAAAATCATTATGATTTCCCAAGTGGAATCAAAAGAACTGATCGGAGAGGCTTATTCACTTGGAATCGAATATTACATCACAAAGCCGCTGAACAGGAATGAAGTATTATCGGTTATACAGAAGGTCATGGAACGCATTCGTTTGGAGCGATCTATACAAGACATTCAAAAATCACTCAGCAATGTATTTGATTGGAATTCCGCCAAGGAACAAAAGTCTTCCTCCAAGGAAAAGAAAATTACAGACTGGGGGCAAGTTCTTTTATCTGAACTCGGCATAGCCGGTGAAAATGGAAGCAAGGACTTGCTGGAAATCATCGATTATTTATACCATTATGAGACAAAACTAGCATTTGAGACGGGATTTCCTATTTTAAAGGATATCTTCACCCATATCAGCTTGAAAAAATTAGGAACGGTCGCTTCGCAAGATGAGGTTGACAGGGAGAGAAAAGCGTCAGAACAGCGTGTTCGCCGAGCGATTTACCAATCATTGAACCATTTGGCATCTCTTGGCCTAGCTGATTTTGCGAATCAGAAATTTGAGAATTACGCGTCGAAGTTTTTTGATTTTACAACAGTGCGTCAACGAATGACGGAATTGAAACAAGTATCTTTAACTTCATCAACGCATACGCGGATTAATGCCAAGAAGTTTATTCAGGTTTTGTATTTTGAAGTAAAACAACTGGTAGATGAGGAATATTAGAATGTGAATAGGAGCCTGGGATAGAAAGAGTGATTCCAAGTATTTTTTCTAAGTGTATCGATCAGTATCAAAATAAATATATCCCATGAAGAGCTAATAGCTCTCCCTCACGTGTGAAAGTATGTATCGCTTGGCGATATAATATAGTGTTCCTCAAGAAAGGTGCAGATCGGCTATTTTTTGTTTTCGTATCGCTGGGCGATATAACGCAAATATATACCCAGAACCATAGAAAGGGAAAAGAGGTCGTTATCCTACATGATATACAGAAGAATAGAAGAGCATCCTCTCCTCCAAGGAAGGATCAAATTTGCATAAATCACCATTTAAACCCAGGCACCGAATCAAAAGTAGATATTCCTTTGTTTCGACTATTCGGATTCAATATTTTTCAAACTTCAACAAATTCCCGGGAAATATCTACATATTCTGAGTAGATTTCGACAAAATTCAGCTCACAACCAATTGGTTGTGTTTTTTATTTGTTTAAAAATGAAAACGGATATAAGCTCAGCTCAAATCCGTTTTAGTCTTCTAATTGATTTTTTACTACATATAAGGCGGTCTGTGTCCGGTCAGCCAATTCGAGTTTCGACAAAAGGTTTGATACATGGTTTTTTAACACTCCATCTTAATTGTACAAAAAGCAACATAAAAATTGTTTGAATACTTTGTTAACAATTATGATTTCATCAGCAAAATCCATCGGATAAAAATTGGCAACTTATAACGGTCAGAACTTTGCATTTCTTCTGAACCACAGATAAAGAATAGTTCTAAGAGGTGAATAGTAGTGACAGTAATTACGACCTTTAAAGAAAAAAAACGGGAAAAACAGATAAAATACGAGCGTTCGGTCCTTCGGGAACTATCGATCAATACATTAAAAGAACGAGTCCAACAATACTTTGGCTCAACAAGAATTGTCTCAAACTTAGTAATGAATACCGGAATTGAAGAAGCGTGCTACGACATCGCACTTGAGTCCTTTTTATTAGGGGCAAAATTCAGCAAGTTTGGTTATTATGGCGAGAACTTAGATGAGGTTCGCAAGCGCTGCTACCGAGAAGAAAAACATTTAATTGATACCCTCTATAATTTTTTCCTCTATTGGGGCAGCGGTGAAGAGGGTACGATGAGTGAGTCTCTATACTATCTATGTGAGCAATACATCCATATTTGGTGGAGAGAAGGCTACGAAAAAGGGCAAAGGCGTCATAAGCTCCGGCTCCATTAAGGTCCAACATTTCTTCCTGTTCTAAATCCCCCCTTTGTCCCATATAGTTAAGTGAAAAGGGACGAGCGGGAAGGAATGATTGGGGTGTCAAAGCGAAGATTAAAAATCATAAGTTTTATCGTTGGTTTATTTGTGTTGTTTTTCGTTTTACAGTACGACTTTGCCGAAGATGACTCGTTGAATGCGTGGAATCTTCCGTTGTCGGGAAAAATCATACTACTTGACCCTGGCCATGGCGGTCCGGATGGCGGCGCAGGAACGGGGCAAACGTTGGAAAAAGATATTGCCTTAAAGATTACCAAGAAAGTCAGGGGCTACCTGCAAATGCAGGGTGCGCTCGTTATTATGACTAGAGAATCCGATAAAGATTTGGCCGCGTCTGATACAAGGGGTTACAGTAGAAGAAAAGTTGAAGATTTAAAAAATAGACTAAACATGATAAATAACGGTGATAATGATTTCTTTGTCAGCATTCATTTAAATGCAATTCCTTCTTCTAGATGGAGCGGGGCACAAACCTTTTATGCGCCTTATTTTAAGGAAAATGCTAAGGCCGCAAAGTTTGTGCAGGAAGAACTTCGAAAAAACTTGGAGAACACCACGCGCAGAGCCAAGCCAATCAATAACGTGTATATTTTAAAGAATGCCAAGAAGCCAGGTATTTTAGTTGAAGTCGGCTTTTTATCCAATCCAACAGAAAAGGAAAATTTAAAAAAGGATGCCTATCAGGAGAAGATTGCCATATCGATTTATCAAGGAATAACTCGATATTACACGAATGAAAAAGAATTAGTTGAACCAGATTATTGAAGGTGAGTTCACCTTCTATTTTTTTTACGAAGGAAAGTCCTCTTAAAAATACGTGTGATTCATTTAACTGTTTCCGAGTGTGATTATGTTATACTGAGAGATGGAAACGAATTCAAAATGTGAGGTGCTTTTTTATGTTAACAGAAGAAAGAGTCCATGAGGTTCTAGGCAGCCTCCAAGAACCATTTTTACATAAAACCTTAGCTGAATTAAATGCTATTGTTGAAATAAAGATTAAAGAAGAAAAAAACCATGTCAGTGTTAAAGTGGCCATCGCCAAGACAGGTACTGCTGAACAGCTCCAACTGCAAACACAAATTGTTAGTTTGTTAAAAGAAGAAGGAGCGGCATCGGTTGGTATTCGTTTTACGGAGCTTCCTGAAGAAGTGCTAGCGGCAAACCGCCAAGCACAATCAGAAACGAATGATACAAACTTACTTCATTCAAAGAATACCACCTTTATTGCGATCGCAAGTGGAAAAGGTGGAGTGGGTAAATCAACTGTATCGGTTAACCTTGCCGTTGCACTAGCACGTCTAGGCAAAAAGGTTGGACTTATTGACGCGGATATTTACGGATTTAGTGTTCCAGATATGATGGGAATTACAGAAAGACCTGTTGTTAGAGGGGAAAAGATCATTCCTGTTGAACGTTTTGGTGTACAAGTCATTTCAATGGGCTTCTTTGTCGAAGATAATTCACCGATTATCTGGCGTGGGCCGATGTTAGGGAAAATGTTAAACAGCTTCTTTAATGAAGTAGAATGGGGCGACATCGAGTATTTACTATTAGATTTACCGCCTGGAACAGGGGATGTCGCATTAGACGTTCATACTATGCTTCCTGCATGTAAAGAAGTGATTGTAACAACACCGCATCCAACGGCTGCTTTTGTAGCTGCACGTGCGGGTGCGATGGCTCTGAAAACGGATCATGAGATTCTTGGTGTCATTGAAAACATGGCATATTTTGAAAGTAAATTAACCGGTGAAAAAGAATATGTATTTGGCCAAGGTGGCGGCGATAAATTAGCGGAAGAATTGAATACAGAAGTTCTTGGCCGTCTGCCTCTAAATCAGCCTGATTGGAACGAGGAAGACTTTGCGCCATCGATCTATCAAGAAGACCATCAGATTGGAAAAATTTATTTAGAAATAGCTGAAAAAGTAACTGGCTTGCTAAAAAAATAGATAAACGAAATAGAAGCCTCTTCCAGTGCGGAAAAGGCTTCTATTTTTTTGATAAGTATTTTACAATCTAGCTTCAACTGCCTTGGTCGCTCTTACTGCCCCCCGGATTGATTGCTGCTTGAGTTTCCCTTATCGCTCGATGATGATTTTGTATTTGCTTCCTCTGCTGCTTTTAAAAGTAATTCTTGTATTTTAGCTTTAAATAAAGGACTATCAACCGTTTCAGTAATTACTTTTTGGAGATGTGTGCGATATTCTTTGCTTTTTAGAGCATCTGTCATTTGTTTTTGGATTTCGGGTTCTTTAAAAACTTCCACCATCATTCCTCTATATTCCGGGTCATTCATTAGTTCCTTCAGTAATTTTTTATTTTCCGATTTTAAATTTTTTGAAATACTTTGTGCAAATTTGGGATCACTAAATGTTTTTTTCCAGTATTCTTTTGCTTTATCTGTAGTAAGTGTTTGCTGGATGGTATCAGAGACAACCTTTTGGTCCATCACCAGTTTTTCTTTCATGCTATCACTTGACATTACATCTTGAATGGCTTTCTTACCATCATCCGTTTTTAGAATATCAACAACCATTTTCTTCGTTGCTTCGTAATCAACTTGTCCTCCGCCGCTGGTATCACTGGAAGAACAACTGGTAAGGAACACCATGATGGGCAGGAGGAGCACCATGCTTTTCGCTTTCATTAATAAGCCCCTTTCACATAAAAATCCTTAAGTTTAGCATGTAGTAATTGTAGAGAGATTATTCGTTAGCAAATATAAATTATGGATTTTTTAAATTTGGATTGGTACAATCATAATGTTATTTATATTTGTAGTATGGAGGTTTATCGTGTGACGAGCCGTAATTGGGTAAAATTAATTTTTAA
>OEPS010000291.1_pt1 | contig 18552 bp, 22 predicted proteins | sample 1539411 | NCBI WGS metagenome assembly OEPS01 (sample SAMN02671747, study PRJEB22543) | soil metagenome | biome: bacteria | place: China:Hunan Province, Lengshuijiang City | collected 2012-10-15 | depth 0.08m m
GGGCGGGGGGCTGGGGCTCGCGGGCGGGGAGCTCGGCGAGACCGGCGCGGTCAGCGCCGGCGAGGCCGGAGCGACGCTACGCGCCGCGGGCGAGCCACAGGAGGCGGCGATCACGGCCAACAGCCCGGCAAGCCCGGCGAGACCGGCAGCCGCTCGCATGCGCACGCCCCCGACCTTATCGTGGGGCGGTGCGCCGCTCCAGGCTCTCGTTCCTTGCTCTGGTGACCGTCTGTGCCGCCTGCTCCAGCACCTCGGCCAGCCTCAAGCCAGGCCCCCCGCCACCACCGCCGACCGTGGCGCAGCTGGCAAGCCCCAGCTCCAGCCCTCCGGCGCCGCCCAGCCCGAGCCCGTCGCCGGCCCCCAGCCCGGCGACCCCGGCAGCCGGAGAGCACACGCCAGCCCAAGTTTCCACAAGCTTCACGGCCAGCGTCGCCCCGGTAACGGCGGCCGGCCTGGGGGCCTCCTGGCACGCCGGCTGCCCGGTCCCGCCCTCGGCACTCAGCCAGATCACGATGAGCTACTGGGGCTTCGACAACAAACCCCACGTGGGCCAGCTGGTCATGGCCTCATCGGTCGTGACCGGCATCGAGACGGTGTTCCGCGCACTGTTCAACGAGCACTTCCCGATCTACCAGATGCAGCCGATCTCGGTGTATGGAGGGAGTGACCCGGCGTCGACCGCCGCCGACAACACCGCTGGCTTCAACTGCCGGGACGCGGTCGCACCCGGCCCGCCGCAATGGTCACAGCATGCCTACGGCCTCGCCGTCGACGTCAACACGGTCCAGAACCCGTACCTCGAGGGCGGGCAGGTGCAGCCGCCGAACGGCGCCCCGTACGTCAACCGCTCAGCCGTGCGGCCGGGCATGGCGGTGCCCGGCGGGCAGCTCGTCGCAGCCTTCAGGTCCATTGGGTGGGGCTGGGGCGGGAACTGGCCCAGTACCCCGGACTACCAGCACTTCAGCCAGAACGGCCACTGACGCGGGCCGACCATGCGGTCAGCTGGCGGGCGCTCGGGCGTTCTTTGTAATGAAAAGACTCAAATACGCACTTTTGGTTACAAGAAGAGGTACCTATCGAATTCGCACGACCGCGAACCAGCGCGTGCCGGCAAGCGGCTCTGGCCTAGTGGAACGAGTCCCCGCAGGCGCAGGTGCCGTGCACGTTGGGGTTGTCGATCGAGAAGCCGGACTGCTGCAGCGTCTCCAGCCAGTCGATCCGAGCCCCACGAAGGTACGGTGCTGACATACGGTCGACCCGCACCAGGACCCCGTCGCTCACCGAGGCGATGTCGCCGTCGATCGGCCGGTCGTCGAAATACAGCGAGTACCGGAGCCCCGAGCACCCTCCGGGCTGGACGGCGACGCGAAGGAAGAACTCCGGGTTGCCTTCCTGGTCGAGCAGCTGGCGGACCTTCTTGGCCGCCGTCTCGGTGAGGTTGATCACCTGGGGCTGGGTCTCAACGGTCTCCACGGTTCCGGCATCCAATGTAGGCCTCCCGTCCAAACGGGTTACAGGGGCGTGAGCCCTCGACAGTCCTTTCAGGATACCGCGCTTGATCGCGGGCCGAATCTTGTGGCCGGATTGGCGTCAGTCCCCCTCGGCCGACGACTCCGCCTTGAACCAGGCCTCCAGCTCGGCCGGGGTCGGCGCCTCCAGGGCCGGCTTGGCCTTCCGCCGGCCCCGCATCCGCTCCGGGTAGCCGACGATGCCGGCGTCGTAGAACGGAATCCCGAGCTTCTTGCAGAAGGCCTCGGCCTTGCGCCGGTCGTCGATCGCCGCCCGGAGCCACTCCCCCTCCCGGGCGACCAGCAGCAGCGACTGATCGAAGGTCGCGGTACGAGGTTCAAGGTAACCCTCGACCCCCTGATGCTTTGCTGCAAATTCGCGGAGCTTGTCTAGTTCATCGCGCTTCGGTCGCCCGAATTTCGGCATGCAGATATATTCGCAGAATCTGGCGGCCACGCAGGCGAATCCACGCTGTGGACCAGCCGTCACCGCCCGGTCCAGGAGGGCGGGATACGCACCTTGCCCGACGGCCGGGTCGGGATGAACTTCATGGCGATCACATCCGCCTCCCGGACAGCCAGCACCGAGCCATCCCGCCGGCAGATGTGGAAACTCCGCTGCCCGTCCTGGTCGGTGGCGACCCGCTGCAGCATCCCGACGACCTCGCTGAAGGGATGCGGGTCGCCCGCTCCGGGGGCAAGCCGGTAGAGGACAGACAACTTCTCCCCCAGCCGGGACTCGATCCGCGGGTCGGCTATTCGCCTCGCTCCTCGCTCGGGGCGAACGGGCTCTCCGAGGCTCCGCCCGAGGCATCCGGGTGGTCGGCGAAGAATTGCTTGGCCTTGTCGATGAAGTTCTTCCACTCGGCGGGCACGTTGTCGCCGGGGTAGATGGCATCTACCGGACAGGACGGGAGGCAGGCGTCGCAGTCGACGCACTCGTCGGGGTTGATGAGCAGCTGCTCCTCCGACTCGTAGATGCAGTCGACCGGACATTCATCGACGCACGAACGGTCCTTCACGCCGATGCAGGGCTCACAAATCACGTACGTCATAGGTTCTCCTCCCAACCTCCCGGGCCGCTGTCCGCGCGCATTGTACTCAACCCCACGTTGCACATGGGTTCGCAGCGATGTGCCCTTTACAACCGCGTTAACGCCGCCGAATGTGACCCGCCTCGAAGCTTAGATCTTGACAGCCGCAGGCAGCGGCGCTAACCTCACCGCCATCATGTGTAGATCATCACAACAACCCACTTTCCGTGCGTCGTTATCGATTTTCGCCCTCTTGGGGGTCGAGGTTGCGTCGCTCATCGCCCTGCACGATTTGGGCAACCTGTCGTTCCTAGCGGGGCCCGGGCTGTCGCCGGCGACCTGGGGGCCGTGGCTGGCCCGGACCGCGCCGGCCGACGCGCTGGCCTCGGCCACCCGGCTACTGGCCTTCGGGCTCGCCGCCTGGTTGCTCGGCTCAACGGCCCTCTACGCCGCAGCCGCTGCCGCCCGGGCGCCGAGGCTCCTGCGGACCGCCCGTGGGGCGACGCTCCCGGGGATCCAGCGGGTCGTGGACCGGGCGTTGGCGGTGTCGGTGGCGATGTCGTTGCTCGGCGCCGGCGTGGCCTTTGCCAGCGGCCCGGGACCCTCCCCTACCCCGGTGATCGTGCCGGCCGGCGGGTTACCCGGGCTGCCGTTGCCGGCACCAACCCCCGCGCCGTTGCCGGCACCAACCCCCGCGCCGGTCCCGGCGGCCGGTGCCGCAACGGCTCAGGCCCCCTACCCACCACCGAGCGCCACCCCGGCACAGACCACCCACGTGGTGGTGGCGGGCGACAACCTCTGGACGATCGCCGCCGCCGCTCTTGCCCACCGGCTCGGCGAGTCCCCTACCGATCTGGCAGACGCCCGCATCGCCCGGTACTGGGAGCTCCTGGTCGCCGTGAACCGGCCCCACCTCCGCTCCCGGAACCCTGACCTGATCTATCCCGGCGAGACCATCTCGCTCCCTTAGCACCCAGGAGCTCACCCGTGTCACCACCGCTTGGCCAAACGCGGTCCCCGATGGCCGCCACCATCGACCTCTGGCAGCAGCAGTCCACCCCCGAGCCCGGGGGGCAGCCGCCGGCCCCCGCTCCCGCCAACCCGGGTTGGCGGGAGGTGGCCGCACGCGCGGCCTGGCGGGCCCGGGCGGCGACGATCGCACTCTGGGCGCTGATCGCACTCGCCGGTGCCGGTGGTCTCCGTGCGCTCATCCCCGGGCCGGCTCAGTCCCCAATCCCCCGCCTGCCCGCCGGCGCTGCCGGCTTCGCCGAGCAGTACGTCGCCGCCTACCTGGAGGCGGGGGCGGGGAACGAGGCTTCCCTGGCAACGTTTTATCCCGGCCCGGTCAACCTGACCGGCGTCATCGCTTCGGCGCGTTACGTGTCCCGCGTGTCAGCGGTGGCAGCCGCCCGGTTGGGGCCGGGCTACTGGGCGATCACCGTCGCCGCCGACGTCCTCGACCAGGTGGCGGGGGGGTACGAGCAGGCGGGGACTTCGTACTACCGGGTGGGCATCCGCTCCTCCGGAGCCGGCACCGTCGCCACGTCCCTGCCCGCGCAGGTACCGGCCCCGCAACCGCCGCCGCTCCCGAAGCTGGCTGTCCCATTGCCCGCTTCGCCCCCCGGAGAGTACCTCGGGGCCACCCTCACGGCGTACTTCACCCACTACCTCGCACGCGCCGGCCCGGCTCCGGCCGCGGTCACCGTCACCGCGGTCGGCTTCGGCCCCGCGCGGGCCGGGCCGGGCGCCACCCGAACCGCCGAGGTCGACCTCAAGGTCGCCGACGCCGCCGGGCGCACCGAAGTGCTCGGCTACACGCTCCGCCTGGCCCGAACGCCTGCCGGCTGGGTGGTCGGGGCCGTCCTGCCCGCGCCCCCACTCGAGCCATGAGGAGGAACGCACAGTGATTTCTTGGATGGAACTCAAGCTGGCCGAGGTGCAGCAGCTGATCGAGGCCGGCCTGGCGGTTGCCGCGATCCTGTTCGTGGCACACGTGTGGTGGAAAACCAAAGCGCTGATCCCCACCCTGGGCGCCTTCCTCCTGGCGGGAGGCGTGCTCTGGGGCGCCGCCAACATCCAGTGGTTCCAGAACGAGATCGGCCAGGAGATGCACTCGCTCGGCCCGGTGGCCGCCGCCCGGCCTGGTGACCCAGCGGCATGAACCGCCAGCCCGTCCCCTGCCGCTCCTACACCCACGCCCGCCGCTACCCGTGGGTGATCGGCCGTATCGGCGGCTGGCAGCTACCCACCCAGCTGACGGTGGCCCAGCTGATCGTCATCGCTGGGACCTTGGCTGGCCTGGTCGTTACCCGCGGCCTGTGGGCGCACCTGCCCCGGATCGCCAACCTGATGGTCGAAGTCGCGGTGCCCACCGTCGCGGCCCGGGCTGCCGGACGCCTCCGGGTTGAGGGCCGGAGCCCGCTCAGCGCCTTCGCCGGGCTGATCGGCTACCTTGCCGCACCCCGCGCCGGGACGGTGGGCGGGAAGCCGCTCCGGCGGGCTCGCCCGGAGGCCCTGACTTCCCGGCTCTTCGTCGCACCATGAAGCTGCCCGCCCGGTTCGTCGCCGGGAACCTGGTGTGGACCCGGACCGGATCGGTGTGGGCGGTGTTCCGGGTTGAGCCGGCCACCTACCCCTGGCTGACCCACGACGAAAAGCTGCAGCTGCACCGCCAGACCCGCTCGGCCCTGATCGCGCTGGGTGGCCCGGCGATGGTGGTGTCGCCCTGTGCCCCGGTGTCGCCCGAGGAGCTTGCCCGGCGGATCTGCAGCCCGGACCCATCCGGCTACCTCGCCCGCTCCGCAGCACTGGCGACCGCCCTCGAGCCGAGGCAACGCATCACCTTCCTCGCTGCTGAGCTGCCTGCCCGGCCGGCCCGGCGGGGCCGGCCTCCAGCGCTCGACGCCGCCCGTTCATCGCTCGGCGAAACCTTCGGGTTGGGCCCAGCCCGGGTCCCATCAGCGGAGATCGACCGGCGCTCCGCCCAGGCACACCAACTCCTGGAGCGGCTGCGCCCGTTCCTCGGGGTTGAGCCGGCGGGGGCAACGGAAGTGTGCTGGATCTACGCAGCAGCCGTCGCCCGGGGCCTCGGTGCCCCGCCACCGGCGCCAGGTCGCCAAGCCGGATGGCAGGACGCTCCCCGACTTGCCGCACTGAACGACGCCGTCTTCACCGAGGGTGGCAGACCCGACGACAATGGGCGCCCCCGTCACCGTCGCTACCTGCGGGTCGACACCGAGCAGGGGTCCGGGTACCAGGCACTCCTGGCCCTCTCCGACATGCCGCACCAGTTCGGCTTCCCCGGCGGCGCCGAATGGCTCCTGGCTGCCGAGCAGACCCGGTTCCCCGTCGACTGGTGCCTACGCATCCGCCCGGTGGGCAACCCGGCCGCCCAGGCCTCGGCCCGGCGGCAGGCCCGCCAGCTGCTGAGCCAGGTCGGCGAGTACGACGGGGACCCCGCCGGCCCACCGCCAGGCCTGGCCGAGGCGATGGAGGCGCTGGGCGACCTGCGAACCCAGCTCGCCGCCAACCCCACCGATGCCGAGCTCCGCGTGACTACGATCGTCGCCCTGGGCTCCGACCGGCTCGAGGATCTCGAGGAGCAGGTCTCCACGCTGCGTGCTCTCTACGCCTCCGGCGACTACCAACTGCACCGGCCGATCGGGGGCCAGCTCGGCCTGTTCTCCGCCATGCTCCCTGGCTCCCCGGCGGGCTCACCCGCCCGCGACTACGTCCATTCCCTGCTCGGGCGGGATCTGGCAGCCGGCATGCCGTTCGCCGGCGTGAAGGTGGGCGACCCGGACGGTGCGCTCGTTGGCTACAGCCTCGACGCCGGGACGTTCCGGCCGGTGCTCTTCGACCCGGCCTACGGGCCGAGCGTCAACCGGTCGGGGTCGCTGGGGGTCTTCGGCGCGCTCGGCAGTGGCAAGAGCTACTTCATCAAGAACGCCATCCACGCCACCCTCGCCCGCGGCGGGCGGGTGGTGGTTCTCGATCGCACCGCCTCCGGTGAGTACGCCCGGCTCGCGGAGGTGGCCCCGGTACCACCGGGACGGGCACAGGTCGTCTCGCTGGGGGCAGGCGCCGGGCCGTGCCTCGACCCGCTGCGGATCTTTGCCGGCCGGGACCGGGTCGGGCTGTCGCTCGGGTTCCTCACCCTGGCAACCGGCACGGCGCCCGCGGAGGCGCAGGGCCTCGCCCTCGCCGAGGCAATCGAGGCGGTGGCCGCCCGGCGCAGCGGTGGCCTCAGCGATGTCGTGGCCGAGCTGGAGCGGGCCGGGGCTCCCGCCGCCGGCGCGCTCTGCCAAGCCCTCAACGTCGCCAGCCGCAACCCGCTGGCCCGGGTTGCCTTCGGCGAGGGCGAGCTGGTCCGCCTCGACGCCGACTACCTCGTCTTCCACGCGCCGGGGTTGATCCTGCCGGATCGCGACTCGGCGCTCAGCGAGCATGGTGCCCGCCATCTGCTGCCCGAGCAGGTGCTCTCGCGGGCGCTGCTCTACCTCATCGCCGCCATCGCCCGCCAGGTCTGCTTCTCCGATCCGGCCCGCTTCGCCGCCGCGGTGTTCGACGAAGCCTGGAGCCTGACCTCGTCGCCGCAGGGCCGGTCGCTGCTGCTCGACGGTATCCGTGACGGTCGCAAGCACAACGCCGCCATCTGGCTGCTGTCGCAGCACCCCAACGACCTGGGCGACGACGAGCTTGCCCACTTGCTCGGCCCCCGGTTCGTCTTCCGGCAGTCGGCGGCGGCGGCAGCTGCCGCGCTGCACTTCGTCGGGGTGGAGCCCAGTGAAGCGGCGGTCGCCTTCATCACCTCGGCGCCGGAGGGAGCGTGCCTGTACCGGGACGTCCGCAACCGGGTCGGCCGGATGCAGGTGTTGCCCGCCCTGACCCGTGAGCTCCACGAATCGTTCGAGACCAACCCGGCCCGGGTGGCGCCGGCGTGACCCGGCTGCGGCTTGCCGCCCTGCTGGCTTCAGCTGCCGGCATGGCAGTAGCCCTCACCCTGACCCTGGCCCGTCCGGCGTCCGCCCAAATGCCGCCGGCGCCAACTCCCAGCCCCTTGATGCAGACGGTGATCCCGCAGCCGCCGTGCCAGCAGGCCGCCGATCCGGCGACCTCCGGCCAGCTGGGCGCCTACCCGATCAGCTCCTACACCATCGACTACGACGAAGGCGGGTTCACCGCGGTCTCCCGGAAGGCCGTCGGGTCGCTCACCGAGATGACCTTCGCCACCGACCGGTGGGTCGTGGGCATCGGTGTGTGGCTGGTGGGCTGGGCGTTCTCGTTCGGTTTCGCCAACCGGCTGGCGGCGCCGATGGCGGCGGTGGCCGGCCGGTACCAGAACGCCTTCTTCGTGCCCCTGCTCGGGTTCGCCCTGCTGACCACTGCCGCCTACGGCGGGATCCAGATCTTCCGGGGCCGGGTCGGCCGGGGGGTCGGCGAGTTCGCCCTGTCGCTGGTGCTGGTGAGCGCCTTCGCCAGCTGGCTGCTCGCCAACCCGCAGGGGTTCCTCAACGGGTCGTTCCGGTTCACCGCGGGGCTGGCCGGCTCGGTCGCCTCGGTGGCACTCCCGCCGGTGCCGCCGGGCTGTCCCGCTCCCTCCGGCAGCTACGCCCTGCCGCAGCTTCAAGCCGCGGTTGGACCGTTGACCGGCCAGGTCGAGAACGCCTTCGTCCGCCAGCCCTACCAGCTACTGGAGTGGGGGACGATCGTGCCCCCGGCCTGCCGCCAGGAGGCCGAAGCCGTCCTGGCCGCCGGTTCCGGCGGCGACCGGACCCAGATCGTGTCGGTCATGGACACCCCGCCGTGCACCGCCCTGTACACCTTCAACCGGCAACCCTCGACCGACCGGCTCGGCGTCGCCGTCCTGGTTCTCGCCGCCTCGGTGACCTTGATGGTGTCGCTCGGCCTCATCGCCGGCACGGTGATCCTGGCCCAACTGGTGGCGGTGATGCTGATCGCCCTGATGCCCTTCGCCGCTCTGGCCGCGGCCCTCCCCGGGGCGGGCCGGTCGGTGTTGTGGCTGTGGGGAACGGCGTTCGTCCGGGCGCTGGGGACCATCGTGGCGATGGCGGCCTTCCTCACCTTCCTGTTGCTCGCTGGCGATGCCCTGCTTGCCAGCGGTCAGGGCCAGTCGCTGCTGGTCCAGCTGGCCGTGCTCAATCTGGTCGCCGTCCTCGGGTTCTCATTGCGCAAGCGGTTGCTCGCCGCTGGGCGGTCGACGGTTGACCGCGCGGGACGGCAGCTCACCCGACCAGTGGGGGCTGCGCTGGCCGCCGCCCCCGCGGCGTCGCCGCCGCAGCCCTCCCCCTCCGGGTGGGCCGACCCGGTGAGCGGCCGGGTCGCCGCCGCCATCGACGCCGCCCGGGCCCTCCCTCCCTGACCCGCGGACCGCCGCTGGGTGGACTGTGTCAGTCAGGCCGGCGGAGCCTCGGGAATGGCCATGTGCAGATGGCGCGTCAGCGCCGTGACGACCAGGCCGCCGGGTCCTCGGTCAGTTTCGCCACCGGCGGCGGCAGGTTGCCGCTGACCACGTCGTCGAGGGTTACCGCCTCGAGTACCCCGCGCAGGCTGGCCCGCACGGCCACCCAGACGTCCTGCAGCCGCTCAGCCGCCCCCTCGTAGGTCGTCGCCTCGGGGCGCAGCCCCCGCACCTCGGCGAGCGGGCCGTCCAGCGCCCGCATCACGTCGGCCACCCGGATCTCGGCGGCTGGCCGGGCCAGCCGGTAGCCGCCCTCGGCCCCCCGGATGCTGGCGACGATCCCTGCCCGCCGCAGGTCGTTGAGGATCGCCCCAAGGAACTTCGCCGGGAGGCGCTGCTCCTCGGCCAGCGAATCAGTCGTCGCCGGGGCACCCCGTGCGGCCAGGGTCAGCAGGGCGCGCATGCCGTAGTCGACCTTCGCCGAGATGTGCATGCCGGGATTTTCTCCCACCCGTCGACCTTCGCGGCCTCGGTGGCATCTCCAGTATTTCTACTGTATAAACTAACTTTATGCTGTTAGCGTTGTGAACATGCCGACACCGGGGCCGACATGACCACCACCACAACCCTGCTCGAGGAAGTCCCGCCGGAACGGCGCACCCCGGTGCCCGGCGTGCGCGAGGCGCTCGACCGCCGCCAGGCCCAGTCGCCGCCCCCGGCCTACGCCCTCATCCGCTGGGCCGGCGCCGTGATCTTCGCCACGGTGCTGATCGCCCTGGTGGTCAGCCTGGTTGCCGGCTCCCGCCAGGCCCTCGCCCACTCCGGCCTCCGCTTCTTGTGGTCGAGTAGCTGGGACACCGCGCGCAACATCTACGGCGCCGGGGCGTTCGTTGTCGGCACCGCCCTCACCACCGCGGTCGCCCTGCTACTGGCCGTGCCCGTCGGCCTGGCCGGGGCCGCCTTCCTGGCGGAGATCGCCCCCACCCGGCTCGCCCGGCCGCTCTCCGTGGCGATCGACCTCATCGCCGCCGTTCCCAGCGTCGTCGTCGGACTGTGGGGGCTGCTGGTGCTGACCCCGGTCTTCGCCCACGACCTGGAGCCGTTCCTCGCCAGGCTGCCGGTCGCCGGGGCAGCCTTCCAGGGGGAGGCGCTCGGTTCGGGGATGCTGCTGGCCGGCGTCGTGCTGGCCGTGATGATCCTGCCGACGGTGGTGTCGCTCTCCCGTACCGCACTGATCGGCGTCCCGGTCGCCGACCGGGAGGCGGCGATGGCGCTCGGGGCGACCCGCTGGCAGGTGATCCACCGGGCGGTGATCCGGGGTGCCCGCCCGGGCATCGAGGCCGGGGTCACCCTGGCGACCGGCCGGGCGATGGGCGAGACGATCGCCGTCGCCATGGTCATCGGGAACCGCTTCGCGCTGCCACACAGCCTGGGCACGGCGCTGTTCTCGCCCGGAGCAACGCTCGGGTCGGCGGTGATCAACATGTTCAGCGAGGCGACCCCGGGCATCCAGCGCAGCGAGGTGATCGCCCTCGTCGTCTACCTGCTGGCGATCTCGATCGCCGTCAACGCCGGGGGCCAGTTCCTGCTCCGTCGCCGCTGGCAACGGCGGGCATCCCGATGAGCGACCGCGAACCCCTCCTTGATGCCCTGCCGCCCGACCCGGTCCCGCCCTCCCCAGCGGGCAGCCGCGCCAGCGCGGCAGCCCGGCGGGAACTGATCCGGCAGACCGCCCGGCGCACGCTGCGCCGCCGGGAAACCGCCAGGAAACTCGCCTTCGGCATCTGCGGGATGGCGGTCGCGATCGCCCTCGTCCCGTTGGTGGCGCTCGCTGGCTACACGACCTCCCGCGGCATCCACGCCATCAACCTCGACTTCTTCATCCACAATCCGGCCCCGCCGGGCATCCCCGGCGGCGGGATCCTCAATGCGATCGCCGGGTCGATCCTGATCGTCGGCATCGCCACAGTCCTGGCCGTGCCGGTCGGCATCGCCGCCGCCCTGTTCCTGCTGGAGCGGCCGGGCAGGCTGGCCGCAGCCCTGCGCCTGGGGGCCGACGTCCTCTCCGGCGTCCCGTCAATCGCCATCGGCATCTTCGCCTACGCCGTGATCGTCGAGCAGCAGGGCCGCTTCTCCGCCTGGGCCGGGGCCTTCGCCCTGGCCGTCCTGATGCTGCCGATCATCATCCGTTCCAGTGAGGCCGCCATGTCAGCGGTGGCGGTCGACCTGCGTGAGGCGGCGCTGGCACTCGGTGCCCGGAGGTCGCGGGTCGCCCGGTCGGTCGTCCTTCGCGGGGCGGTCGCCGGCCTCGTGACCGGCAGCCTGCTGGCGCTGGCCCGGGCGGTAGGCGAGACCGCCCCGCTGCTGTTCACCAGCATCGGCAGCCAGCTGTTCAACCTCCACCCATCCGCCCCGACCGCGGCGATGCCGCTGGTGATCTACGCCAACGCCACCGAGGTCTACCCGTCCGCTGAGCAGGCTGCCTGGGGCACCGCCCTCGTCCTGCTGGTGCTGGTCCTGCTGCTCAACGTGGCCGCCCGGAGGGTGGCCGCCCGCTTCGATCGGAGAGCGTTATGACGGACCCCGCGGTTGTCGGCACCCCGCCGGCGACGAAGCCCGCCCCAGCCCGCCGAACCGACCCGCTCGACCGCGCCCCCGAGAGCGCGGTGACCCTCGATAACGTCGGCGTGCGCTTCGGCGACCACCAGGTCGTCCGCAACGTCACCCTGAACCTGGCCCGCAACAGGGTCACCGCCCTCGTCGGGCCATCGGGCTGCGGCAAGACCACGCTGCTCCGGGCGATCAACCGCCTGCACGACGCCACCCGCGGCGTCGTCGAGGGCACGATCCGGGTGGGCGGGCTCGACGTCTACGCCAGGGACACCAAGCCGGAGCTGGTCCGGAGCCGGATCGGTATGGTTTTCCAGCGTCCGAACCCGTTCCCGACGATGAGCATCTTCGAGAACGTGGTCTCCGGCCTGCGCTTCAACGGCATCCGCACCAGGGCCGTGCTGCGGGAGGCGGCGGAGTCGGCACTCCACCACGCCGCGCTGTGGGAGCTGGTCAAGGATCGGCTGCACGCCCCGGCGACCGTGCTGTCCGGCGGCCAGCAGCAGCGGCTGTGCATCGCCCGGGCGCTGGCCGTCGAGCCGGAGGTGCTGCTGATGGACGAGCCGTGCTCGGCCCTCGACCCGGTCGCCACCGCCAAGATCGAGGAGCTGATCCACCGGCTGGCGGTCGACGTCACCGTCGTCCTGGTCACCCACAACATGTTCCAGGCCCGCCGGGTCTCCGACTACACTGCGGTGTTCCTGCTGGGCGACGACCGGGCGACTGGCGAGCTGGTTGAGTTCGGCCACACCGAGCACATCTTCGAGGTGCCGATGGACCGCCGCACCCACGCCTACGTCACGGGGCAGATGGGGTAGCGGCGGCGGCTGAGATTGGGCCGAGTGAGCAGAGACGGGCGTGATCACACCCCTGGCTGCTCCCTCACCCCGGAGCGAGGGAAGCTTTCCCGTCAACGGCTTAGGACGTAGCCGTTGTCTCGGCCTGGCGGGCGCGGCTGCCCGTGACATATGGCTCCAGGTTGCGGACTTTCACCAGCTCGATGGCCTCCGGGGCGATACCGTGCCCCCACAGCGTGAGGACGACGTCGCCCAGGTCGCGGATTGCCACCCAGTGGTCCTCCTCGGCCAACCACCGGAACTCCACCGGCGTGCCCTCGACCTTGATCAGCACGGTCATCCAGGGCGGGGCCTGGCGGGTGGCAAGCTCGTGCTCCCGCTCCCAGTGCTGGGCCATGAACTTCTCCGGCGATCCCGGCGGGATCGGGTGCGCCCGGTGCCACAGCTCCCTGGCGAGGCGGGTCCTATCGGCAATCCCGGCGTGCAGGAAGGCAGAACGGGCGTTGACCTTGACCTCGACCCCGGGGACGTCGGGGTCGATCGGGTCCCCGTGGCCGAGGGCGAGCCCGGTCACGTCGTCGTCGGTGCCCTCCCAGCCGCGCAGGGTACGGGTCCCGGTGAACGACGGCCCGAGCCCGTACAGCGGGAACCCGGCGGAGCGGAAGATCATCTCTTCCTTGCGGTAGAAGGCTTGCGACTCCCGCCCCGGGTAGAGCGCACCTGCGGTGGCGGAGCGCAGCGCCCCCAGCGTCCGGGCGGAGCGGCCCCGGGTGAACGCCGAGGGGACCGTCGCTCCGGCGACCGACGCCGGGAGCGCCACCGCGGGCACCCAGAACCACCAGCGCATCCGCTTGCGCAATGCCCAACCCGCCGTGGCCCCGGCGACACCGGCACTCAGGTAGAGGTAGGGCGGGACGTGCATCCGGCGGCGGTGGCGGAGCACCCGGAGCATCGCCACCGGGAGGACGAACGGGCCCTGCCAGCGGGAGTGCGCCCCGCCGGCATAGGAGAGGAACGACCCGCTCAGGCGCAGGCCGCAGTTGGTGCACGTGAACGAGTGGCCGCGGCGCACCCCGTCGCGCAGCCATCGAGCGGCGACAATCACCGGATGCGGCTGGGCCTTGATCGGGGCGCCACACCGGGGGCAGGCCTGCGTCGGGCGGGTCAGCCGGACCCCTCTGGAGTGCCCGTGACCGAGGCGATCTCGGCGAATACCGAGTCCGCGGGAGCATTGTCGCCCACCGAGTGGAGGAGCTCCTCCGCCTCTCCGAGGGTCAGGCGGGCCTCCCGACCACCGCCGGAGACCACGATACGGTAGCGCACAATCCTGGGGCGACCGCCTCCGGGAGCATTGAACTCGACTTCCTTGGTCAACGGCTCGACGGCGCAGCTGAGCCCGGACGAGGACCCGAAGCGCTTCTGGAGCGCCACGGACAGCCGCTCCGCCTCGTCCCGGATCACATGACCTCCGCCATGCGCTCCAGTGCCAGCTCGATGTCCTCCGCGGAGACGTCCTTGTGCGTCACCATCCGTACGTTCCCCGTACCGAACGTGAAGAACCGCACCCCCCGCTCGGCCATCGCCTCGACGAAGCCCTCCGGGGTGAAGCCGAGAGCGGCGGTGCGCACCATCACGATGTTGGTCTCGACCTCGTCGACGGCGACCGCCCCGCCCGCCAGCGCGGCGATCCCCTCGGCGAGCCGGCGGGCGTGGGCGTGGTCCTCGGGGATGCGGTCGACCATGGTGTTCAGCCCTACCAGGCAGGCGGCCGCCAGTACGCCGACCTGGCGCATCCCGCCACCGAGCAGTTTGCGGTGGCGGCGGGCCCGCTCGATGTACGCCTCCGATCCGACGACCATCGACCCGACCGGGGCCGACAGCGCCTTCGAGAAGGCGAACATCAGCCCGTCGGTCAGTGCCGCGTACTCGGCGACCGGCACACCCGACGCCGCCGAGGCGTTGAAGATCCGCGCCCCGTCCATGTACACCGCCAGCCCGTGCTCGTCGGCGACCTTGCGCAGAGCGTGCAGGTCGTCGATCGGGTAGACCGCCCCGCCCTCCTGGTTGTGCGTGTTCTCGATGGCCACGACCCTGGTGCGCGGCAGGTAGTCGAGCGGCGCCTTGACCGCGGCGGCGACCTCGGCCGGGTCCAGCACCCCCCGGCGGTCGGTCAGCGCCCGCGGCTGGACCCCGCCGATCACCGAGATCGCGGCCCCCTCGTAGTGGAAGAAGTGGGCGTTGCGGGTGCACAGCACTTCGTCGCCCGGCTGGGTCAGCGACAGCAGGCCGACCAGGTTGGCCATCCGCCCGCTGGGCACGTAGACCGAGGCTTCGGCGCCGAACAGCTCGTTGACCCGGGCCTCCAGCGCCGTGGCGGTGGGGTCCTCGCCGAGGAAGTCGTCGCCGACCTCGGCAGTCGCCATCGCCTCGCGCATCGCCGGCGTCGGGAGCGTGATGGTGTCGGACCGCAGGTCCACCACCCGGCCGGTGAACGCCTGGCCGGGGCGGGGCGACGTGTAGGCGGGCACGCTTTCGAGTCTATCGCCGTTGCAACACTACCCCCGGGGTGGTCCCGCTGGGCGGGGTGCCCGTGCCCCGGCGGCGCCCGAGCGCCGCCGGCCCCTCGGGATCCAACCCGGCGCCCCACCAGCGGAGGAGACCGGCGTAGGCGACTGCCAGCAGCGCCAGCCCGGCGATGATGTAGGCGTTGCCGACGATCAGCTGCCAGCCGTGCCAGTTGTACTCCCGGTTGTTGGAGTTTGGCACCCTCCAGATCAGCAGCACCGGCCCGGCGGCGAACAGGCCCACCAACCCGACCAGCAGCGCCCAGGCGGCGCGGTAGCCGCGGAAGAAGGCCAGGTCGAGGGCGACCACCAACCCCAGGGCGATCCATGCCCAGTGGTGCGACCAGGAGATCGGCGACACCAGGAGACCGGTCAGCGCGCAGAGGGTGACCGCCAGCAGTTCCTCACCCACCCGGCTGGCCCAGACCGCCAGCGCCAACCCGAAGGCTCCGACGAGGAGCCCGGAGACGATCCACCAGGGCTCCGCCGGGTTGACCCCGTGCAGCAGCCGTACGAGCACCCCGTTCAGCGACTGGTTGCTGACGTAGGACACGCCGCCCACCCGCTGGGAGTTGAAGAACAGCAGGCCGAACCAGTACTTCGACGAGGCCGAGGGGAGGATGGCAAACCCCAGCACCACGGAGGCGGCGAAGGTGGCCGAGGACACCACGGCGGCCCGCCACCGCCTGGTCAGCAGCAGGAACGGGATGAAGATCCCCGGTGTCAGCTTGATCGCCGCCGCCAACCCGACCCCCAGCCCCTTCCAGCGCCGGTCGTCCGGCTGGCACAGGTCGATGACGACCAATGCCATCAGGATCAGGTTGATCTGGCCGAAGTGCAGCGTCTGGCTGACCGGCTCCATCCAGATGGCAAGGCCCGCCACCCCGAGGGTCAGCCCGACCCGGGCCTCGCCCCGCGGGACGCCCACCATCCCCCAGGCCGCCCACAGCGCCGCCCCGAGGGCGGCGATGCTGAGACCGGTAACCAGCCAGCGCAGCGTCGCCATCTGCAGGAACGAGCCGGCCGCCGAGAGCAGCAGAGCGAACGGCGTGTAGGTGTACGACAGCCCCTTGTAGGTCCCCCGGTAGGCGTCAAAGCCCTCACGGGCGCGCAGGCCGCCCCAGCGGTAGATCTCCAGGTCGAGCATGCTCCACTGGGAGCGCGGGTGGCCGCGGGCGATGACCAGGAAGGTGCCGAGGGCGAGCCCGAACAGCAGGCCCCCGGCCAGCATGACCTGCCGCTGCCGCCGGGGGTCCGTCAGGGCAGCACGTACCGCATCGAGCCGAGCCGCACGTGGGCGTGGGCGGGTGCCCTCTGGGGGCAGGCCGCCGGAGCCGGCGACGACGGGGGCCACCGTGGAGCCCGTTAAGCCCGGGGGACGGCGTCCAGCGCCTTCTTGATGCCCCGGGCGGCCTGGCGGATGCGGTGCTCGTTCTCGACGAGGGCGAAGCGTACGTGCCCGTCCCCGGCCCCGCCGAAACCGATGCCCGGGGAGACCGCCACCTTCGCCTCGCTCAGCAGGTGCTTGGCGAACTCGAGCGAGCCCATCGCCCGGAACTCCTCCGGGATGGGCGCCCAGGCGAACATCGTCGCCGGCGGCACCGGGATGTCCCACCCGGCCCGGGCCAGTGACGACACCAGCGCGTCCCGCCGGGACCGGTAGGTCTCGCGGATCCCCTTCGGGGCGGTGTCGCATTCGTTGAGAGCGATGATGCCCGCGATCTGGATCGGCTGGAACACGCCGTAGTCCAGGTAGGACTTCAGCCGGCCCAAGGCGCCGATGATCTCCGGGTTCCCGCACACGAAGGCCAGCCGCCAGCCGGGCATTGAGTAGGACTTCGACATCGAGAACAGCTCGACGCCCACGTCCTTCGCCCCCGGCACCTGGAGCAGCGACGGTGCCCGGTCGGCCTCGAAGACCAGGTCGGCGTAGGCCATGTCGTGGATCAGGATGATGCCCCGTTCCTTGGCAAAAGCAACCAGCCGCTCGAAGAACGTGAGGTCGACCACAGCAGTGGTCGGGTTGTGCGGGAAGGAGACGATGATCACCCGGGGGGCGGGTGACGTGGTCTCGACCGCGGTGGTCAGGTCGGCGAAGAAGTCCGCCCCGAGCGACAGCGGGACCCGGCGGACATTTGCCCCGGCCAGCACCGGTGCGTAGGTGTGGATCGGATAGGTGGGGTCCGGGACCAGGCACGAGTCGCCCGGCTCCAGCAGGATCCACATCAGGTGGGAAAGGCCCTCCTTCGCTCCGATGGTCACCAGCGCCTCCGTCTCGGGGTCGAGATCGATGCCGTAGTTGCGCTCGTACCAGTCGCAGATCGCCAGCCGGAGCTTGGGCAGGCCGCGGGACATCGAGTAGCGGTGGTTGCGCGGGTTCTGGGCAGCCTCGGTGAGCTTGTCGACGATGGGCTCCGGGGTCGCCAGGTCCGGATTGCCCATGCCGAGATCGATGATGTCCTCCCCGCGCCGGCGCGCCTCAGCCTTCAGGTCGTTGACCACTGCGAAGACGTAGGGAGGGAAGCGCCCGATGCGGCGGAACTCCATGGGGGTCAGTGTATGACGACCGCCGCGCACGGGTCGGGACCTGGAGCGGTAAGGGCAGGCTACAGTGGGTTCGGAGACTTCGGAGGAGGCGACAGATGGCGATAACCGAGACGGCATGCCCTCACTTCACCGGCACCGTCGCGACCCCCAGCGGCGCGGTCTGCCAGGAGTGCGGGTCGACCTTCAACCTGCGGATGTGCACCGAGTGCGGGCATGTCGGCTGCTGCGAGTCCCAGCAGGGGCACAACACCGCCCATGCCGAGGCGTCCGGCCACGCGGTGATCAAATCACTGCCGCTCGGCGACGCCTCGTTTACCTGGTGCTACACCTGCAGCGCCTACGTGTAGCGCCTACGTGTAGCGCCCACCTGTAGGGCATCGGCCACCGGCGAGACCGGCTGCCTCTTCGGGCAGCAAACTCTGACCTGCCAGCCCTGGACCCCGCCGGGGCGGTGGGATAGACCCGAGGCATGAACTCTGCCGCAGTGACCTATGCGAGTGATGCCCCGGCGCCGCCCGCCCGCCAGGCGGTCGCCGCAGTCCCGGCCGCCTCCCAGCTGGGAGACCAAGTACACCATCGCCGGCGTCAGCAAGCAGCAGCAGCAAGCCGCCCGCGGTGGGCGCCATTTCTGGCAGACGGTCGGCATGACCGCTGTGGGTCTCCGGGCCGACGTCAACGCCGTGAAGGTCGGTGCCGGGGTCTCGAGCGGGGGGCGCCACGCCGAGGACGAGCTCATCGCTGCCCTGGGCACCCTGGCCGCGGCGGGGCACCTTGCCCCGAACGCCACCAACACCTTGAGGATTCGCGAGCTCGACGCCAGCCCGTGCACCTCCACCCCGCGCAAGATGCAAGCGGTGCGGCGCAGGAAGGTGGTCCGGAGGGTCAGGACGAAGTCCGGAACCACCAAGAAACGCAGGAGCTATGTGCCCGACAAGAGGAAGAACGCGGTCCAGGTGACCCGGTCGGTGGTGACCAGCGAGAAGACCGGGGGCGTAGCGGGGTGCACGGAGCGGCTAGCTCGGCTGGCCGCCCGCGCCTCCGGGGCTCTTGTGCGGATCTCCGGCGGGTGTC
>OEPS010000292.1_pt1 | contig 18526 bp, 17 predicted proteins | sample 1539411 | NCBI WGS metagenome assembly OEPS01 (sample SAMN02671747, study PRJEB22543) | soil metagenome | biome: bacteria | place: China:Hunan Province, Lengshuijiang City | collected 2012-10-15 | depth 0.08m m
GGGCGAAGCCTGCTCTGGGGGCGCGCCTCGTGGCGGTGGAGCGACCTCGATTTCGCCGCGAACGCGACCGATGGACACGGCGTCGACTGGCCGATCCGCTGCAGGGATCTCGCGCCGTGGTACGACCACGTCGAGCGATTCGTCGGCGTCGCCGGCGAGAACCTCGGGCTCGCCGAGCTACCGGACCAGACCCTCCTTCCGCCGTGGGAGATGAACTGCGCCGAGCAGCTGGTGAAGAAGGGGCTCGAGCGCGCATTTCCCGGCCGGCACCTGACGATGACGCGGGTCGCGAACCTGACGCGTGCCCACAACGGTCGCGGGCAGTGCCAGGCGCGCGACCAGTGCGCGCGCGGCTGCAGCTACGGCGCCTACTTCAGCAGCCTGAGCGCGACGCTTCCGGCGGCGCGGGCGACCGGACGCCTGACGGTAGTGACCGACGCGATCGTGGAAAGCGTGATCTACGACGAGAAGCGCGGGCGGGTGAGTGGAGTGCGGGTGATCGACGCGAAGACGAAGCAGTCGCGCGAGTACTCGGGACGCCTCGTCTTCCTGAACGCGTCGACGATCGGGACCGCGCAGATCCTGCTCAACTCGAAGTCGGCGACGTTTCCGAACGGGCTCGCCAACTCGAGCGGCGAGGTCGGACACAACTTGATGGACCATCTGTCGAAGGCGGGAGCCCGCGGTACGGTCCCCGGGCTCGAGGACGAGTACTACTACGGTCGTCGGCCGACGGGAACGTACACGCCGCGATTCCGGAACGTTCGGCCCGGCGAGTCGGGGCGGCTCGGCTTCGTCCGCGGATACGGGATCCAGTCCGGTGCGGGGCGCGCCGGGTGGGATCGCGGGACGTCGTCGCCGGGAATCGGCACCGCGCTCAAGGCGTCGCTGCGCGAGCCCGGGCCATGGAGGATGACGATGCAGGGCTACGTCGAGTGCCTCCCGCGCCACGAGAACCATGTCTCGCTCGACGAACGGAAGGACCAGTGGGGAATCCCGCTGGTGAACATCCACTGGTCGTGGAGCGACAACGAGAAGGCGGCGCGCGAAGACATGAAGACGCAGGCCGCCGAGATGCTCGCGGCCGGTGGCTGCACCGGCGTCGAGACGTACGACAACGACGCGCCGATGGGGTTCAGCGTTCACGAGATGGGGACGGCGCGGATGGGGCGCGACCCGACGACGTCGGTGCTCAACGCGCACAACCAGGCGCACGACGTGCCGAACCTCTTCGTCACCGACGGTGCATGCATGACGAGCTCCTCGTGCGTGAATCCGTCGCTGACGTACATGGCACTCACCGCGCGGGCAGTCGACCACGCGGTGAACGAGATCAACCGGCGGAACCTCTGACGGCGGCCCGGCGGAGATCCGCGCGACAACCACAATGCCAAAAGCCAACCTCCGCATCCTCGCGTCGCCCGACGAGATCGGCGAATACGTCGCGACTGGCCTGCTCGAGCGCATCGCACGAGCGCGCGTCGCAAAAAAGCGCTTCCTCCTCGGTTGCCCCACAGGGCGCAGCCCGAAGCCGGTGTTCGCGGCGATGGCGCGAAAGCTCGCGGCAAAGCCGCAGGACATCAGCCATCTCGTCTTCGTGATGATGGACGAGTACCTCGTGCCGGGGCGCGATGGCCTCGAGTACGCGCCCGACGACGCGCCCTGGTCGTGCCATCACTTCGCCAGCGTCGAGATCGCCGCGAAGCTGAACGCGACGCTGCCCGACGTGCGGCGCGTCGACGCCGAGTCGGTCTGGTTTCCCGACCCGGACAACCCGGGCGCGTACGACGCCCGCATCGACGCCGCGGGGGGGATCGACTTCTTCCTTCTCGCATCGGGAGCGAGCGACGGGCACGTCGCGTTCAATCCGCCGGGGAGCGCGCGCGACAGCCGGACGCGGATCATCGAGCTCTCCGACGAGACGCGCCGCGACAACCTGAAGACCTTTCCCCATTTCGGCACCCTCGACACGGTGCCGCGCCATGGCGTGAGCGTCGGGATCGACACGATCGTCCGCTCGCGCGAGGCGGTGATGATCGCGTGGGGGGAGGGGAAGCGCCTGACGGTCGAGCGGATGCGGCGCGCCGGCCGTTATGAGCCCGACTGGCCGGCGACGCTCATTCACGAGTGCGCCGGCGGCGAGATCGTGTGCGACTGGGCGGCGGGGGCCCAGTCGGATCCGCCTACTGCCCGAGCTTGAGGTTGATCTCGATCAGCGCCTTCGGCGGTGCCTGTTCGAAGACGATGCGATCGGCAGTCGGGCGCACGTACATCTTCATGAGCGGGCCCTGTCCCTTCCCGCGGCCCATGTTGCCGCGGCGATAGTAGACCACCTGCCGGCCGCTGAGCTGCTCGACGCGGACGACGGTGAAGCCCTGCGCGACGAGCACGTCGCGCGCGACGCTGACGGCACGCTCCGGGGACGCGACCTTCTTCGCCTGGCCCGGCGGGACCTTGCTGCCCTTGTTGCCATGTCCCTTGCCCTGCGCGCTGGCGGTTCCGGTTGCGGCGCAGAAGATGGTGGCGAAGACGAGGGCGATGGCCAGCTTTCTCGAGATGACTCGCATTGGTCGGGATGGTTGGAGAACGGTGCTGCCTGCCATTTGACGCGCGGAACGACAGCGCTGCAACGGACCCGGCCGTGACCAAGCCGCGGCGCGCAACGTGCGGCAGCGGCAGTCATGCGACCAACACTGATTGCCCGGTCGTTCGCGCTTGCACTCGCCGCGTCGCCGTGCGTGGGAGCTGCGCAGGATGTCCTCCCTCCGCTGGCCACGGGCCCGGCGTCGCGCATCGTCGTCAGCCTCGAGATCTCGGCTGCGATCGTCTCACGGCGACTCCCTGCGGAGTTCGCCGACGCGATCCCGCAGCCGCTTCTCGCTGAGCTGGAAGCCGACGATCACTTCTCCGCGATGGAGCTCGGCACTCAGGTCGGGAACGGCGTCCTGATCCGCTTCGACTTCGACGACATGGAGTCGTACAAGGAGTGGAACGACCGCCCCGGGGTGCAGCAGATGCTCGCAGAGATCGGCCAGACGATCGGCTACGGCTACTCGCGGAGCGCGCTGTCGATGCGGCGGGTCGCCGTCGATACGCGGGCGATGCCGGCCGCGCCGCCGAAGCAGGCGCCGGCGCCCAGGACCGCGCCGCCGCCGAAGGTCACGACCCGAGCCGCCGCGCGGAGCTCGTGAGGGGGAGATGTCGATCCTCCACTCTTGAGGTCGACGGGATCACGCCGACGGCGCAGGCCACTCGAGGCGGGGAGTCCTAACGGCTGAACGACAATTTCGCGAATCACAACAGATCACTTCGGATCGTTCCTCGTCGCGGGTGGGCTCCTTGTGGCTGACCGAGGCACGATCCGATGTGATCCTTTTGAATCCCCAGAATTGCAGTTCAGCCGTTACGAGTGTCCCGATCGAGGTGCGTCCTCGGGGCGGGGAAATCGGGGTGGAGGGCTCGTTGGTGACAAGGACTTGATATACCCCATAGGGGTATATATACTTCGAACACGGCCCGGTTGGCGGGAACTCGAATCAGGGGGAGAATCAGATGGATCGCATCAAGCTGAAGATCGACGGGATGAGCTGCGGCCACTGTGTCAGCGCGGTGGACAAGGCGCTCAAGGGAGTGAACGGGGTGCAGGTCGAGCAGGTCGCGGTCGGATCGGCGACGGTGTCGTACGACCCGGCGACGACCTCGACGGACAGGATCGCGAAGGCGATCGAGGACGAGGGCTACACCGTCGCCGGGACATCGCGTTAGGCACTGGGCGCCCCGGAGGGGGAGCAGTCATGACAGCAACGGATTGGGTCGTCGTCGTCGGCGGGATCGCCGCCATCGTCTGGGTGAACTGGTACTTCTTTCTCGCCGAGCGTGGCGTGGCGAGGAAGCGCGACGACTCGCGCGCGGGCGAGGAGGCTGGCAAGTGACTGCCACACGTCCGGTCGCCGCCGTCCCGGCCAATACGGCGCCGGGCAGCGCCGGGCCCACCGAGCAGGTGCGCATCCCCGTGAGCGGGATGACCTGCGCCGCCTGCCAGGCGCGGGTGCAGCGCGCGCTGCAGAAGACTCCCGGGGTCGCCGACGCATCGGTGAACCTGATGATGAACAGCGCGACGGTCACCTTCGACCCGGCGGTGTCGTCGCCCGAGGCGCTCGTCGACGTCATCCGCGGCACCGGCTATGGCGCCGAGCTGGCGCCGCCGGAGCAGACCGCGTTCGAGGAGCAGGAGGCGCGCGACCGCGCGACCGAGGAGGAGTTCGTCGAGCTGCGGCGGAAGGCGATCGTCAGCGGGATCATCGGCGTCATTGCCATGATCGTCTCGATGCCGCTGATGTCGGCGAACGCGCATGCCGCGCAGGGCGCGGTCGGCGACCCGTTCATGCGCTGGACGATGACCTCGCTGACCCCCGCGCTGCGGACGATCATGCCGTGGGCGTTCGCGATCCCGCCGGCGGCGATCTCGTGGACGCTGCTCATCGTGACGCTCGGCGTCATGCTCTGGGCGGGGCGGCACTTCTACACGAGGGCCTGGGCTGCCTTCCGCCATCACTCGGCGGACATGAACACCCTCATCGCGGTCGGGACGGGGGCGGCGTTTCTCTACTCGATCGTCGCGACGGTGGCGCCGGGGTTCTTCATCGCCCGCGGCGTTGCGCCTGACGTCTACTACGAGGCGGTAATCATCATCATCGCCCTCATCCTCACCGGCAACGCGTTCGAGGCGCGGGCGAAGAAGCGGACATCGGCAGCGTTGCGCGCGCTGGTCAACCTGCGGCCGAAGACGGCGCGCGTCGTCCGGGGCGAGCAGGAGGTCGACGTCCCGGTCGAGCAGGTGGCGAGTGGCGAGATCGTGATCGTGCGGCCGGGCGAGGCGATCCCGACCGACGGCGAGATCGTCGCCGGCGAGAGCGCGGTCGACGAGTCGATGCTCACCGGGGAGTCGCTCCCCGTGGCCAAGCGGGCGAACGACCGGGTGATCGGCGGGACGATGAACAGCACCGGCGCCTTTCGCTACCGGGCGACGACGTTAGGCAGCGACAGTGTGCTCGCCCAGATCGTCAAGCTGATGCGCGACGCCCAGGGGTCGCGGGCGCCGATCCAGCGGCTGGCCGACCGGATCAGCGCGATCTTCGTCCCGGTGGTGATCTCGCTGGCGATCGTCACCTTCGTGACCTGGTTCATCACCGCGGACTCGGCGCCCGGCGTCCGCGCCTTCGCGGCGGCGGTCGCGGTGCTGATCATCGCCTGCCCGTGCGCGATGGGACTCGCGGTACCGACCGCGGTGATGGTCTCGACGGGAAAGGGCGCCGAGCTCGGGCTGCTGATCAAGGGCGGGGAAGCGCTGCAGCAGGCGGGGCGCATCACGACCGTGGTGCTCGACAAGACCGGCACGGTCACCGAGGGGCGGCCGAGCGTGACGGACATCGTTGTCGCCGGCGATGCGCCGGGGTGCGCGAAGGACGAGCTGTCGCTGCTGCGGCTCGCCGCGTCGCTCGAGAAGAGCTCGGAGCATCCGCTCGCCGGCGCGATCGTCAGGCAGGCGAAGGACCGAGGACTCACGATGGCCGACGCGACGGAGTTCGCGGCGCTGTCGGGACGCGGGGCGCGGGGAATGGTTGATGGCGTCACGGTGCTCGTCGGCAACGAAGCGCTGCTCACCGAGCAGGGCGTCGATGCGTCGTCGCTGCGCGACCGTGCCGAAGCGCTCGCCGGCGAAGGGAAGACGCCGATGTACGTCGCGGCGAACGGCGCGCTCGCCGGGGTGATCGCGGTCGCCGATCCGATCAAGGGCAGCTCGCGCGAGGCGATCGCGACGCTGCACGAGATGGGGCTCGAGGTCGTGATGCTCACTGGCGACAACCAGCGGACCGCGGACGCGATCGCGCGTCAGGCAGGGGTGGACCGCGTGATCGCCGGCGTCCTTCCCGACGGGAAGGTCGCCGAGATCGAGCGGTTGAAGGGAGAGAGAAAGGTGGTCGCGATGGTCGGCGACGGGATCAACGACGCGCCGGCGCTCGCGGCCGCTGACATCGGGATGGCGATCGGCACCGGGACCGACATCGCCGTCGAGGCGGCGGATGTCGTGCTGATGCGCGGCGACCTGCGCAGCGTCGTGCAGGCGATTCACCTGTCGCGCCGAACGATGCGGACGATGAAGCAGAACCTGTTCTGGGCGTTCATCTACAACGTGGTCGGGATCCCGATCGCCGCCGGGGCGCTCTACCCGGCGTTCGGGCTGCTCCTCAGCCCGATCCTGGCGAGCGGTGCGATGGCGTTCAGCTCGGTCAGCGTCGTCGCGAACAGCCTCCGGCTGCGCGGTGCGCGCATCTCATAGGAGACGGTCGCCATGACGACGAAGACGAAGCGCGCCCCGCTCACCCTCGCTCCGGGCGCGAGCTGCGGCTGCGGTACCCACGAAGCCGAAGGGCGCAAGGCGGTCGCGGTCGATCCCGACGTGAAGGAGCGCAACGTCAAGCGACTCCGGCGCATCGAAGGGCAGGTCCGCGGGATCCAGAAGATGGTGGACGAGGACCGCTACTGCGCCGACATCATGACGCAGATCTCCGCCGTGCAGGAAGCGCTGCGCTCAGTGGGGCGCGAGCTGATGCGCAATCACCTCAAGCACTGCGCGACGACGGCGATCCGGAAGGGAGAGGGGGAGGCGGAGGCGATGTACGACGAGATTGTGGAGTTGATGTACAAGCACAATCGGTGAGCGCCGCACTCTGACAGGAATCACGGAGCGGTTGTAACAAAGAACGCGTCAAGCTCCGTGCGCCCGACAAGTCCCAACAGTGGAGCTACAATTACGCGGATGACGCTGATTGCGCGGATACCGCCCCGGGCAGCCACGTGGAGCGTCGCCGCCACGAGGAGCGATCGGCGTCATCCGCGAAATCCGCGCAATCGTAGTTCCCCCTGTTGATGCTCGTTCGCCACGCAGCGCTCGAGCGCGACGTGGGTTCTGCCTACTGCTCGATCTCGTCCTGCTTCGTGATCTTGTCGTTGTTGTCCTTGAGCGGGCCGTAGCCGGCGCGGCCGGGGTGGTCGGTGATCTGGATGAGCGCGTCGCCGAAGTTGTTCGCGTAGTTGCTCTCTGCGAACTGGTGGCACATCCCCGTGAGCGGGTCCCTCACTCGCGGACAGCTGCCCTTCCGGTCCGGCGCGTAGGCGGGATTCACCTCGACCTGGATGTGATAGACGCCGGGAGGAACCACCGGCTGCCCGTCACCGCCGTCGAGCACGAAGTACTGGCCGCCGAGCTTGAAGACGTAAGTGTCCGCCCAGCCGTCGCTGATCCCCTGGAAGCCGTCGCGAGTCAGGTCGCCGCAGTTGCGATAGCTCCAGGTGCCGTCGCCGTTGTTGACGTTGTACGGATCGGTGTCGAGCATGCAGAAGCCGCGCTTCGCCGCCTTCCAGACCTTCCCGTCGGGGCCGACCAGCTTGTAGGTCGCGTAGTGCTGGAAGTGGAAGTGGTGGTGACAGGACGCGTACTCGAACAAACCGTCGGCGTCGGCGAAGCTGCCGTCGCCGTTAGGGTCCATGTGCCGGAGGGGGCTGCCGACGAAGACGTCGGCGTCGCCGATGTTCGGGGTCGTCACGGTGAAGCGCAGGATGTTGTGCGCCCCCGGCGTGACTCCGCCCTCGATCACGCTGCAGAAGTCGGCCGGAAGATCCTCGACGCGGTTCACCCAGTTCTGCTGCGTCGCGTCGCTGTCGACGATCAGGTCGGGGAGTCCGACGGTATCGACGGCGTTCTGCACCAGCGAGGGGCCGCTGCCGGGTGCGGTCAGCGTGCGTGATGCGGGTTCGGTACAGGCAGCGGCGACTGCGAGGACGGCGGAGAGCGCGAGCAAGCGCATGGCAGCCTCAGGTTTGGGGAGGCTGATCATGCACCAGCATGGCCGTCACGGCAAGGTCGCCGATCCTTCGCCCGCCGCGTGCCCGCGGTACATGATCACCCGGACCCGCTCGAGGGTGATCAAGCCGCCACCGATCATCCGGTCGAGGGCGGGGAGCACGGCGTCGATCTTCTCCTGGGTGTCGATGCACTCGATCACGATCGGCAGGTCGCTCGACATCCGGAACAGCTTCGGCTCGTGCACCCTCGCATGGGCGCCGAAGCCGGCGATGCCGCGGAAGACGGTCGCTCCCGCGTAGTGCTCGTTGCGGAGGTGCTCGACGATCGCGTGATGGAGCGGACGTCCCTCCCATCGGTCGTCTTCGCCGATGTGGATGCGCATCAGGACGCGCTCGCCGGTCAGTCCGTGCATCGTCAGTGCTCCGGGGCGCGGTAGACGATCACGTTCGCGCGCTCCAAGGTGATCAGCCCGCTCGTGATCATCCGGTCGATCACCGGCAGCACCTCGGCGATGCGTGCCTCGTCGTCGACACACTCGATGACCACGGGGCGGTCGAGGGAGGTGATCTCGTTCAGCTCACTGTGCAGGATGCGGCGCGCGCCGAAGCTCATGATGCTGCGGAGGATCGTCGCGCCGGCGAGGCCGTGCTCGCGGAGGGTGCGAAGGAGCGCGTCGTGGAGGAGGCCGCCGTGCCAGCGGTCAGTCTCGTCGACGTGGATGCGCATCAGCGCCCGCTCGCCAGAGATGCCATGCATGTCGTCTACGCTACCCATTGGGCGGTGAGGACGCAAAAACGGTGCGATGACGAAGTCATCGCACCGTTCCCTTTACGCCGCTGCGCGAGGCAGGCCCTAGAAGGCGACCACGCCCTCGAACATGAAGCCGTCGAACTTGCCACCGTTGCGGATATCGGTCGGACGGAAGCCCTCGTACTTCTGCGTGACGTACTCACCCTTGAGCATGATTGCCGGAGTGATGAACCAGCCCGCGCTCGCCTGCGTGCGCTTCACCGTCTCCTTGGGGTCCGTCAGCGCCAGCTTGCCGTTGACGGTGTTGTAGCGGCCACCGACATAGAACTGCTCGCCCGAGCCGAAGCGATACACCGCGTCGCCGGACTGCTGGTTCCAGGTGCGGTTCTTGACTTCCGTGCCCTTCCGACCCCTGGCCGTCTCGATGTTGCCGAAGAGCTCGAGGCCGCGGAACTTGATGAAGGGGTTGATGACCGTCGCGGTCAGCGCGTCGGTGAAGCCGGGCTGGATCGCGCCCGACCACGCCTGCGCGCTCTCGCTCGATGTGGTGCTCTCCATCACGTCGTAGTAGCGCGAGCCGGCGCGGTCGCCGCTGTAGAGCGTGTTGTTCGCCGAGTGCTTGGTGGTGTACATCGAGCCCGTCAGGCGGACACGGAGATTCTCGGAAACCTGGCGGTCAAAGCCGGCCTTGCCGAGGAAGCTCGGCGCGCGCTTCTGCGGGTTGAGGATCGTCCCGCGGACTTCGCCGTTGGTGACACCGCCCATCGCCATGAAGCCGCCGAGGCGGGCATAGACTTCGCCGCCGACTTCAGTGGTGAAGGCATCCATGATCAGGTTGCCGACGAACGGGTTGTACATCGCGTTGCCGTTGTCGGTGCGGCGGAAGTGCGCGTCGCCATAGTTGATCTCGAAGTGACCGGCCTTCACGGTGACGATCTGCATCAGGTCGACCAGCGGCTGCCACTTGATCGGCGACTCGTCGACGAGGAGGTAGCCGTCCTTGACCCACGTCTCGTTGTGGTGACGCGACGAGAGGTAGCTGGTCAGCGCGACGCGGATCCCCGGTGCGAGCTGCGCGTTCAGGTACAGGTTCGCGGTCTCGTTGTTGAAGCCGTGCCCGATCCGCATGAGCTGGGTCTGGTTGACGCCGGCGACGACGTTGGGCGTCGCGGTGTTGCTGTGATCGAGCCCCTGGAACTGCGACGTGAAGGCCGCGCCCCACGCCAGCGCGAAGCCCTCGTAGGCGACGTTGTCCCACTTGGGCGATTCGAAGACGTTGATGCCGCGCTGGTCGAGCGCGCGGATGTGCTGGATCCTGATCGGCTGCAGCGTCGCGGCGCGCGAGGCGGCTGCCGGGTTCATGACCTGCGCGGGCTGCAGCGGCGCCGGCTCGGCCTTCGCGTTGCCCGAGTCAGCAGTCGCCTTGACCGTCGTATCCGTCGAGAGGGACATCGCGACTGCAGTCGGCTTCACGGCCAGTGAATCAGCCTGCTGCGCGAGCGCTGGCGCTGCACTGCTCAGCACCGCGGCGGTAGTGATCGCGAGACGAGTGATGGTTCGCATATAGCGGGTACTCCAGTGGGGGTTCGGGGGGTAGCGTCTTACTTCAGCAGCAGGTCGAAGTTGACCTTGACCTTCGGGTTGACCTTCATCGCGCCCATCATGAGCGAGGGTGCCTTGAGCCCGTAATCCGTCATCAGGAGCGGATAGGCACCGGTGACGTGCAGTGCGCCTTCGGGCGTCGCGTTGCCGACCGCGTCGAGAGTGATCGCCTTCTCGACGCCACCGAGCTTGAGCGTGCCATTGAGCTTGCCGGTGACCTTGTCGCCGGCGGCGAACATCTCGTAGGATGCGAGCTTGAACTCGATGCTCGGGTTCTTGTCGGCCTTGAGCGCCTTCCGCATGTGCTCGTTCATCGTGTTGTTGGCGCAGTCCAGGTTCTCCGGGCGAATCTTGACGTCGAGGGTCAGGACCGCCTTCTGGCCGGCCATGATCTCCTTCGCGGTCTCGGCGCTGGTAGTCTGTGCGCTGGCGTCGACGATCTTCGCCTGGCAGCTGAAGTCGCGCACGGTGGAAGTGCCGGTGACCCAGAGCCGGCTCGCCGGCTGGAGAGTGGCGATGTATTGCGCAGCAGTCCACGCCGCGATGGTCGGGACGAGGGCGAAGGCGAGCAGGGTGAGGTTGGTGCGCTTCATAACGTTCTCCTGAAGGAGCCAGGACAGCGCGGATGCGCCATCCACGAACGAATGTCGGCGTTCCCGGCCTTCACCTCAGTCGGTGTAAACCGGAAAGTTCGGCGACGAAGGAGGACAGGGGCGTCGTGAGTCGACGGACCTTCGAATAGGGGAAACCCTGATACAGCGGCCGGGGCTGCAGGCGATGCGAAGCCCGAATCCGGGTGCGTGCTCATGGCATGGCCTCGAGCGTGAGCAGCGCGGTGCCTGCGACGGGGAGCGTGCTCTCGATGCGCAGCGGGATCCGCCGCTCGTCGTCGGTGAAGTCGATGCGGATCACACCCTCGCCGCGGTAGCGGGCGGGGTCCCGGACGCGCATCTCGACGAGCACCGCGTTGAATCTTCCGGCGCCGACCGTCACGCTCTCGCGGCGCACCACCCTGACGGTCGTCGGATTTCTCGCGGCATCGAAGTGCCGGTTGAAGCTGTAGATCGAATCGGTCTCGAGCGGAACGGTGCGGAGGAAGTAGATGAACGACAGCTCATCCAGCGGGTCGGCGGTGATCGCTTCGCCGCTCCTGCCGTCCGCCCCCGACCAGCGCTTCTCGTCGGGGAAGAGGGCGACGTCCTCGTCGTGACTCGAGAACGGGTGACGCTCGCGCTTGACGAAGCGGAGCGACGCCATCCGCCGCGGATCGAGCCAGGACTCGGTCGTATCGGAGACCTTGATCGGGCCAAGCCTCGCCTTGAAGCCGAAATGCAGGACATAGGTCTCGGTGCCGCGGACGAACTGCGGTCCGTCCACCCACATCGCGCCGTGGCCGCGGAGGTTCACCGCCGAGAGGCGCACCGCGTAGCGCAGCCGCTCGCCGACATGGAAGGGGCGAGCCGGGATGGCGGGCGCGACGAGCGCCGGCTGCAGCTGCGCGGCGAGCGCCGGCTGACCCTGCGCCAGCAGCGCGGTCGTGCCTGACGCGACGAGCGCCGTGAACGGCAACAGCGCGCACATCGCCGCCCGAGGAGCGAGGCGACGCGCGGTGCGGGCTGCCTGGTCGAGGCGGTGGTGGGGTGTCGAAGATCTCATCGTGACGTCCGGGCCTGGTGTGTCCATCACCCGGACGTTACGCGTGCACGGGAGCGCGTTCGGTCAGCGCGACCCTGAAATCTCCGGCGCCTTGCCCTACGCTGAGGGTGGCGAATTCCCTACAGGCATCAGCCGGCCCTCGGCGCGGTCGCGGATGCCGAGCAGCATCCGGCGCTCCATGATGAAGTGCGCCGGCTCGAAGACGAGCAGGGTCGCCGGCCCGAGGACGACGCCGGGGAGGCTTGGCGTTCCCGGACCACGCAGCCGGATGTGCAGCCGCGAGCTGTGCTCGTCGACCGGGATGACGACGAAGGCGCCCCAGTTTTCCAGCACCAGGGCGTGTCCCGGCTCGAGCTGCGCGACGCGCCATCCAAGGGTGGTGCCTAACTGTCCTCCCAGATAGTCGGGCTGCGCCGCGCGAACGAGATCACCGACCCGCCGCTCCTGCCACTCGGGGTGGATGCGATCGGCGTTGCGGACGTCGTCGCCGATCAGCCGCTCGAGCCCATCGTAGCTGTAGAAGCCGCCGCGGTCCTGGCCGATCTGCACCACCCACGGCCAGACCGAATCCGCGGGTGCGTGCACGACGACCGCGTGGTCCATCCGGTAGTGGGCCTCGGGTACGAGCTCGTCGCCCGGGAGCGACATCGCGCGCTGCTCGGGACTCGTTCCCCACGACGTATGCCAGGGACGCAGGGCGATCACCACCGCGAGCCAGGCGAGGAACGCCCACGCCACCGCCGCGCCGGCGAGCGCGGCGCGCCCGCGGTGACCCGGTGGCGGGACGGATTCGAGCTCCGGTGACCGTTCGGCGGCCGTGCCGGCGAGGATGAGCAGCAGGACGTCGATGACGAGCCCGGCGAGGAGCGCGAAGGTGCCGAACGACGCGAGGAGCGCCACCGAGCTGGCGCCGGCGAAGAAGGCGATCGGCTGCCACCAGCCGCGCAGCCCCGGCACGCCGGCCACGCCGAGCCCGGCGGCGACGAATCCGGCCTCGGCGATCAGCCAGAGCGGGACGACTGCCCACGAGGGGCCGAGACTCATCGCCCAGATGCCCGCGGCAGAGTGCCCGAGCCCATGCAGGACGAGGAGAATCGCGACGATCGTGCGGCGCATGGCGTAGTCCAGTGGGTAACGATCGGAAGCTGCGTGTCACGTGCGCGCCGCGCAGTCCGCTCTTCCCCCTTTCGTCGTCAGCGAGTCCCTCACCACCGGTGAGGCCTCTGCCCGACAGACACCCGGGCACCGCGGTGCAAATGTGTCGGAGCAGCAACGCACATCATCACCGTGAGGCGCATATGCCGACGACCACAGTTCCCATGCAGAGCCCCGCCCCGAACGCTCCCCGGCGCCGGCTCACGGGACCGATCGTTCTCGCCACGGACGGAGCCGCACAATCGGCCGGCGCATTCGCCGCCGCGGTCGCGATCGCCGCTGGAGGCACGCGCCGCAATGAGCACGCGGAGCGGCTCGCGGTGCGCGTCGTCACTGTCTGCGATGCGCTCCCCGTCGTCGTTCCGGAGATCGCGCCGGTGCTGCCGCACGAGTTCCTCGAGGGACGCCGTTCGGACATGCGTGCCGCCGCGCTCGAGCAGGTGCGGTACAACGTGGCCGACACCTCGAAGTGGAGCGTGGATGCGCTCACCGGACCCGCTGCACCGACGATCGCCGAGACCGCCGACGAGATGGGGGCATCGTTGATCGTGATGGGACTCGGGAAGCACGACCTCTATGAGCGGGTGTTCGGGAGCGAGACCGCGCTTCGTGTCATGCAGCGGTCGCGCGTGCCCGTGCTCGCGGTCCCGCAGAACTGGATCGGGATTCCGCGCAGCCTTCTCGTCGCCGTCGATTTCGGTGCGGCGAGCCTGCGCGCGGCGCAGACCGCGATGCGCATCATCGCGCCCGGCGGCAGCGCTTGTTTCGCGCACGTCGCGCCGGACATCGGGCTGCCGGGAAGGGATGGCGACGACCTGGCGACGATCTACCAGGCGAATCTCGACGATGAGTTCGACCGGTTCATCGCCGCGGCCGGAGTGCCCGACGGCGTGGCGGTGACGCGCACGGCACTGTATGGCGACCCGGCGCGCACCCTGCTCGACCGGGCGCGGCATCAGGGGGTGGACATGATAGTCGCCGGGACGCACGGGCTGAACGCGCTGGCGCGGCTGTTCGTCGGGAGCGTGGCGAGCAAGCTGGTTCGGGGGACGCAGTGCGCGCTGCTCGTCGCCGCGGCCGCGACGGAACAGCATGACGAGAGCGAGGACGGGTAGCGTCGGGGACAGGGCGGGCGGCGGAGGGCCGCGGTATATTCGGGGATGCCTCCGTCCGTCCCCCCGATGATCGACGCCCGCGCGCTCGAGGCGAGATTCGAAGGAATCCTCGAGATCGCGGCGGACGCGATCATAACGGTCGACGAATCGCAGCGGATCGTCCACTTCAACCGCGGAGCCGAGCGGATCTTCGGCTACCAGGCGGCGGAAGTGGTTGGCCAGCCGTTGAACATGCTCATTCCCGAGCGCTTTCGCGCCGAGCACCCGGGGCACGTTGCCCGGTTCGCCGCCGGCGCCGAGACGGCGCGGCTGATGGGACATCGGCGCGAGGTCGCCGGGCTGCGAAAGGGAGGGATCGAGTTCCCCGCCGAGGCGTCGATCTCGAAGCTCGGGCTCCCGGGAAGCCTGCTGCTCACCGTCATGCTCCGCGACGCGACCGAGCGGCGGCAGCTCGAGCGCAACCAGCGGCTGCTCGCCGAGGCTGGTGCGGTGCTCTCGTCGTCGCTCGACTACGAGGCGACGCTGCTGACGGTCGTCGAGCTGCCCGTGCCGGTCCTGGCCGATTGCTGCATCCTCGACATCGTCGAGGTCGAGCGCAACGAGACGCGCCGCATCCGTCGCATCGTCAGTGACCACGCGAATCCGTCGACGGCCGCGGTGCTGCGCGGTCTTGCCGCGAGCAACGCGCTCACCTGGAGCACGCCGTCGCGGGTCGTCGACGTGCTGCGCGGCGGGGGCGCGTACATCGAGACGGACGCGCGCTGGGAGCGGGACTCGATCGCCCTTCCACTCGCGCGCGAGCTGTACGCGAAGTCGCTGATGATCGTGCCGCTCGTCGCCCGCGAGCACGTCGTCGGGGCGATGACCTTCATCTCGACCAACCCGGACCGGCGGTACACCGACATGGATCTCGCGCTCGCGCGGGAGATCGCGGTGCGCGCGGCGTTCGCGCTCGACAACGCCTCGCTCTACTACAGCGCGCAGCGCGCGAATCGCGCGCGCGACGAGGTGCTTGGGGTCGTCTCGCACGACCTGCGCAATCCGCTGAGCGCGATCTCGATGTGCACGCGGGTGCTGCTCGAGTCGCCCCCCGAGGGGGAGGACGAGCGACGCGAGCTGTTGTCGACGATCGACGAGTCGGTGCAGTGGATGCAGCGGATGATCCGCGACCTGCTCGACGTGTCGAACATCGAGGCGGGTGTGCTGTCGATGGAGCGCAGCCGCGAGGACGTGGCCCCGCTCGTCGAGAGCGCGGTGCAGATGCTCTCCTCGCAGGCAGCGGATCGCTCGGTGTCGCTCTACGAGGACGTGCCGCCGGACGTGCCGCCGGTGAACGTCGATCCCGAGCGGATCCTCCAGGTGCTGGCGAACCTGATCGCGAACGCGGTGAAGTTCACCGAACCCGGGGGGAAGGTGACGATCAGCGCCGAGCGGAAGAACAGCGAGGTCGTCATCGCCGTCGCCGACACGGGCCCGGGAATACCGGCCGAGCACCTTCCACACATCTTCGACCGCTACTGGCACGCGCGGCGGACCGCGCGCACGCGCGGATCGGGGCTCGGGCTGGCGATCGTGCAGGGAATCGTGAGCGCGCATGGAGGACGGGTCGGGGTGAAGAGCGAGCTCGGGCGAGGCAGCACCTTCTCGTTCACCCTGCCGATCGCGGGTTGAGCGCCCGATCGCGCGCCGGATCAGCGGAAGCGCCGCCGCCGCTGTCGGCGATTTCCGCACACGGGTTCCGATGAATCGCTGATGGAGCGGGGTGGTGTCGCGCGCCAGATTCGGACGTGACACGATCCGCGAACGGCATCTGCCGGAGAGACGGATCGCGGTACCCCCTGGCGGATGGACTCACATGCCGACCGCGAACGACACAGGCCGCGCTGTCGCGCTGCCCCCGAGCGGTGCGATACCGTCAGGCGCCGCGCTGGCGGAAACCGGCGCGGCGCTGGCCGCGCGCCCCTACGCCCGCCGCGGCGTCTCACCAACCGGTGACCCGATACGCGTCCTCCTCGCCGACGACCACAAGCTGCTGCGACAGGGAGTGAAGGCGCTGCTCCGCAACGCGCCGGACATCGTCGTCGTCGGCGAGGCGTCGTCCGGGGACGAGGCGGTTGCGCTCGCGCAGCGCCAGCACCCGAACGTCGTGGTGATGGACCTCGACATGGCGGGTGGCGACGGTGCGACGGCGACGCGAACCCTCGCCCGTGAGGCGCCGTTGATCCGGGTGCTGATCCTGACGATGCACAACGAGGAGGAACGGCTCCTCCCGCTCCTCTCCGACGGCGCGCGCGGCTACCTGGCGAAGAACACCGCCGACACGGAGCTGGTGGACGCGATTCGCGTCGTCGCCTCGGGCGAGATCTACGTGCGGCCATCGGTCGCGCGGCTGCTCGCCGCCCAGGTGGCCCAGAAGAGCGAGAAGCGCACGGAAAGCGCGGCCGACCGCTTCGCGACGCTCAGCGAACGGGAGCGCACCGTCCTCCGCCTCGTGGCCGAAGGATTCAACGGGCCGGAGATCGGCGAGCAGCTGCACATCACCGCCAAGACCGTCGACACCTACAAGCAGCGGATCGAGGAGAAGATCGGTCTCTCGCACCGGACCGCGTACGTGCGCTTCGCGATCGACGCGGGGCTGCTGCTGCGATGACGGGCCGCCGTCGCCGTACCGCTTCACGCTGACCGCTGCCTCGTCCAGCGAGTGCTCGAAGGGGAGTGGACGCGGGAGGCGGCCGCGCCGCGGCCGTCATCACGTCACGCCCGTCATGCCCACCCCCGCGCCGCGTCGAGCAGGATGCGTTGCTCGGCGGCGGCGATGTTCCGCCGCGTGCGATCGACGGCGTCAGGGTTCACCGACACCGAATCGATCCCCCAGCGGACGAGCTGCTCGGCGTACTCCGGATACACCGACGGTGCCTGCCCGCAGATCGACGAGGTGATGTGCAGGCGCTTGCACTCCTCGACGATCGTCCTGATCGTGGCCAGCACCGCCTTGTCGCGCTCGTCGTACAGCTCGGCGAGCAGCTCGCTGTCGCGATCGACGCCGAGCACGAGCTGCGTCAGGTCGTTGGATCCGATCGAGACGCCAGTCACCCCCATCGCCGCGTAGTCGGGGAGCCAGGTGACGACCGAAGGGACCTCGGCCATCACCCAGAGCTGCATGTGCCGGTCGGCTCCGAGCCCGCTCGCGTCGATCAGCTGCCTGCATCCGCGCATCTCGCTGCCGGTGCGGACGAACGGGATCATCAGGTGCAGGTTCCTGTAACTGCGCCGCACCTCGCGAATCGCCTCGAGCTCGAGCGCGAAGAGCGCCGGCTCCTTCGTGTAGCGGAAGCAGCCGCGATAACCGATCATCGGGTTCTCTTCATCCGGCTCGAACCGCGCGCCGCCGGTGAGGCCGCGGAACTCGTTCGAGCGGAAGTCGGTCGCGCGATAGATGACCGGGCGCGGCGCGAAGGCCGCGGCGAAGGTGCCGAGTGCACGCACCATCCGGGCGACGAGCTCGACTCCCTTGTCCTGCTCGATCAGCAGCCGCGGGTGCTTTCCGTCGAGGGCAGCCAGCAGCATGAACTCGGCGCGAAGGAGGCCGACGCCATCGACCGGCATCGCGGCGACCGTCGCGGCGAGATCGGGCTCGCCGAGGTTGACGTAGACGCGCGTCGCGGTCGTCGCGGTCGTCGCGGCCGGAAGCGAGCCGGGCGCCGGCTGAACGTTAGGCGCGGGGGAGTTCATGGCCGATCCCGGCGCGGGCGCCGGCGCGACGACGCCGGCGGAGACCCCGTTCGCGGTCGGGCTGACGAGGCTTCCCTCGCTCACCGTTCCGTCGCGCGCATTCACGGTCACCATCATCCCGTCGGTGAGCGCCGAGGTCGCGGTCCGCGTGCCGACGATGCAGGGGATGCCGAGCTCGCGGGAGACGATTGCCGCGTGCGATGTCATCCCCCCCGCATCGGTGACGACGGCGGCGGCGCGCCGCATCAGCGGCACCCAGTCGGGCGAGGTCATCGCCGTGACGAGGATCTCGCCCTGCTGGAGGCGCGCCGAATCGGCGGGAGACCGCAGCACGCGCACGATCCCGGCGGCGAGCCCGGGACCGGCACCGAGCCCGTGCAGGAGGACGCGACGGGGCTCGCCGGAGGCGGCCTCCCCGGTCCGGCGACCGAACTTCAGCGCCGCGACGCCGATGCCTAACGTCGTGATCGGCCGCGTCTGCACGAAGAAGGTGCGGCCTCCCTCGATCGCCCACTCGGCGTCCTGCGGGGTGCCATAGTGCGTCTCGACGCGGCAGGCGAGGTCGGCGACCGCGCGCACCTCGTCGTCGGAGAGCACGGGGGCGCGCCCCTTCTCCTCATCGAGCGCGACGCGGACGGTCTCGCCGGTG
>OEPS010000294.1_pt1 | contig 18413 bp, 11 predicted proteins | sample 1539411 | NCBI WGS metagenome assembly OEPS01 (sample SAMN02671747, study PRJEB22543) | soil metagenome | biome: bacteria | place: China:Hunan Province, Lengshuijiang City | collected 2012-10-15 | depth 0.08m m
GCGGCACAGGGGCCTAACGGTTTCTGCCGGAACTTCACGATCAGCGGTGACACGCTGCGGATGCTTGCCGGTCCGCAGGGAAACACGACCTTCCGGCGGGTACCGTGATGCGCATCGTTCGCCGAGTGTTCGCGCTCGCCGCCGTGATCGGCGCGGGCCACGCCTCCGCGCGCGTCGCGATCGCGCAGGACCGCTCGTGGATGTTCGGGCCCTTCACCAAACCGGTCGCGTCGAACCCCGTGATCGTCCCTGACGCGAAGTCCACCTTCATGTCGCCGATGGGAGACACGACCGTGAAGTGGGAGGAGTACGCGACCTTCAACCCGGCGGCGGTCGTCCGGAATGGGAAGGTCTACGTGCTCTATCGCGCCGAGGACGCGTCAGGGGCGATGGAAATCGGCCACCACACCTCGCGGCTCGGGCTGGCGGAGAGCAGCGACGGGCTGCACTTCACCCGACGCCCGACTCCGGTGCTGTTTCCCGACAAGGATGCGCAGGCGAAGTGGGAGTGGACGGGCGGGGTCGAGGACCCGCGCCTCGTCGAGACCGATGACGGCCGCTACGTCCTCACCTACACGCAGTGGAACACCGACGTCCCCCGCCTCGCGATCGCGACGTCGCGCGACCTGGTGACCTGGACCAAGCACGGCCCCGCGCTCGCCCGCCTCGATACGGCGCACAAGTATCGCAACCTCGACCACAAGTCGGGGGCGATCCTCACGCGCGTGGTCGGCGACCACCTCGTCGCGACGAAGGTGAACGGCAAGTACTGGATGTACTTCAGCGTCCCCGACATCCTGATCGCGACCTCGGACAACCTGATCGACTGGGTACCGCTCGAGGACGCGAACGGGAAGCCGGTGAAGGTGCTCTCGCCGCGTCCGGGCTACTTCGACTCGTGGCTGGTCGAGGGGGGCCCGCCGGCGATCCTCACCGACCGCGGGATCGTCGTGATCTACAACGCGGCGAACGCGCGGCAGTACGGAGACTCGACCCTCCCCGCCAGGATGTACACCGGTGGTCAGGCGCTCTTCGACGCGAAGAACCCGGTGAAGCTGCTCGACCGCTCGGACGTCCCCTTCATCCGCCCGACGGAGGCGTACGAGCGGACCGGCCAGTACCGCGACGGGACGACGTTCTGCGAAGGGCTGGTACCCTTCAGGGGGCGCTGGCTCCTGTACTACGGGACCGCCGATTCGCGCGTCGGCGTGGCCGTCTGGGAGCCGGGCAAGGGCGAGTCCCGCTAACCGGCCGAGAGGCTGGACGGTCCGGGGCGCAGGGCGTAAGATGCCGGGGCGCGACCACCACTCGGAGGCGTCATGAACCCGATGTACCTGCGGGATGTCGAAGCCCACGAGTCGGATTGCCCGCGCGGCCGGGCGATCCGCCAGATGCGCACCGCGGGCGTGCCGGTGCCGCAGATCATGCACCTGTTCGCCTTCAGGCCCGAGCGCACCGACCACCTCGCCCGCTTCACGCAGGAGGTGATGCGCGGACCCTCGGAGCTGCTCCCCGGGCAGCGCGAGCTCATCGCCGCGCTGACCTCCAAGCTCAACCAGTGCCTCTTCTGAATCGGCTCGCACGCCGCGGTCGCGGCTGAGCTGCTCGGAGACCGTGCACTCGTCGAGGGTGTGCTGGCCGACGTCGACACCGCGCCGATCCCGGAGAAGGATCGTGCGCTCTACGCGTTCATTCGGAAGACCGTCCACGACTCGCTGTCGATCGAGCAGGCCGACGTGGACCGGGTGCGTGCCGCGGGCTGGTCGGACAGCGCGATCTACGACGCGATCACCGTGTGCGCGCTCTTCCAGTTCTACAACACCTGGATCGACGCCAGCGGCGTTCAGGACATGCCGGCGCTGGGCTACGAGCTGTCGGGCCGCCGCCTGGCGACCGACGGCTACGCCAGGGCGGAGACCCCGGTCCCGAGCTGACCGCCTTTCAAGGGGTCAGTTCAAGGGGTCAGGGGGTCAGAGTCGCGAAAAACGATTACGCGCGTCATCGTTTTTCAACGACTCTGACCCCACCGCGTTACGGCGCGGGGACCACGGCCCGCAGCTGCGCGGCGAGCGCGAGGGCGACACCGTTCGTCCAGCCGAAGCCGTCCTGGTTCGGGTACTCGCCGCCCCCCGCGCCGCGCTGGAGGTCCATCACGTCGTACTTCTCCGTCATCTTTCCGGTCTGCCTGTAGACGCGCCGGTTGAGCGTGAGCCAGCGGCCGCGCGCGAGGTCGGCGATGTCGGCGCGTCCGTAGCGGCGGACCCCTTCCATCGCCAGCCATTCGAGCGGCGCCCAGCCGTTAGGCGCGTCCCACTGCTGCCCGCTGTTGCTGAGGGTCGTCACGAAACCGCCGGGCTTGAGGAAGTCGCGGCCGAGCCGCGCCGCCGTCGCCGCACCCTGTTCCTGCGTCGCGATCCCGAAGTAGAGCGGCTCCGCCGCGGCGAGTGACGGACGGTCGGTGACGCGCTCCCCCGTCTTCCAGCGCACGTCGAAGAAGAATCCGCCGGCCGGGTCATACGTCGCGCCGAGAAGCACGCGGCGCCGCTCCGCCGCTGCCTTCGCGTAGCGCGCTGCGACCGCCGCGTCGCCGTCCGAGCCGCGGAAGGTGCGCAGCGCGGCGATCGTCCGCTCCTGGTTGTAGAGGAGGCTGTTGAGGTCCACCGGCGCGATGTCGGTGGTCTCGAGGGAGCGGAGGTCGGTGGTGTCGCGCATCCACCGCGTGGAGAAGTCCCAGCCGCTCTCCGCCGTCGCGCGGAGGTTCCGGTACATCGCCTCGCGCTTCTCCGCGGGAAGCGACTGCGCGGTGCGGAAATCCTCCTTGTACGCCTCCGGGCGCGGATACGGGCGGTCGTCCCAGTAACGATTGAGGAGACCGCCGTCAGGCAGCCGCACCACCCGGCGGTACGCGCCGCCCGCCGTGACGCGCTCGGCGCCGTTCATCCAGAACGCGTGCTCGGCCTCGAGCGCGGGGAGGTACTTGAGCACGCGGGCCGTGTCGGTCGCCCTCGCGAACAGGTTGACCATCGCCGCGAAGTACGGCGGCTGGCTGCGCCCGAGGTAGTAGGTGCGATTCCCGTTCGGGATGTGTCCGACCGTCGTGATCAGGTGCGCGAAGTTGTCGAGCATGCTCTCGATGAGGTCGGTCCGCCCGCTCTCGACGAGACCGAGCATCGTGAAGTACGAGTCCCAGTAGTAGACCTCGCGGAACCGGCCGCCGGGGACGACGTACGCGTTAGGCAGCGGGATCAGCGACGAGTGCGGGTCGGGCGCGTCGGCGTGGCGGGTGAGGACGGGCCAGAGCTCGCGGATGTGCTCCTCCATCGTCCGCGTCGTGTCGGTGACGAACTCGGCGCCGGCGGGCTTCGGCGCCTCGAAGTTCCGAGCGACAAACGCCTTGAGATCGAAGCCGGGGGTTCCCTTCTCGCTCGCGTAGCGGGCGACGATCACCGCCGGGTCGGAGAGGGGGCGGGCGTCGACGAAGGTCTTCGAGTCGGGGAACACCGCGGCCATCTGGACGTCGTGGAAGAGCGAACCGAGATCCCGCGACGGATCGTAGAGCGCATCGGCGGCGCTGGTCGTCGTCGCCGGAGCTTCCGGCGGCGCGACGGCGATCGGCGCGCGCGGTGCGCACCCGGCCAGCACGAGGGCGGCGAGCAGCCCTGACGTCAGTTCAGCGTGTTTCCACATCTCGCGCCGTGTTCGCATTGAGCGTCGGATTGATGGTGTCCAGTGCATGGTGATGACATCCCGTCCATGGGGTCAGAGTCGTTGACTCCCCGGCCCGCCCCATCCTCGGTGATTCGTGGATCGCCGCGCGTGACTCCGACCCTTTTGGGGGGGATCACCGTTTTGAGGCGTGAAGGAGCTGAATCGTGCTGTCGTTTCGTGCCGCGACGATTAATCGTTCGCCACCTGTGGTGCGCAGCTCGGCGAGGTGGCGGACCTGCCCTTCGAGAGCGACGCCGGATGTCGCCATGTCCACCGCGGTGAAGCGTCCGTCGCCGAGCCCGTGGAAGAGCTGTCCGTAGCTGGCGTCATAACGGCCGATCGCCGGGATGACCGCGAAGAAGTTGCCGGCGAGGAGGAGATCCACCTTCCCGTCGCCATCGAAGTCGCGCACGAGGGCTGCCCGGACCGGTGCAAATTGCGCCTCGGTGGGCAGTGCGTGCAAGGAGAACCGGCCGCTTCCCTCGTTGATCGCCACCGACGTCGCGAAGTCGGTCGCCTGACGGACCGTCGCGCGGGCAAGCGAGGCCGCAGGGAGGATGTCCTCGATCCGGCGCGCCCCGAAGTCGGCGTAGCTCGGGTAGCGGTTCCCCACGGCGGGGAGGAAGCGCACGATCTCGTCGCGGCCGGGGAGCGGGTAGCTCACCCCGTGCCGGTAGGAGGTGAGGATCTGCTCGAGAGACCCGTCGTTGGCGAAGTCGCCGACGTAGAGCCGCGCCGGCTCCTTCGCCGATGCGCGGATGTACGAGTTGAGCCCGAGGTTGCCGAGCACCAGGTCGGGACGCCCGTCCCCATTCAGGTCGGCGACGGCCAGCGAGCTCCACCACCCCTCCGAGCCAGCGAGTCCCGCCGCGGCGGTGCGATCGACGAAGCCGCCGTTCTCCTGGTGAAAGACCCGCACCGGCATCCATTCACCGGTGACGACGAGGTCGAGATGCCCATCGCCGTCGTAGTCGGTCCACGCCGCCGCCGTCACCATCCCCGCGGTCTCGAGGGCCGCCGCGCTCTGCGCCGTGATCTCGGTGAAGTGCCCCGTGCCGTCGTTCTGCAGGAGGTGGCTTTTCGGCGTCATCCCGTACTGCTGCGGTAACACGCGGCTCCCGACAAAGAGGTCGACGTCGCCATCGCCGTCGAAGTCCGCCGGCGCGACGCACGAGCTGTTGTCGAACAGTGCCGGCAGCGCATCGATCGCGCGATGGAAGGAACCGTTCCCGTCATTCAGGTAGAGGCGGTCGCGCAAGGCGTCGCTGCGGCCGGCGAACTCGTTCCCCGCGCTGGCGACGTAGAGGTCGGGGCGCCCGTCGCCGTTCGCGTCGAAGAACGCGGCGTCCACGTCCTCGCTCAGGCTGTCGGCAGCGAAGACGTGCTCGCTCGCCGCGCGGAAGCTCCCGTCGCGCTGCTGGAGCAGAAGCTTTCCCGGCTGCCACTTCGCGCCACCGGCGTACATGTCGTCGAGGCCATCGCCGTTCACGTCGGCGACCGCGAGCGCCGGGCCCTCGGTGGAGAGGAGGTGCGTGATCAGCGGCTCGCGATCGGTGTCCCGAAACTCGTTTTCCACGTGCCGGTAGGGGATCGCATGCTCGCCAGTCACGTCGCGGAAGAGCGGCCGCGCCGCGCTCGCGGCGCGATAGTCATAACGGCCGCTGGCATCGCCCTGCCTGAGCACGAGGGGGTGGTTCGCGGGGATGCCGGTCAGCACCTGGTATCGCCGGTCGGGCCACACCACCGTCAGCGAGTCCACGCGCGTTGCCGCGCCGAGCCCGAAGTGCAGCCTCGGGTCGACCGACGACTGGAAGCCGCGCGTCGGGCTCTCCTCGAGCAGCTGGTGGACCCCGGCAGCGGCGATCATCACCTTCGCGCCGATCCCGGCGGTGTTCTTTCCCTCTCCGCGCAGCGTGACGGTCAGCGACGAGCGCTTGTTGACGTCACGCGAATGATTGCGGTAGATCGACGCGGGCGCGTTGACGTTGTTGACCACCAGGTCGAGCGATCCCGAGTTGTCGAGGTCCACGTATGCGGCGCCATTCGAGAAGCCTTCCTGCCCGAGCCCCCACGCTGAGGCCATGTCGGTGAAGGTGAGGTCGCCGTTGTTGTGGAAGGCGAACTTCGCCAGCGGGACGTGCGGCATCTTCTTCAGCACTGCCGCGTTCTGCTCGGTCGCGCCCTGGGCCAGCGAAGCCTGCACCACCGGGTTCGCGACGTAGGCGATGTAGTCGAGATCGTTAGGCCGGCGGTAGATCCCGTTGGTGATGAACAGGTCCTTGCGGCCGTCGTTGTCGAGATCGGCGAACAGGGGCGCCCAGCTCCAGTCGGTGGCGGAGATCCCCGCGAGATAGCCGATCTCGCTGAATCGGCCGCCGCCGCGATTCAGCTGGAGCGTGTTGCGCGCGTACTGCGGGTGGTAGCCCACGCGGAGCTTCATGTCGTAGATGTTGAAGCTCTCGGTGGTCGCCGACGACTTCAGCACCTCCTCCTTGTACGGGAGCATGTCGGCGACGATGATGTCGGGGCGCCCATCGTTGTTGAAGTCAGCTGCGTCCACCCCCATCGAGAAGCGGCTGGTGTGCCCCGTCGCCGATCCGAGGCGCTCGCTGAAGGTGCCGTTGCAGTTGTTGACGTAGAGAAAGTCGTCTTCCTGGAAATCGTTCGCGACGTAGACGTCCGGGCAGCCGTCGAGGTTCACGTCGCTCACCACGACGCCGAGCCCCGATGCCTCCCCGCCACCGTAGATCCCTGCCTCCGCGCTGACGTCTGTGAAGTGCCCGCCATTGTTGCGGTAGAGGCGATCGCCGGCCTTCGGGTCGCGGTTCTCGCGGAACGGCCCGCGCCCGATCGACATGGCCGTCCGGACCGAGTGGTTCAGCAGGTACATGTCGAGGTCACCGTCGCCGTCGTAGTCGAAGAACGCGGCCTGCGTCGAGTAGCCGGAGAACTCGAGTCCGTACTCCTTTGTCCGGTCGGTGAAGGTCCCGTCGCGGTTGTTGACGTAGAGGATGTTGTGGCCGTGCTCCTCGAGGTAGTCCACCGCCGACACGTAGATGTCGGGGTAGCCGTCCCCGTTCACGTCGGCCATCGTCGCCCCGGTCGTCCAGCCGGGACTCCCCGCGACCCCCGCGCGGACCGTTATGTCCTCGAAGGCGTATTTCCCCTTGTTGAGGTAGAGCCGGTTCTGCTGCAGATTGGAGGTGAAATAGAGGTCGGGGAGGCCGTCGTCGTTGACGTCACCGACCGCGACCCCGCCGCCGTTGTAGTAGTAGAGATAGTTCAGGATGTTGAACCGCTCTTCCGGCAGCGTATTGGCGAACGCAACACCGGTAGCCGCCGGTGCGAGCAGTTCGAACAGCGGCGGCCCCGTCGGTGCCTCACGCCCGCAGGCGGCGACGGCGCAGAGCGCAGCGGCGCAAAGAAACCTCGACCCTGGAGCCATCATGCCTGACGCCTCGCATCTGCTTGTGCCGGCCTCCCTCGTCGCCGCCATGCTCACCGCCTGCTCGCACGGTCCCAAGCCGGCGGGCAAGACCCCGCCGGCGCGCGACGCCGACGTCACCGCCGAGGACCTGCGCAGCTCCCCTGCTCGCTCGGTCGAGCAGCAGCTGATGGCGAAAGTGCCGGGGATCACGGTGTCGCGCACATCGTCAGGCGGCCTCGCGATCCGGATCCGCGGCGGCGGCTCGCTATATGGGAACAACAGTCCGCTCTACGTCATCGACGGACTCGCCGTCGACGCCGGGCCGGAAGGCGAGATGCCCGGGATCAGCGCGTACGATATCGAATCGATCAGGGTCCTGAAGGATACCGAGGCGATGACGCTGTACGGATCGCGCGGCGAACATGGCGTGATCATCATCAACACGAAGCGTTCGAACAAGCAGCAAAAAACGCCGAATTGATCGATGCCCGCGTGGAGCTTCCGCACCGCGATCCCTGCAACCCGGTGGACGACCGCATTCGCCTAGGGCGCCGAGTCCAGCGACAGCACGATGACGCCCGACTTTTCACTGAAGCCTCGCAGCTGTGAAGACGGCCAGGCGAGGTACGGACCGGTGCACGTGAGCGGGTCGCGGTAAGCGCGAACCATGGTCGCCGGCAGCAGCTTGTAGTACCCGATCTGCGTGAATCCGCTCCTCGACTCCGACGCCGCGGGAAGTGCCGATACGCACGAGACAGCGGAGCCGTTGTAGACGCCGATCGACACCGCAGCTCTCGTGTGATTGAAGATTCCTGCCGTGATGTAGGGCTGATTGCCGATCACGTTGTTGATCTCGAGGTCACCATTGATGGCCGCGACCGCGATCCGCACCTCGCCGATGTCATCGGGGATGGGCTGGCCGCGGGAGTCCATCGGCTTTGCGGATACCCACGTCAGCCATTGCGCCGACGCCGGTACGGCGAGGCCGCTCTGCTTCCCCCCCTGCAGCCCTACCTGCGGGACACCATCGACCGACACGGTCACCGGCGCGATCAGGTTGTTCGAGATGATGAAACGCACCGGCTCTCGCGCCGGACCGGACGAGTCGCGCGCGCCCGCGCATGCCGCTGCCAGCGACAGCACCAGCATCGTCAGGCGGTGGATGCGCAGCCCCCCGAGCGTGCTCATGGCGTAATGTGCCGGCGCAACCGCCGTTAGTCCATGGCATTTCACGGTGCCAGCGCCGCGCCGCCGATGTCAGGATTTGGCGGCGGGCATCCCCCGCCGGCCACCGGCGCCCGGGGAGGGGTGAGAGCTTGCGAAACCGGTCGCGGTACCCGATAAATGAGCAGGCAGAAACCCTCGATTTCGGCGTCCGCCAGCGTGCTGGCTGGCTTCGGAGCGGAACGATCCACCATCAACACCGGAGTCGCATGCGTGCCCCGTCACAAGTGTCGCTGCGCGTCGGTCTGCTCGCCGTCCTCGCCGCGAGCTGCTCGCACAGGAAAGGGAGCGCGGGCCAGGGAGTGGCGCCCGTTCGCCAGGAGGAGGTCACGTCCGAAGACATCGCGCGCGCGCCGAACCAATCGATCGAGCAGCAGTTGATGGCAAAGGTACCGGGCGTCATCGTGAGCCGTACCGAAACCGGTGAGCTCTCGATCCGCATTCGCGGGGGCAACAATGAACCGCTGTACATCGTCGATGGGCAGCCCGTCTTCCCCGGGCCAGGCGGCGCCCTGTCCGGACTGAACCCGAACGACATCCAGTCCATCAAGGTCCTCAAGGATGCGGCGAGCATGTCGATGTACGGGTCGCGCGGGGGCAATGGCGTGATCGTGATCAAGACGAAGCAGCCGAACCAGAAGCCGGCAAAACCGAATCAGTGACCGGAGGAGCCGCGCCCGGTGCAGTTCACTTCCGGCGGCCCGACTCCGATCCATCAGCGACGCGCGCACCGGCCGCCGGAAGTCGCCGGAACAGGAGCGGACGATCGTCGTTGCGCGCCGCGACGTAGAGATCGCCGCGCGCCGTTCTGATTCGCTCGATGTCGCGCGTCTGCCCCGGCAACCTCAGGCCGCTCTCGACGGCGAGCAATGGCTTGAACCTTCCCCTGCCCATGCCGCGGAGAAATAGGCCGGCACTCGAGCTCATGCGGCCGATCTCCGGGCTGAAGCCGTCGAAGTTGCCGCCGAGCAGGAGGTCGACGTGGCCGTCATGGTCGAGGTCTCTCGCAACGATGCCATACACGGGCGCGAGCTGCGCCTCGGCGGGTAGCGGCACGACCGAGTAGGTGCCGTCGCGGTTCGCGTGGACGACGGACGTCGCGAAGGTGTAGGCGTCCTTCTCGAGGGCGCCGGACAGCTCGGTGGGGGTGAAGAGATCCTTCGTCGTCGCGCGCGCGTAGTCGGAGTAGCGCGGAAACCGACCCTCCAGATACGGAATCGACCTCGTCAGCTCGTCCCGCATGGCCAGCGGGTAGCTCAGGCTGTCGTTGTAGCACGAGAGAATCTGTTCGACCGAGCCATCTCCGTTGAAGTCCTTGACCAGCATCGTGGTCGGCCGGCCCGGTCCCGCACGAAGCCGTCCGTTCAGGCCGAGGTTTCCGACAACGAAATCGACGCGCCCGTCGCCGTCGAGATCCGCGGCGACGATGCGGTTCCACCAACCGTTGCTTCGTTCCAGCCCGGGTGCGTCGAGGCGCTTCAACTTACCCCCCCCGGTGTTCCTGAAGATGGTGATCGGCATCCACTCACCCACCACGACGAGATCGGTGCGCCCGTCGCCGTCGACGTCGCGCCATACCCCGTCCGTCACCATCCCGACATCCGCCAGCTCCGGTGCCAGCGTCGCCGTCACGTCGGCAAAGTGGCCCCTTCCGTCGTTGCGCAGCAGCGTGCTTTTCGGGGTGATGCCGTAGCGCCACGGCACCGAGCGACCACCTACGAAGAGATCGATGTCGCCATCGCCATCGTAGTCGGCGGCGGCGGCGCGCGATCCACTCACGCCCTCGCGTGGCAGGGAGCCCACGGCCTTGCGAAAGACACCCTTGCCGCTGTTGAGATAGAGCCGATCCTGCAATGCCGGCGCGCTCTCCGCGTATTCGTTCCCGCCGCTGACGACGTACAGGTCGGGCGCACCGTCGCCGTTCGCGTCGAAGAAGACAGCGCCGACGTCCTCGGAGACCGAGTCGGCCGCGAACGGGGTGTTGTCGCCGCTCGTGAAGCTTCCGTCTCTCCGCTGCAGGAACAGCTTTCCCGCCTGCCACTTCGCCCCGCCGAGGTAGACGTCATCGAGCCCGTCGCCGTTCACGTCGCCGACGGCGAGCGCTGGTCCTTCGGTAGAGAGCATCTTGGGGATCAGCGGCTCCCGGTCGAAGTCGACGAATTCGTTCTCCTGATGTCGAAAGTCGATCCCACTGACTTCCGTGGCATCCGCGAACAATGGACGCGTTGTCGTTGTCGCCGCGGGGGGCGCCGTTCGCGCTGCCCCGGCATCGGCCTGGCGAATCGTCACCAATTGATTGAGGGGGAGGCGGCGCAGCACGCTGGCGCGCGCATCGGGCCATTCCACGACGACGGAGTCGGCGGTGTCGTGTCGGCCCGCGCCGAATGCGAGTACGTAATCCATGCTCGACTGGAAGCCGCGTACCGGGGACTGCTCCTGCATGAGCGTGTCCGACCCCGCGAAGACGGTCACTCGCGCGCCGACGCCGAACCGGTTTTCCCCCTCTCCTTCGAGCTTGACGCGGAGGAACCGGCGCTCGGGATGCAGGAGCCTCGCGTTGTTGCGATAGACGAACGCCTCCTGGTCGACGTTGTTCACGACGAGGTCGAGAGCACCGTCGCCATCGAGATCCCCATACGCGGCGCCGCTCGAGATGCTTGGCGTCCCCAGCCCCCACGCACTGGCTGCGTTGATGAAGTGCAGACCGCCGTCGATCCGGCCATCGACGGTGAGCGGCGTGCTTTGAAACGCGTAGTTGGCGATCGGCGTCGAGGTCAAGGCTCGTCCGAGCTTGGTGAGATCTGCCCGCGTGCGGCCACCCTGGGTGACGTCCCTCATCGTCTGCTCGCTGGCGAGGAACGCGACATAGTCCTGCGACGTCACGTCCTTGGCGAGGCCGTTGGTGACGAAGATGTCCTTTCGGCCATCGAGATCGAGGTCGGCGATGAGCGCGCTCCAGCTCCAGTCGGTGCGCGCCACGCCGGCCATCTGTCCGACGTCGGTGAAGGTGCCGTCCCGGTTGTTGCGCTGGAGCATGTTGCGCATGAGCTGGTAGTGGAATCCGTTGCGCACCTTGTTCTGGTACACGCTCCAGCTCTCGAAGACGGTGGTGGACTTCAACCGGTATTCGTCATCCGGCAGCATGTCCGTGGTGTAGATGTCCGGCCAGCCGTCGTTGTCGACGTCGGCGACGTCGAGTCCCATCGAGAAGTAGCTCAGCACCGGCATCTGCCGGTCGAGCGCCTCGGCGAAGGTGCCGTCGTGCCTGTTGATGTAGAGGTAGTCTCGTTCGAAGAAATCGTTCGAGACATAGATGTCGGGCCAGCCGTCGCGATTGACGTCGCTGACCGCGACACCGAGGCCGAAGGCGATGGTGGGGCTGTGGATTCCCGCCGCCTCGCTGACGTCGGTGAAGTGACCGCGATCGTTGCGGAACAGCTTTCCCCCGCCGTTAGGGTCGCGCACGTCGCGCGTGTTGCGAATCGCGAAGCTGCTGACGGGCCGAGGCGAGTTGTCGACGACGAAGAGGTCGAGATCGCCGTCATGGTCGTAGTCGAGGAAGGCCGCCTGGGTGGAGTAGCCTTCGTCGGCCACCCCGTACGCCCGGGCCATCTCCTTGAACGAGGGCACCCCGTGGCCGTCGACCCCCTGGTTGATCCACAGGAGGTTCGCGCGCTGCGCCGGCGCGAACGGGCCCGCGCGGCAGACATAGATGTCGAGCCGGCCGTCGCCGTTCACGTCGGCGAGGGCAACGCCGGTGGACCAGGTCTCCTTGTCCGCCGCGATCCCCGCGTCGTCGGTGACGTCCCTGAAGCGGAACGCCCCCTCGTTCAGGAACAGCTTGGGACCCTCCTGATTCGACGTCAGCACGATCTCGGGACGCCCGTCGCCGGTCAGGTCGCCGATCGCGACTCCGCCGCCGTTGTAGAAGTTCCTGTACGTGAAGACGTTCCGCTCCGCGGACTCCTCGATGCGGTTCTGGAACCGGACGCCGGTGCTGGTGCCCGGCAGCCGCGTGAACAGCTGAGGCGTCATCGCGGCCGGGTTGACTGCCGCCGTGGTATCGGGGGTCGGGGCTTTGCGGGAACAGGCAGCGAGGGCCGCGGCACACATGATCGCCGCAAGGGCGGTCGAGCCCCCGGCGCCGGAGGGAACGGTCATGAAGCGATAGCTGCGAGTAGTATCGGCGACCCGCCGGGGAACGGACTTGCGGTCGTCGCGGGACGGGGGCCCGGAAGCACCATAGCCTGCCCGGGAATGAGCAGGCTATGGTGAGTGACGCGGAGCTCCCGCCGGCCTAGTAGCCGGGGTTCTGCTTGAGCAGCGGGTTCGACGAAATCTGCGTCGCCGGGATGGGGAACAGGATCAGGTACGGCTTCGACGTCTGATCCCGCTTTCCGTTCAGCATGGTCGTCGACCACTGGTTGAGATACTTGCCAAAGCGGATGAGGTCCTGGCGACGCTTGCTCTCCCCGGCGAGCTCGAGGAGCCGCTCCTTGAGGATCGCGTCGCGATTGACGACCGCCAGGTCCTGCGGCGGGTTGAAGTGCCGCGAGTGGATGGTATTCAGGTCCGCCAGCGCCAGCCCGGCCTGTCCGAGCTCGAGCTCGGCCTCGGCCTTGATGAGGTACATCTCGGAGAGGCGGAAGAAGGTGAAGTCGTTCGGCATGCCATTCCCGCTCGGCGCGTTAGGCAGCGGCGGGAACTTGTTGAAGCGCACGCCCGTTCCTTCGGCCGCCTGGGTGGCATCCGGGATGTCGATGGTGAAGTCCAGCCGGGCGCCAGTCCGGTCCTTTGCGGGCAACCCGTCCTCGAAGCTGTTCTGCGGGCCCTGAAGCCACATGCCGCGCCGTTCGTCCGCGGGGTCGAACGCGTTGTATGCCTCGGCCAGCGTGGCAAGGCCGTTCCAGGGAGTGCCCCACCCCGTGTTCAGCTGGTTGTAGTGCAGCGTCCGCATCGGGAAGTTGCCGCCCAAACTCTGCTCTTTGACGTGAACGATGACGAAGATGTTCTCCGGCGACGTCTCGTTGTCGAGCGCGAAGTTGTTCTTCCAATTCGGGTTCAGCCGGTACACGCCGGAGTTGATCACCCGATCGGCAGCGGCGATCGCGGCGGCGCAGCCGTTCGTGCCACCGCTCACCGGGACGTTACACGAATTGTACGAGGTCGAACTGACGCCGGTAGTCTTGCTGAAAACGCCGGCGTTGATGTACAAGCTGGCGAGAATGGCGTCCGCCGCTCCCTGCGTGACCCGGCCGTAACCCGCTGCACCCCAGGTGGTCGGGAGGAGGGGGCGCGACTCGTTCAATTCCTTCTCGACGAAGGCGAACACTTCGCTGCGCGTGGCGCTCGGGTACTGCTTGAGCTCCGTCCCCGTGACGATCGGCACGTTGCCGAACTTGTCGAGCAGGTTGAAGTAGTACCAGGCGCGCAGCGTCCGCAGCTCGGCGAGTGTCTTCGGCGCGTTCGCCCCGCCCGCCTTCGTGATGACGTCGATCATCAGGTTCGCCTTCGCGACGCCACTGAAGAGGACGTTCCACGCATTGTTCATCGTGCCAAGGGCGGTACTGCTGCTTGCCGTCCACGTCTGACGGTGGAGCTCGAGCCACGCGCCGTTGTCATACCAGTCGTTGCCGCGAGTCGGGACGATCGCTTCGTCAGTGGTGACCTCGTCGAGGTCCCAGTACTGATCGAGGTCCCGGAGCTGGGCATAGACGCCCGCGACACCGGCGAGCACCTCGGCTTCCGTGTGGAATGCGTTCGTCGGCGTCAGCGCGTCCTGCGGCACTTCGGTGAGATCAGTGCAGCTCTGGCCGATCAGGAGGAGCGGCACGACGAGCAGCGCTCGCAGCCCCGTCCGGCGGACCCATTTCATTCGAAAATTGCTCATATGCCTCTGATACCTGGCTGGAGAATGGTCGCTGTGGGGACGTGCTAGAACTGCAGGTGCGCGCCAAGAGTGACCGTGCGAGGCCTCGGGTACGTCACGTAGTCGGTGCCGCGCGCCGCGAGACCCGCCGCGACGAAGACTTCCGGATCGTACCCCTTGTACGGCGTGAAGAGCAGCAGGTTGTCGCCGGAGAGATAGACACGGGTGCTTTGCACGCCGAACCTCGACGGCAGATTGAAGGTGTAGCCGACGGTCGCGTTCTGGAGGCGGATGAAGCGGCCGTTCTCGACATAGCGCGACGAGAACTTCGACGGCTCGCTGATGCTGTCCGGCTGGCTGAGCGTCGAAGCGAGGAAATTCCGCCCCTGCTTCGCGTTGCCCTTGGTCTCGTAGACCAGCGCGGTGTTGTTGAACACCGACCGGCCGAACTCCCCGCGCCACAGCCAGCTGGCGTCGAAGTGGTTCCAGGTGCCGTTGCTGCGGAATCCGAGCGCGAAGTCGGGGCTCGCGTGGCCGATGATCTCCTTGTCCGCCTCGGTCGGGTCTGACGTCCTTCCGTTGACGCAGCCAGGGCTCGACGCCTTGCAGGCGAACGTCTGGTGACCGTTGACGACGCCGAGGAAGCGCGGGCCGAAGAACGTCCCGAGCGGCTCCCCGACGATGATCTTCTGGGAGTGGTTACCGGACTGTCCCTGGCCAAAGATGTCGCCGGTCAAGATGCCTACCTTGTCGCGCCCAGCGCCAAGACTCGTGATCTGCCCCCGCTCGACGGTGAGCACGAGCCCACTCGAAAGCGTGCGCTGCGCGCTGCTCAACAACTCGGCATCGAGCGACGCTTCGAGCCCCTTGTTGCGCAGCGAGCCGATGTTCTCGATGCGCGACGACACCACTGCCGGCTGCGGCACCGGGACCTCGAGCAGCAGGTCCCTCGTGTCCTTCTGATAGACGTCGATCGAGCCCGCGATGCGGTTATCACTGAACCCGTAGTCGACCCCGATGTTCGTCGCCGAGGTTGTTTCCCACTTCAGGTCGGGATTTCCAACCTGGGCCGCGCGAAGTCCCGTCGTCAGTACTCCGCCGAAGGGATAGATCGCGCCAGCGTCCGCGCGGAGGAGCAGCTGCGTCTGATAGGGGGCCACTGCCTGGTTGCCCTGCTTTCCCCAACCGGCGCGGAGCGCAAGCCGGGACAGCCCCATCGGATGGTCCGCCATGAACGACTGCTGGTCGAAGCGCCAGGACGCCGCCACGCCGGGGAACGACTGCCACTGATGCCCCGGGGCGAGCCGCGACGATCCGTCGTAGCGGAGCGACGCGTTGAGCGTGAAACGGTCGGCCCAATCGTACATCGCGCGGCCGAAGAACGAGACGAGCTTGCTCTGGACGTGATACGAGTACGGCACCGGCGACTGGGCCTGCGTTCCAGCGCCAAGGTTGTTCACCCCGAACGCGTCCGTGATGAACCCCTGCATCTGCGCCCCGAATCCGCGCGCATCGAAATCGCTGTACTCGTAGCCGCCGACGACCTCGACCGAGTTGCTCTCGCCGAAATGTGGCGCGTACGTGAGCAGCTGCTGGAAGTTGACGTTCTGGAGCGCCTTGTCCGCCTGGCTGGCGTAGCCGCCGTACTGCGCGCCGACCGGGCTCGAACGCGGGGCGAACACTCGCCGGTTCGCGCCGGTGTAGTCCACGCCGACGGTCGTCTGCGCCGTCAGGTCGGAGAGAAGGCTCACAGTGCCCGTGACGTTGCCGAGGACGCGATTCTCGGGGGCGTAGTCATCGTACGATGTGGCGAGCCCCACGGGATTGCGAACGTCCTGGGCGCCCGAGCCGAGCTCATAGTACGTCCCATCCGCGCGCTTCACGGGGAACGTCGGATTGAAGATGACCATGTTCGTGAACAGGCCACCGTTGAAGCCACCGCCGTTCTCGGCCGGCACGTAGTCGTTGTTCACCCGCGATGCCATCAGGTTCACGCCGAGGCGCAGCTTCCCGTTGATCGCGTTATGGTTGGCGTTCAACCGGCCCTGATAGCGCCGCAGCCCGCTCGAGATCACGACGCCCTGCTGGTCGAAATAATTGAGCGACGCACGATACTGCGTCGCTTCGGTCCCGCCGGAGAACGCGAGGCTGTGGTTCTGCGAGTAGCCCGTCCGTTCGATCTGGTTCTCCCAATCCGTATTGGCAGTACCGAGCGCCGCCTCTGCCGTCGAGGGCAGCTGACCCGCCGCGACCATCTGCTTCACGAAGGCACGGTATTGATTGCCGCTGGCCAGCTTCAATGACTTGGCCGGGGACGCCGCCGCGACGTAGGTGTCGTATTCCATCGACCCGACGCCCGCACGGCCACGCTTGGTCGTGATGAGAATGACGCCGTTCGCTCCGCGGCTTCCGTAGATCGCCGTCGCCGACGCGTCCTTCAGGACGGTGATCGATTCGATATCCCCGGGGGCGAGCGAATTGAGCGGGCTGCGGTTGAGCCCCCCATTGATGCTGCCGATGCCGATGGCGTCGGGAGTCGTCGCATCGTTCTGCAGCGGCACGCCGTCCACGACGTAGAGCGGGTCGTTGCTCGCGCTGATCGAGGTTCCGCCGCGGATCCGGATCTGGGTGTTGCCTCCCGGATCGCCGCTGCTCGTGGTGATGTTGACGCCGGCGACGCGACCCTGAACCATCTGGTTCGCGTTCGTGATGACGCCGACGTTCGCCTTGTCCGCATCGACGGTCGAGACGGCGCCGGTGATCGCTTCACGCTTCTGCGTTCCGTACCCGATCGAGACGACATCGCCGAGGACGACCGCCTGCGCCTGCAGCGAGAAGTCCGCCGTGCTCGCGGAACCCGCCACCACGGTCACGACCTGGGTCGCGGGGGTGAAGCCGATGCGGCTCACCCGGATCGTCTGCGGACCTGCCGGGACACTGGCGATGAGGTAGCTGCCGTCCGCCTGGGTGACGGAGCCCCTGCTCGTGCCGACGACGACCACGTTGACGCTCGACAGTGGCTGCTGTGACGCAGCATCGACGACCCGGCCGCGCACCGTGCCCGTCGCGTCCTGCGCGCGGAGCTGCGGTGCCACGAGCAAGCCGGCAACGAGCCCCAAAATTAGACAACGCCCTGCGACCATAGCGGATGCCTCCACCACGTAGGAGTGGGACTTCTCGTCCACTCGTCCCCCCGACAGCCGGAGAAACGAAGGCACATGAATCTGATGCTCGCATGACGAACGGCCGCCGAGTGGGAGCAGCGGACGGGTCGCGAGCGTCCTACATAATCCGCCGCGGGAAAGAATTGTCAATATGTTTGTCAGCGTTTTGTCAGCGTGCTCCCCCCGCCCCGGGGTGGACGCCGTCCCCGGCGGGGTGCTTGACGCCCCGCGCGGCGTCGTACAATCTCGCTCGCTGGCGAGACGCCCCAGCCCTTCCCGCCCCTCGTTCCCTCCCACCGATCATGCACCTCATCGGGATCGCGCTGCTCGCGCAGCTGGCCGCACCGGCGCCGGCGCGCCAGGTCTCCCCGGTGCTCGAGTTTCCCGAGCCCGGCGTCGACGACACCGCATCGTATCAGGGCTACCAGACGCGCTTCCTCCGTGACGCCGCGGGCAACACGGTGCAGGTCTATCTCGATCGCCGCGACGGGCGCGTTGTGAACCTCTGGGCCGACGCGGAAGACGAGAGCATCGGGTTCACGGCGCGCGCGGCCGGTGGCGCGCCCGCTCCCCTCCACTGGGCGAGCGGTGGTGCAACCGTCGCGCGGTCCGGCCGCACCCGAGCGGTCGAGTACGAGCTCACCGCGGATGCGCCCCGCATCGCCCTCGGTTGGTTCCTCGTCGGCTCGATGCGCGTCGAACGCGACTTCCAGTACGCGAAGCGCCACCTCGCGCCATTCGCGGGACCGCGCTTCACCCTGCCCGAGCTCGAGCGCCTTGTCGCGACGATCGAGCGCCTGCCTCTCGCCGAGCGCCGGCGCGCGCTGGCCACGCTCGGCGCTCGCGACGTCCGCACCCTCCATGCGCGCCTCCAGCCGACGATCTCCGTCCGGCGCGGCGCGACGCAGTGGATCGCGCGCCTCACGCAGCCTTCGCTCGATGGTCGCGACACGATCGCCCTCGAGCTGCGCACCGACCCGCGCCGCGTCAGTGCGCTCCGCAGTGGCGACTCCGTCACCTT
>OEPS010000295.1_pt1 | contig 18347 bp, 19 predicted proteins | sample 1539411 | NCBI WGS metagenome assembly OEPS01 (sample SAMN02671747, study PRJEB22543) | soil metagenome | biome: bacteria | place: China:Hunan Province, Lengshuijiang City | collected 2012-10-15 | depth 0.08m m
GTAGACATAGATACCCTGCCCCTTGATGTCGTGCGGCACACCGACCACGGCCGCCTCGGCCACTTTCGGGTGGGCAACCATGGCGCTTTCGATCTCGGCGGTACCCATGCGGTGACCCGACACGTTAAGCACGTCATCGACGCGGCCAGTGATCCAGTAGTAGCCGTCTTCGTCACGACGCGCACCGTCACCGGTGAAGTACATGCCGCGGAAGGTCTTGAAGTAGGTATCGACGAAACGATCGTGATCGCCATACAGCGAGCGCGATTGACCCGGCCAGGAATCGAGAATCACCAGGTTACCTTCGGCAGGACCATCAATCAGGTTGCCCAGGTTATCCACCAGTGCCGGCACCACACCGAAGAATGGACGGGTCGCTGAACCCGGCTTGAGCGCGGTAGCGCCTGGCAGCGGGCTGATCAACACACCACCGGTTTCTGTCTGCCACCAGGTATCGACGATCGGGCAACGCTCTTTGCCGACCGTCTGGTAGTACCAGTTCCAGGCTTCCGGGTTGATCGGCTCACCTACCGAACCGAGCAGGCGCAGGCTTGAGCCATCAGCCCCCTCAACGGCAGCCTGACCCTCAGCCATCATCGCGCGGATGGCGGTTGGCGCGGTGTAGAGGATATTGACCTTGTGCTTGTCGATGATCTTCGACACGCGGGTGATGTCCGGATAGTTCGGCACACCTTCAAACAGCACCGTGGTCGCACCATTGGCCAGCGGGCCGTAGACGATGTAGCTGTGGCCGGTCACCCAGCCGACGTCGGCGGTGCACCAGTAGACTTCACCCGGGCGGTAGTCGAACACTCGCTCATGGGTCAGGGCGGCGTAGACCATGTAGCCACCCGTGGTGTGCAGCACACCCTTGGGCTTACCGGTGGAGCCGGAGGTATAGAGGATGAACAGCGCTTCTTCGGCACCCATCTCTTTCGGTGCGCAGTGGCTGGAAGCGACCTTCATCAGGTCTTCGTACCAGATGTCACGATGTTGGTGCCAGGCGATGTCGCCACCGGTGCGCTTGCACACGATGATCTTCTGCACGCTGGCGGTTTCCGGATTGGTCAAGGCCAGGTCGACATTGGCCTTGAGCGGCGTACGACGACCACCACGCAGACCTTCGTCGGCGGTGATCACCACCTTCGATTTGCAATCGATGATGCGACCGGCCAGCGCTTCAGGGGAGAAGCCGCCAAAGACCACCGAGTGAATCGCACCGATACGGGCACACGCCAGCATCGCGACCACAGCCTCGGGAATCATCGGCATGTAGATGGTAACCACGTCACCACGGTGCACGTCCTGGCCACGCAGGGCGTTGGCGAATTTGCACACCTGCTCGTGCAGCTCGCGGTAGGTAATGTTGCGGTGCTCGGAAGGGTCGTCGCCCTCCCAGATGATTGCGACCTGGTCGCCACGCTCGGCCAGGTGACGGTCCAGGCAGTTGTAGGAGACGTTCAGAGTGCCGTCGGCAAACCATTTGATATCGACATGGTGATCGTCGAAGGAGGTCTGTTTGACCTTGGTGAAGGGCTTGATCCAGTCCAGGCGCTGAGCCTGCTCACGCCAGAAGCCGTCCGGGTTGATAACCGACTGCTGGTACATGGCCTTGTAGGTCGCCTCGTCAGTCAGCGTAGTGGCCGCAACCTCGGGACGAACGGGATACAGGGGAGCCGCACTCATCTTTATCTACCTCGGTGTAATAGTTGTTTTTGTATGACCTCGTTGTAACTGTACCAGACCACGCTGGCCATTCGACGTTGGTAGTAACGCCCACGCCTTTTGCACCGGTGCAATTGACCACAGGCCCAAGACCGGGCATCGGCGACTGAAAAAATAAAACCCGTAGATGTCAAACAGATGATTGTTACAGTTTTTGCCAACAGTGTTTATCAAAACGCCATCTGTTTAACCCGCCCTGCCATCCCTAAAATCCACCTCGCCAGCAACGGCATCGCGATTAACTTCTTGTTACAGCCCCCACGAAGGCCGTTAATCCCGAGATAACTGTGATAGTTGAACTTTAGTTGTACACGCGGCGCCACAAGCGCTGCGTGCCCCCTTACGACCTTAGACAGGTAAAATGAAAATGAAAGCTTTACTGGTATTGGCACTTGGCAGTCTTTGCACCGCGGCGATGGCCGACGAAGTTGCAAACGGTGGCGCCGAGCAGATTCCGGTTGAACAGTACAGTTACTCGCAGCACCTGGACATCGCCAAAGTCATTTCCATGAGCGAAGTCCCGAACGTCTGCGAAGTGGTCCCGGCACGCATGACCTACGAGGACTCGCAGGGCCAGAGACATATTCTCGAGTACCGTGTAATGGGCAACGGTTGCTCCAACGGATAATCTGAAGATTACCGCTCGCTGCGCCTCGTTCATTACGGACCGAGGCGCGCGGTTCAAACTATATATATTCAATCGCTGCCCGCAAAAAATCCCCGCCGACAACTTTGTCACTCACACAGGTTCACTCCACCGACTTGCCAACACCATGTTCGCGCAACTTGTTGGCGATCGTGGTATGTGAAACACCGAGTCGCTTACCCAGCGCCCGACTGCTCGGATATTCACTCATCAATTGTTCCAGCACCGCCTTTTCAAAGCGACCGACAATTTCCCCCAAGCCGCCGTCAAGAGAGAACTCTCCCAATGGCTGGCGTGCACCGTAGTCCGGCAGTCGAATGTGCTCGCTTTTGACCACCCCGCCATCACACAGCGATACCGCCTGAAACAGCACGTTCTCCAGCTGGCGCACGTTACCTGGCCAGTGATACTGGCCAAGGCGCTCCATGGCCGCCGGGGCCAGGCGCGGCAACGGGCAGCCGATCTGCCGGCTGGCCTGATCGAGAAAGTGCTCGACCAGCGGCGGCAGACCGTCCAGGCACTCGCGCAACGGCGGGATATGCAGTGAAAGCACGTTCAGGCGGTGGTAGAGGTCCTGGCGGAACTCACCCCGGGCGCAGAGCTCCGACAGGTCAACCTGGGTGGCACAGATAACCCGCACATCCAGATAGACCTCCTCATCACTGCCGACCCGCCGGAAGCAACCATCCTGTAAAAAGCGCAACAATTTGACCTGCAAACGTGGGCTCATTTCACCCACGCCATCGAGAAACAGCGTGCCCCCGGCGGTCAGCTCCAACAGTCCGAGCTTGCCTTCGGCACGCGCCCCTTCGAATGCGCCCGGGCCATAGCCGAACAACTCGGTCTCGGCCATGGATTCAGGTAGCCCGGCACAATTGAGCGCCATCAACGGTGCCTGCCCACGCGGGCTGGCCAGGTGACAGGCGCGCGCCAGCAGCTCCTTGCCGGTACCGGTTTCGCCTTCAATCAGCAGCGGTGCGTCCAGTGGCGCCATACGCCGCGCCTCGCGCACCACCGCAGCCATTACCCGCGAACTCTGGAAAATGCTGTCGAAGCCACGCAGCTCCTGCTTGCGCACGTTATAGATACGCTCACCGATGCGGTCGGCGCGATGCAAAGTCAGCACCGCCCCTGCCAAAGCCTCGCTATCGTCGTGCTCGGACTGCAGCGGCGCGATGTCGGCCAGGAACACATCACCCTTGACCTTGACCCGCAGGCCGTTGATCCGCGATTTGTTCGCCCGTACCAGCTCCGGCAAATCAAAGTCTTCGGCATAGCGCGACAACGGAATGCCCGGAACCTCATCCACCCTCACCCCGAGCAACTGCGCCGCCGCCCGGTTGGCTGCCACGATAGAGCCACCCATATCGATCGACAGCACCGGGAAATCCAGGGCACCGAGCAGCGCATTGAGCTCCATATGCCGCCGCTCGCTCGGCATCAGACCAACGCGCTTGACCCCGAACACCCCGGCAATCGACTCGAACTTGGGCCGCAGGGCCTGGAACTGCAGGTTGATCAGGTTGGGACAGTGCAGGTAGATGGCATTGCCATGCTCGCCGCCGACCTCGCCGCGAGCGACGTTGATGCCGTACTCCACCAGCAGATTGAGGATGTCGCGCAGAATGCCGATGCGGTTCTGGCAATGCACTTTGATACGCATGAAGTGTCCTACTAATAGGTCTGGAACGAACCCTGACGTCTGTCAGGCGGGCAGTTTTTTACCAACCCGCAAGAATTTTCGTAAAGATTACGTGACAAAACAGCGATTACCGGGGCAAAACACCCCTCGACTTTTCGGCCTTCTGTCAAAAGCGTAAAATAATCGTTACAGAAAACGCTCCGTTTAGCCAGCCCTACAGGCGACTGGACCGATGCAAAGTGCAGCGCCACGAGTTATCTCTTAAGCAACGGCTTGATCACATAACAAGAACGGCCCTCAGCAGGAGAGCAGTATGAAACAGACGCAATACGTGGCTCGCGAGCCCGATGCGCAAGGGTTTATCGACTACCCGCAGGAAGAACACGCGGTGTGGAACACCCTGATTACCCGCCAACTGAAAGTGATCGAGGGCCGCGCGTGCCAGGAATACCTGGACGGCATCGAACAACTGGGCCTGCCGCACGACCGCATCCCGCAGTTGGGTGAAATCAACAAAGTGCTGGGCGCTACCACCGGCTGGCAAGTTGCCCGCGTGCCTGCGCTGATCCCCTTCCAGACCTTTTTTGAACTGCTAGCCAGCAAACGCTTTCCGGTAGCGACCTTCATTCGTACCGAAGAAGAGCTCGACTACCTGCAAGAACCGGATATTTTTCACGAGATCTTCGGCCACTGCCCACTGCTGACCAACCCCTGGTTCGCCGAATTCACCCACACCTACGGCAAGCTCGGCCTGCAGGCAACCAAGGAAGAGCGCGTTTACCTCGCCCGCCTGTACTGGATGACCATCGAGTTCGGCCTGGTTGATACCCCACAAGGCCGCAAGATCTACGGCGGCGGCATTCTCTCTTCGCCGAAAGAAACCGTTTACAGCCTGTCCGACGCGCCTGAACATCAGGCCTTCGACCCGATGGAAGCCATGCGCACGCCGTACCGCATCGACATCCTGCAACCGCTGTACTTTGCCCTGCCGAACCTCAAACGCCTGTTCGACCTGGCCCACGAAGACATCATGGGCATGGTCCACACCGCGATGAAGATGGGCCTGCACGCCCCGAAATTTCCACCTAAGGTTGCTGCCTGAGCAACCTTGCAAACCAATAACAAACCACTTGCGGAAAACCTTATGAACGCCTTGAACCAAGCCCACTGCGAAGCCTGCCGTGCCGATGCTCCACAGGTCAGCGATGAAGAACTGCCGGTACTGATCAAGCAGATCCCGGATTGGAACATCGAAGTCCGTGACGGCATCATGCAGCTGGAAAAAGTCTTCCTGTTCAAGAATTTCAAACACGCCCTGGCCTTTACCAATGCCGTTGGCGAAATCTCTGAAGCCGAAGGCCATCACCCAGGCCTGCTGACCGAGTGGGGCAAAGTCACCGTGACCTGGTGGAGCCACTCGATCAAAGGCCTGCACCGCAACGACTTCATCATGGCCGCGCGCACCGACGAGGTCGCCAAAACCGCCGAAGGCCGCAAGTAATGCACTTCAGCGCGATTGAGCGCGTACCCGGCGATCCGATTCTGGGGCTGATGGAGGCTTACGCCAACGACAGCAACCCGCACAAGTTCGATCTGGGTGTTGGCGTGTTCAAGGACGCCCAGGGCCTGACGCCGATTCCCGCTGCAGTCAAACTCGCCGAACAGCGCCTGCTCGAGCAACAGTCGAGCAAAAGCTATGTAGGCGGGCATGGCGATGCTGATTTCGGCCGCCTGATCAGCGAGCTGGTGCTGGGCAGCGCCTCGGCACTGCTGGCCAGCAAGCGTGCAGGTGCCACCCAGACTCCGGGCGGCACCGGCGCCCTGCGTCTTGCAGCGGAATTCATCGCGCACTGCCTGCCGGGCCGCGGCATCTGGCTCAGCGACCCGACCTGGCCGATCCATGAAACCATCTTCGCTGGCGCCGGCCTCAAGGTCAGCCACTACCCTTACGTAGGGGCGGATAACCGCCTCAATGTGAACGGGATGCTGGCCGCTCTGGAAGCCGCTCCGAAAGGCGACGTGGTGCTCCTGCATGCCTGCTGCCACAACCCGACCGGCTTCGACCTGTCCCAGGATGACTGGCGCGCGGTGCTGGAAGTGGTTCGCCGCCGCGAGTTGCTGCCGCTGATCGACTTCGCCTATCAAGGCTTTGGCGATGGCCTGGAAGAAGACGCCTGGGCGGTACGACTGTTTGCCGCTGAGCTGCCTGAACTATTGATCACCAGCTCCTGCTCGAAAAACTTCGGCCTCTACCGCGATCGCACCGGCGCCCTGCTGGTGTGCAGTCATGATGCCGAGAAGCTGCTGGATGTTCGTAGTCAACTGGCATGGCTGGCGCGCAACCTGTGGTCGACGCCACCGGATCATGGCGCTGCGGTAGTCGCGCAGATTCTCGGCGATGCGGCGCTCAAGCAGCGCTGGATCGAAGAAGTCGAGGCCATGCGTCAGCGCATTGCCGAGCTGCGCGTGGGGCTGGTCGAAGCGCTGGCACCGCACGGCCTGAGCGAACGCTTTGCCCATATTGCCGCGCAACGCGGAATGTTCTCCTACACCGGTTTGTCGCCGGAGCAGGTCAAGCAACTGCGTGAGCGGCATAGCGTGTATATGGTGGGCACCGGCCGGGCGAACATCGCTGGCGCCGATGCGGCACGGCTTGAGGCACTGGCTGCAGCTATCGCTGACGTCTGTCGCTGAAAACATCGCGGGGCAAGCCCGCTCCCACAGGCTGTCAGTTCATCCTGTGGGAGCGGGCTTGCCCCGCGACAGCCATTAAGCAGGAAAATTCATACTGTCATTCAGACTCCTGTATCCTGCACGAGCTTTCTACAAGCCATGCGCGCCTTGCGCAGCCTTTCCACACACTTGCGAGGAACGACGAGATGCATGAAATCCCGAATCTTCCCTTCCCAAGCCTGAACCCAGAAGAGCAGACACCTGCCACTCACAGCGCCGAACCAGCCCAGGCTGACTACGACGGCGACGAAACTTCCAGCGCCGACCAGGAATAACCGCGCAACAGTCAGACTGTGTGAAAACGGCTGATGCAGGGACTACCCCGTCAACGCGTTTTCACACCGTCAAGAATCCCCCCGCCAAAACGCCTCATACCTCAATAATCGACCTTGCCGCGTCCGGCCTTGATCGACCCACGCTTGCTCTTGGTGTCCAGCCGTCGGGTTTTCGACCCCAATGTCGGCCGTGTCGGGCGTCGCGCCTTCTCGACTTTGACCGCTGCCACAATCAGCTCCCGCAAGCGCTCCAGCGCATCGGCACGGTTTTGCTCCTGAGTGCGGTATTGCTGAGCCTTGATGATGATCACCCCGTCACGGGTAATACGACTGTCGCGTAACGCCAGCAAGCGCTCTTTGTAGAACGGCGGCAAGGATGAGGCCTGAGTATCGAAACGCAGGTGCATGGCACTGGAGACCTTGTTGACGTTCTGCCCACCCGCGCCCTGGGCGCGGATAGCCGTCAGCTCGATCTCCTGGTCGGGGATGTGCACGGAATTGGAAATGATCAACATGGGTCACAGGCCTGATAAGGCCATGAGCATACCGCAAAAACAAAAAGCCCAGTGGGAGCGAGCTTGCCTCGCGATGTGATTTGGCAGAAACCACTATCGCGGGGCAAGCCCGCTCCCACCGGGCTTGAGCATTACTCAGATCTTACTTGGCCGCAGGATTGGCCTGGGACATACGGGCCTGGCGATTGTTCTTCAGGCCGTAGCAGGCAAACATCACCACCAGCCACACCGGAATCGCGTACACCGACACCTGGATGCCTGGAATCTGCAGCATGATGCCCAGAATCAGCACCACGAAGGCCAGGACGATGTAGTTGCCGTAGGGGTACCACAGCGCCTTGAACAGCGGCTTCTGGCCAGTCTTGTCCATGTGCTGGCGGAACTTCAGGTGCGAGTAGCTGATCATCGCCCAGTTGATCACCAGGGCCGCTACCACCAGCGACATCAGCAGCTCAAGCGCATGCTGCGGGATGAAGTAGTTGAGCAGCACGGCCACCAGGGTCACGGCCGCCGACGCCAGGATCGAACGCACCGGCACACCGCGCTTGTCGATCTTCGCCAGGCCTGCCGGGGCATCGCCCTGCTCGGCCATACCGTAGAGCATGCGGGCGTTGCAGTAAGTACCGCTGTTGTACACCGACAGCGCCGCGGTCAGGACCACGAAGTTGAGGATGTGTGCAGCAACATCGCTACCCAGCAGCGAGAACACCTGCACGAACGGGCTGGCGCCATAGGTGCCACCGGAGGCATCGAGGCTGGCTACCAGACTGTCCCATGGGGTCAGCGACAGCAGCACCACCAGAGCACCGATGTAGAAAATCAGGATACGGTAGATCACCTGATTGATCGCTTTCGGGATCACGGTTTTCGGCTTGTCGGCCTCTGCTGCGGTGAAACCGAGCATTTCAAGACCGCCGAAGGAGAACATGATGATCGCCAGAGCCATGACCAGGCCACTCACCCCGTTCGGGAAGAAGCCACCGTGCTCCCACAGGTTGCTCACCGAAGCCTGCGGACCGCCGCTACCGCTGACCAGCATGTAGCTGCCCAGGGCAATCATGCCGACGATGGCCAGGACCTTGATGATTGCGAACCAGAACTCGGCCTCGCCAAACACTTTGACGTTGGCCAGGTTGATCACGTTGATCAGAATGAAGAAGGCAGCTGCCGAGGCCCAGGTCGGGATCTCTGGCCACCAGTAATGCACATACTTGCCTACGGCGGTCAGTTCCGACATGCCGACCAGGATGTACAGTACCCAGCAGTTCCACCCCGACAGGAAGCCGGCGAAACCACCCCAGTATTTGTGCGCGAAGTGGCTGAACGAACCGGCCACCGGCTCTTCGACGATCATCTCGCCGAGCTGGCGCATGATCATGAAGGCGATGAAGCCGCAGATCGCGTAGCCGAGAATCATCGACGGGCCCGCCGATTTCATTACCCCGGCCGATCCCAGAAACAGCCCGGTACCAATTGCACCGCCCAGGGCAATCAACTGGATATGGCGATTTTTCAGGCCGCGTTTCAGCTCGCCTGAATGCGTGTTTGGTCCACTCATGAACGAAGTCACCTGCTTGTTTTTATCTGTGACGGAATCGGACCCACCGCGCTCGTGGCGCAGCGGAATTAACAAGGTGGTTGCCTTGAAGATCTTGGACAACTGCTGCCCGTCCAGGGCAAAAGCCGTGGGCAAATCAGCCGGGTGTCAACAAGAGTGCGCGGTACGCATTGGGGTCACAGGTAAAACGCGGCGCATTGTATACCCCTGCAGACGCGCAGGGGTCAACACGTTGCGTGATTGTCTGATGACAAAACGCACCGTTCCTGAGGAAAGAATGAAGCCTGGGGAGGTAATCGGCGTACATGGCGCCTCCATTTGTTCTTATTGAATGCCTGGCTCTCCGGCCTGGCTTTGCACACGGCAATGCGCACATATCACCGCCCCCAGGGCGTGCGAGCAAGCACTTGACGTGCGCGTAAGTCCCACAGGACCGGGGTTTTCGGCAAGTTCTGTTTACAGCGCGGGTAACCCACGGAAACCCCAACGCAGACCGGGCAGTTTTGTAACGATTTATTTACAATACGGTTTAAAAACTTTCCAAGGCTTACAGACACTTCCGTAAGACAATGTTTTTTCAGACAAAAAAAAGCCAACCCGAAGGTTGGCTTTTTTCAATCGGTGGGAGCGGGCTTGCCCCGCGATGCGATTTGCCAGGCACATCGCTTCGCGGGACAAGCCCGCTCCTACAGGTTACGGACGAGGCTTGTTACGGGTGCTGCCTGGACGCTTGGGCGCCGGCTTGCCGCGCTTGTTCATATCGCTCGGACGCTCGGCCACGGTGCTGCGGCCACGGCCCGCATCCTTGCGCGGCGCTTCGCCACGCGGTTGACGGGCCGGACGCTCAGCTTCACCAACGCGCGGCTGACGGGCTGGACGCTCAGCCTCACCACCACGCGGTTGACGCGCTGGTCGCTCGGCTGGTGCAGCCGCACCGTCCTGTGCCGGACGCAGGGTACGCACGCGTTCACCACGACCCAGCGGACGGGTGGATTTGCGCTGCAGGCGCTCCATTTTGTCCTTGGACTTGTGGTTCAGGGTTGGCATCGATACCGGCGTCAGGCCGACTTCGGCGGCGAGAATGTCGACTTCCTGCTGACTCATTTCGCGCCAGCGGCCCATCGGCAGGTCGGAGTTGAGGAACACCGGACCAAAACGCACGCGCTTCAGGCGGCTGACCACCAGGCCCTGAGATTCCCACAGACGACGCACTTCACGGTTGCGACCTTCCATCACAACGCAGTGATACCAGTGGTTGAAGCCTTCACCACCAGGCGCTTCCTGGATATCGGTGAAACGCGCCGGGCCGTCTTCGAGCACAACGCCAGCCTTGAGGCGGGCAATCATGTCTTCGTCGACTTCACCACGTACCCGTACCGCGTATTCACGGTCCATTTCGTAGGAAGGGTGCATCAGGCGGTTGGCCAGCTCACCGTCAGTGGTGAACATCAGCAGGCCAGTGGTGTTGATGTCCAGACGACCGATGTTGATCCAGCGGCCTTCTTTCGGCCGTGGCAGGCGGTCGAACACAGTCGGACGGCCTTCCGGGTCGTCGCGGGTGCAGATCTCGCCATCGGGCTTGTTGTACATGATCACCCGGCGCACGGTCTCGGCAGCCTCTTCACGCTTGATCAGGCGACCATCGACGGAAATCGCATCGTGCAGATCGACGCGCTGACCCAAGGTGGCATTCACGCCGTTGACCTTGATCCGGCCCTGGCTGATCCAGGCCTCGACGTCACGACGCGAGCCTACGCCGATACGCGCGAGAACTTTTTGCAGTTTCTCGCCCGATGGCGGCAATGGCTGGGTTTCTTGCAGGTCTTTGTCACTCATGCTGGGCACCTCCCGGTGTAAGTATTGAAAGCTGATTCGGCGAACAAGCGCCAAAAAGGTCGCGAATCATACGCTGATCGCGGCTCAAGCGCACCTGAGACTAGCTGATATTCTTCGCCGTGGCGGTTAATTCTGCCCGAAGGCCACTGCTTACTGCCTTGGTGTCTCGGGCTCCGGATCAAGGGCCTCGGCATCTTCAGCCGTGGGCTCTTCCTCCAGCAGGTCGTCAAAGTCGGTCTTGAGCCCTTCTTCCATGGAGTCGAGCTCGACCAGCAGGCTGCGGAAGCTGGTTTCTTCCTTGGGCTCTTGCGGCTCGGCACTTTCGTCGGCGAGGGCCTGCAGATGGGCCGGCACCGGCGCATCATCCAGTTCCAGAACCGGTTCTGGCTCCATTTCACGCAGGTCGGCCAGGGCTGGCAGGTCATCGAGGTTCTTCAGGTTGAAGTGGTCGAGGAAGGCCTTGGTGGTGGCGAACATCGCCGGTTTTCCCGGCACTTCACGGTAACCAACGATTCGAATCCACTCGCGTTCGAGCAGGGTCTTGACGATATTGGTGTTGACCGCCACGCCACGTACATCTTCGATTTCGCCACGGGTGATGGGTTGCCGGTAGGCGATCAGGGCCATGGTTTCCAGCAGCGCACGGGAATAACGCTGCGGCCGTTCTTCCCACAAACGACCAACCCAGGGGGCGTAATCTTCACGGATTTGCAGGCGATAACCCGAAGCGACCTCCTTGAGCTCGAAAGCGCGGCCGTTGCACGACTTGCGCAACACCTCCAGGGCTTTCTTGAACACGGCGGGTTCAGGACGCTCGGCTTCTTCGAAAAGCTCGAACAGGCGCTCCAGCGATTGCGGTTTTCCCGAGGCCAGCAAAAAGGCTTCAAGCAGGGGCGCCAGGTCGCGCGGTTCATTCAGGTTCATGGCGTTGCTCGTGGTCACTCGGCCCGGGCGCGGACGTGGATCGGCGCAAAGGGTTCATTTTGCACCAGTTCGATCAAGGATTCCTTCACCAGTTCGAGAATGGCCATGAAGGTCACCACCACCCCCAACTTGCCTTCCTCGGCGGTGAACAGTTCGACGAACGGTACAAAGCCTCCGCCCTTGAGGCGCTCCAGCACTTCGCTCATGCGCTCGCGGGTCGATAATGCCTCCCGGCTGATCTGGTGGCTTTCGAACAGATCGCCGCGGCGCAGCACCTCGGCCATCGACATCAGCAGCTCTTCCAGGCTGACTTCCGGCAACAGCTTGCGCACCTTGGCCTGCGGCGCATCCAGACGCGGCACGATAATCTCGCGACCGACCCGGCTAAGGCCATCAATGCCCTCGGCCGCCGCCTTGAAGCGCTCGTATTCCTGCAGGCGGCGAATCAGTTCGGCGCGCGGGTCGCCCTCCTCTTCCTCGATCTCGGCCGATCGCGGCAGGAGCATGCGCGACTTGATCTCGGCCAGCATCGCCGCCATCACCAGGTACTCGGCGGCGAGCTCAAGGCGCACGGTCTTCATCAACTCGACATAGCCCATGTACTGGCGCGTGATCTCGGCCACCGGGATATCGAGAATGTCGACGTTCTGCTTGCGGATCAGGTAGAGCAACAGGTCAAGCGGGCCTTCGAAGGCTTCGAGGAACACCTCCAGAGCGTCCGGTGGAATGTACAGGTCCACCGGCATTTCGGTCATGGCTTCGCCATAGACCAGCACCAGCGGCAGTTCCTGCTGAGCGCCTGCTTGCGGGTCGAGGCTCGGTTCGGGGGTGGACGCCTGGCTCACGCTTCGACCATGAATGGGGCCGGATCGCCGCAACCGACACGGATCACTTCAGGTTCGTCGCCGGTCAGGTTGATCACGGTGGAAGCCTTGAGGTCGCCAAATCCACCATCAATGATCAGGTCGACATGATGTTCAAGGGCCTGACGAATCTCATAGGGATCAGTCATCGGCTCGTCTTCACCCGGCATGATCAAGCTGACGCTCATCAGCGGTTCACCCAGTTCTTCCAATAGCGCCAGGGCAATTGGATTGGACGGCACACGCAAACCGATGGTGCGGCGCTTCTCGTGCAGTAACAGGCGCGGTACTTCACGGGTGGCATTGAGGATAAAGGTATAAGGCCCCGGTACATGCGCCTTGAGCAGGCGGAAGATGGACGTGTCGATCTTGGCAAACAGCCCCATTTGCGATAAATCGCAGCAAATCAGGGTGAAGTTGTGGTTCTTGTCCAGTTGTCGCAGGCGACGGACCCGTTCCACCGCGTTTTTGTCACCAATCTGGCAACCCATTGCGTAGGAGGAATCGGTGGGATAGACCACCACCCCGCCCTTGCGGATGATCTCGACGGCCTGTTTGATCAGGCGCGGTTGCGGGTTTTCCGCATGAATCTGGAAAAATTGACTCACATTCTCTTCCTGGTCAGACGGCCGCGATTGGCTGCTCATGTTTGAATCGACGCCACAAGGGTGGCAGGTCCTCTGGCAACGGCCGGTAGACACCGATCTCACCCCAGGTGCCCGGGCCATGGAAGTCACTGCCGGCACTGGCCAGCAGACCGAACTCACGGGCCAGGATAGACAGGGTGCCCACCTGTTCGGCCGGCATCATGCCGTTGACCACTTCCAGAGCCTGGCCGCCTGCTTGAATATAGTCGGCAATCAGCCGGCGGCGCTTGCTGCGGGTTAATTCATAGTGCATCGGATGCGCCAGGCTGACCCAGGCATCGGACTTGCGCAGGGTTTCCACGGTCTCGTCCAGGGTCGGCCAGTGCAGTTTGACGTCGCCCAGCTTGCCGGCGCCCAGCCACTTGCGAAACGCCTCGGCGCGGTCTTTGACATGGCCGGCACGGACCAGGAACTCGGCAAAGTGCGGACGCGCCGGGGCGTTGCCACTGTCACCCAGCTCCTGCTGAATGGCGCGTGCGCCGTCCAGCGCACCCGGCATGTTTTTCAGCGCCAACCGCCGGTCGATTTCTTCGGCGCGCAACCAGCGCCCGCGGTGCAGTGACGCGACCGCCTCGAGCAACGGCGCGGCATCCAGGGCAAAGTTGTAGCCCAGCACGTGGATCGTCGCACCGCCCCAGGTGCACGACAGTTCAATGCCGCTGACCCACTGCATGCCCAAGGCCTGGGTAGCGGCGCGGGCTTCGAGCTGGCCTTCGAGGGTGTCATGGTCGGTCAGCGAGAGCATCCGCACGCCGTGCTCATGGGCCCGGGCAACCAGAGCTGTCGGCGACAAGGCGCCGTCAGAGGCCGTACTGTGGCAGTGCAGATCAACATTCATAGGTGGCGCTTTCGCTGTCATTGATGTTTGTTATTATGCCGTCACATCCTGCTTCTGGCTGCCACTGTGAAACAATTCATCGATTTCATCCCGCTGCTCCTGTTCTTCATCGTCTTCAAGCTCGAACCTCGTGCCGTCGAATTTGCCGGTCACAGCTTCGAAGTCGGAGGCATCTTCAGCGCCACGGCCATGCTGATCATCAGCTCGGTGGTGGTTTACGGCGCGCTGTTCATCCGCCAGCGCAAGCTGGAAAAAGGCCAGTGGCTGACCTTGCTGGCCTGCCTGGTATTCGGCGGCCTGACCCTGGCTTTCCACAGCGAAACCTTCCTCAAATGGAAGGCACCGGTGGTCAACTGGCTGTTTGCCCTGGCGTTTACCGGTAGCCATTTCATCGGTGACCGGGTGCTGATCAAGCGCATCATGGGCCATGCCATCAGCCTGCCGGAGGGTGTCTGGACGCGCCTGAACGTGGCCTGGATCGCCTTTTTCCTGTTCTGCGGCGCCGCCAACCTGTTCGTTGCCTTCACCTTCCAGGACATCTGGGTCGACTTCAAGGTGTTCGGCAGCCTGGGCATGACCGTATTGTTCCTGGTGGGCCAGGGTGTCTACCTGTCCCGTCACCTGCACGACAGCGACCCCACCACTCCCAAGCCTGAGGATTGACATGCTCTACGCCATCATCGCTACTGACGTTGCCGAGTCCCTGGAAAAACGCCTGGCCGCCCGCCCGGCGCATATCGAACGCCTGCAGCAGCTCAAGGAACAAGGCCGCGTGGTGCTGGCCGGCCCACACCCGGCCATCGACAGCAATGACCCTGGCGCTGCCGGTTTCACGGGTAGCCTGATCGTCGCCGAGTTCGATTCCCTGGCCGCTGCGCAAGCCTGGGCCGACGCCGACCCGTACATTGCCGCTGGCGTGTACGCCAACGTCATCGTCAAGCCGTTCAAGCAAGTCCTGCCGTAAGCCGCTGCACGCGGTGCGCCACTGTGCGCACCGCGCTCCCGCCTTTTCCTGACGCTACTGCTCATTATTCTCGTCTGCCAGCCGACAACCTGCTGAATCGACAAGAATCAGGAGTACCCATGCGTCAAGGTCCGTTGTCCCTGCTGCTGTGCCTGTTGTTGCTGACCCCGTTCACCCAGGCCGAAGAGCCAACCGCTTCCAGCACCCCGCTGTCGCTCAGTGCCGGCAGCCAGATCACCGAGCTGCAACAGCGTCTGCAGGAAAGCGAACGCCTGCGCGAGGCGCTCACGCAACAGTTGCACAATGCCGACAGCGAACGTGAAAGCGCGCAGCTCACCCGCCTTCGCCAAGAGAACCAGCGCCTCAAGCTGGCGCTCAAGGAGCTCCAGGCCAGCGCCCCTGAGCGCATGATCACCGATCAGCAACAATGGTTCCTGATTGGTGGTGCAGTTGCCCTCTTGGCCGCACTCTGCGGTATCTTTGCCAGCGGCGGACACAGAAAGCGTCGGCAATGGTTGAATTGAGTGAGTCATGAGCGAGCTGTTACTGATTGATGATGACCAGGAACTCTGCGAGCTGCTCGGCAGCTGGCTGACCCAGGAAGGTTTTAGCGTACGCGCCTGCCACGATGGCCAGAGCGCGCGCAAGGCCCTGGCCGAGCAGGCGCCCGCCGCTGTCGTGCTGGATGTGATGCTGCCCGACGGCAGCGGCCTGGAGCTGCTCAAGCAACTGCGCAGCGAGCATGCCGAGCTTCCGGTGCTGATGCTCTCGGCTCGCGGTGAACCCCTGGACCGGATCCTCGGCCTGGAACTCGGCGCCGACGATTACCTGGCCAAACCCTGTGATCCACGCGAACTGACTGCACGTCTGCGCGCAGTGCTACGCCGCAGCCATCCCAACACCACGCCCAGCCAGGTCGAAATCGGCGACCTCAGCTTCAGCCCGGCACGTGGCGTGGTCAGCATCGATCAACAGGACCTGACCCTGACCCTGTCCGAAAGCCGAATTCTCGAAGCACTGCTGCGCCAACCCGGCGAGCCACTGGACAAGCAGGAACTGGCGCAGATCGCCCTGGGGCGCAAGCTGACCCTCTACGACCGCAGCCTGGACATGCACGTCAGCAACCTGCGCAAGAAAATCGGCCCGCACCCTGACGGCCGTCCGCGCATCGTTGCCTTGCGCAGCCGCGGCTACTACTACAGCCTGTAATGTCAGCACGGCGTTCAGGCATCTTTACCCAAGCTTTACCCTTGCCTGACCGCCGTTGACCTTGATCTCCCTAGACTGGGCACATCCGGTAACCACCGGCCTTAGGAAAGGAGAGACACCATGCGCAAGACCCTTATCGCCCTGATGTTCGCTGCCGCACTGCCGACCGTCGCCATGGCCATGCCAGAAGGCGGCCCGCGCCACGGCGATCACCACCGCGGTGGAGCGCCTTTCGCTCAGCTGGACCTGACCCGCGAACAGCGCCAGCAGATCGGCAAGCTGATGGGCGAGCAGATGAAAAGCCGTCAGGAAATCACCAAGCGTTACCTGGAAAAGCTCCCGGCAGCCGACCAGAAAGCGCTGAAAGATGAGCTGCAAACCAAGAAAGACAAAACCCAGGCCGATATCCGCGCCCTGCTCAAGCCCGATCAGCAGAAGAAATTCGATGAGCTGAAGAAAGAGCAGGACCAACGCCGCGCCGAATGGACCGAGTTCAAGGCCTGGAAAGCTGAAAAAGCCACCAAGGCCCAGTAAGCTGTCAGCCACCCGCCCGGCCTGCCTCTGTGCAAGCCGGGCTTTTTGCCGTTGAAGGAGCCTCCCTTGCGTTCATTGTTCTGGCGCATCCTGGCCAGTTTCTGGCTGGCCATTGCCCTGGTCGCGGGCCTGTCGATCCTGCTCGGGCACATGTTGAACCAGGACGCCTGGATCCTCAGCCGCCACCCGGGCCTCAATACCCTGGCGCAGAAGTGGACCCAGCGCTACGAACAGCAAGGGCCGGATTCGGCGCAGCATTTTCTCGAGCGGCGCAAACGCCACTACAACATTGATGTACAGGTCCTGAACGACAGTGGCGAAGCCGTGGTTCCAGGAACTTTCCCGCGTCGTGCGGCCGCTTTCGAGGCACGCCGCCACAACGATGACCGACGCCTGCCCTGGCGTCGTCTGACCGAGGAATACACCAGCCCCGACAGCGGTGAAACCTACTTGCTGATCTACCGTATTCCCCACCCCGAACTCGACGCCTGGCACCGCGACAGCCTGCTTTGGCCACTGAGCGCGCTGGGCATTGCCCTGGTGGTGCTGACCTTGTTCAGCCTGTTTGTAACCCTGTCCATCACCCGGCCATTGAGCCGCCTGCGCGGTGCGGTGCATGACCTTGGACAAACCACCTACCAGCAAAACAGCCTGGCACGCCTGGCCAACCGCCGCGACGAATTTGGCGTGCTGGCCAACGATTTCAACCGCATGGGCTCACGCCTGCAGAGCATGATCGGCAGTCAGCGCCAACTGTTGCGTGACGTCTCCCATGAGCTGCGTTCACCGCTGGCCCGCTTGCGCATTGCCCTGGCCCTGGCCGAGCGGGCCGGACCGGAGCAGCGCGAAGCACTTTGGCCGCGCCTGACCCGCGAATGCGACCGGCTGGAAGCCTTGATCAGCGAAATCCTGGTGCTGGCGCGAGTCGATGCCGAACAAGCGCGTGCCGAACCGGTGGACCTGGATGCAGTGCTGCAATCGGTGCAAAAGGATGCCCAGCTCAGTGCACCGGAACAGCACATTCAGCTGCATCACGAGAACGGGCTGAGCCTGCAAGGCTGGCCAACACTCATCGAGCGGGCGCTGGATAACCTCCTGCGCAATGCCGTGCGCTTCAATCCACCCGGGCAACCGATCGAAATCACGGCAATGCGCGACAACGAGCGCATTGTGCTCAGCGTGCGCGATCATGGGCCGGGGGTAGCTGAAGAACACCTGGCGCAATTGGGCGAGCCGTTTTTCCGTGCACCTGGGCAGAGCGCGGCAGGCCATGGCCTGGGGCTGGCCATTGCGCGCAAGGCGGCGGAGCGGCATGGCGGGAGTCTGACGCTGGAGAACCACCCGCAGGGCGGGTTTGTTGCCAGACTGGAACTGATGAGTGCCTGAGCTGGAATCACATCGCGGGGCAAGCCCGCTCCCACAAGGCGATGTAGAGCCG
>OEPS010000296.1_pt1 | contig 18227 bp, 20 predicted proteins | sample 1539411 | NCBI WGS metagenome assembly OEPS01 (sample SAMN02671747, study PRJEB22543) | soil metagenome | biome: bacteria | place: China:Hunan Province, Lengshuijiang City | collected 2012-10-15 | depth 0.08m m
GGTGTTTTTCGTTATAGGCACCCGGTCCACCCGGTACCAGCAGCAGGTCGAAGGCCTGGGCCGGGTCGTCAATATGGCGGTCGGTCTGCACCTGCACACCATTGGAAGCTCGCAGCATCCCGTGCTCAGTGCCCAGGGTGATCAATTGGTAGTGATCTTCGGGTTTCAAGTAGCGATTGGCGACCGAAAACACCTCCATGGGGCCGGCCATGTCGAGCAGGAGAAAGTCGGGGAACAGCACCATTGCCACGGTTTTCATGGGTGAACATCACTGAAATCAAGGGAAGGAACAGACCCGCATTATGGCCAAGTGCATGACATCCGGCGAAAAGAATGCGTGATCGACTCCACAAAACTGTCAACCTGAGCAGGACAGTATTTCAATTTCGATCTACTTATTGCCTCAGCCGATTAACAGTAATCTTCTCCTCACTCGGACGAATCAACGTCCTGCAAGGAGAATTCATCATGCTGACCCTTCGCAAAGCTTCCGACCGCGGCCTCGCCAATCATGGCTGGTTGAAGTCCTTCCACACCTTTTCCTTCGCCAGCTACCGCGACCCACGCGAACAGGGTTTTTCCGACCTGCTGGTGATCAACGATGACCGCGTGGCGGCCGGCAAGGGTTTCGGCCAGCACCCGCACCGCGACATGGAGATCTTTTCCTATGTGCTTGAAGGTGCGCTGGAGCATAAGGACACCTTGGGCACCGGCTCGGTGATCCGCCCCGGTGACGTGCAACTGATGAGCGCTGGCAGTGGTGTGGCCCACAGCGAATTCAACCATTCGGCCACCCGTCCAGTGCACTTTCTGCAGATCTGGATCGTGCCGGAAGTGGCGGGTGCCAAGCCGCGCTACCAGCAGGAGCACTTCAGCGCGCAGAAAAAACGCGGTCGCCTGCAACTGATTATCTCGCCGGACGGTAGCGATGGTTCGCTGACAGTGCGCCAGGATGCGCGGGTTTACGCCGGGTTGTTCGATGGCAAGGAAAGCGCGACGCTGGAACTGCCCGCCAACCGTTACGCCTACGTGCATGTGGCGCGTGGCAGCGTTGAACTCAACGGCCAGTCGCTGCAGGAAGGTGACGGCGTGCGAGTTCGCGAGGAACAGGCGCTGACCCTGAGCAATGGCGTGAATGCCGAAGTACTGGTGTTTGACTTGCGTCCGCTAGAGCTGCCACAAATGCCATGAGGCAGGGGTTTCCAATGGCAACAAAAACGGCCTTCGATTGAAGGCCATTTTTATTTTGGCAACACCGATGATGGCAGCTCGGCTGGCTTCGCTGCACCGACATCCTCGCCCGCCTGAACCGCCGCCAACGTTGTTTGTACCGCTACATACAGGTTGGCCTGACTGGCGAAATAACCACCCACGACAATGCTGACCACGCCAAACAAATGCACAGCCGTTGCCATCCAGACGTTGGCATTCACGGTGCCGGCCTTTTTGAGCGCCTCTCTGGATTCGATGGCAATACCTTGAATCATTGAGTCGTAACGTTTATCCCGCTCGAACTGGATGCGCTCAATAGCCTTGTCTCGCACTGTCTGAGAGCCAAGGAACTCTCGGATATCTGCGTGCACTCGCTCTACGCGAGCATCCATTCTTGCCTCGATGGTCTCGATCCTCGCGTTGAATTCTTCACGGCTGATTGCGTTCATGGCTGGTGTGTTACGACCTCTGCTCAATGTGTCAGTGCTTTGATATTGCTCGAATTCCCTGGCTTTCAATCCGATTCCTTCCCTGGGTTACCGATACCTGTTCTGGCGCATCACTCACACCGATTTCCTGGCGCTGCAAGTTGCATCAACAGTAGGGCTGGCGCTCCAAGCCCACAAGCCGGCAGATTCTGCTGTGGGTGTAGGGCGTTTCGTCAGACGATGTAGCTTCTCCAAAGCGCTTTGAGCCGTCACTCATTCTCCAGTGCAAACGCCTCGACAATCTGCTCAATCACCGCCCTGACCCGTGCGGTGTGGCGCAAGTCCGCGTGGGTCACCAGCCAGACCTCATACGGTTGCGGGCGATTGCGCTCCGGCCAAAGCCTGATCAGGCCATCGCGCTCGCCCATGTACACAGGAATTTCTCCTAAGCCCAGGCCAGCCGCAATCGAGCGCCGTACCAGCAGACTGGAGCTCAGGCTGGCGACGATACGCCCGCGCTGCAGCGGTTCGCAAACCAGCGTCATGTCCTTGTGCGTCTGCAAATACGGTTGATAGACCACCAGATCATGGCCTTCGAACGCCGTACCCTGCGGCGGGATGCCATGGGCGTCGATATACGCCTGTGAAGCGAACAACCCCACGGGCCAGCGCGCAATCCGCCGCGCGATCAGATCGAGATTGTCAGGCCGGGTATTGCGCACGGCGATGTCGGCCTCGCGCTTGGCCAGGCTGAGGATCTGCGTGGAGGCGTCCAGTTGCACACGCACGTCCGGGTGCTGCGCGTGCAGGCGACTAATGGCCGGAATCAGAAAGTCGATGGCCAGCGAGTCGGTGGTGCTGACGCGTACGGTGCCGGTCAGGCGATCATCCAGGCCCTGAATCTGCCGCTCAAGTTCCAGCGCCGACTGCTCCATTTTTTCCACGCTTTTGAGCGCGGCTTCGCCGACTGCAGTCAGTGCGTAGCCGTCGGAGGTACGCAGGAACAAGGTCGCGCTCAGGGACTTTTCCAACGCCGTGATCCGGCGCCCGACAGTCGCCTGATCCACCCCCAGAACCCGCGCTGCACCGCGTAAGGTCGACTCTCTGCATACCGCGAGAAATACCCGCGCATCATCCCAGTTCATGTTGTACCGCCCGATGCGAATTTGCATCACTATAAAGCCAAATCGCTGCATTACCGCAGCAAAGATAGTCGATATCCTGAGCGCCTCAGAACTTCCTCAGGATGGCTGTCATGCGTACATCGACCTCAGCGTTACCGATTTTCTCGGGACTCTGCGCCAGCCTGGTCGGCATTGGTCTGGCGCGTTTTGCCTATACACCGCTTATTCCCTCGCTGATTCAGGCGCAGTGGTTTTCTGCCAACGACGTGGTCTACCTTGGCGCAGCCAATCTGGTCGGCTATCTGATCGGCGCCCTGCTCGGCCGGCCGCTAGCGCGGCAACTGGGCAATAAAACGCCCTGCGACTGATGATGCTGCTGGTCACCGCAGCGTTTTTTGCCTGTGCATTTCCATTGTCGGTGAGCTGGTTCTTTGGCTGGCGGTTGCTGTCGGGGATTACCGGCGGCGCAATTATGGTGCTGGTGGCGGCGACTGTACTGCCCCATGTGCCGGCATCCCGCAAAGGACTGGCCAGCGGTGCGATTTTTCTCGGTATCGGCCTGGGGATTGCCGCCTCCGGGACCATCGTCCCGCCCTTGTTGAATATGGGCCTGCACGCCACTTGGTTGGGACTGGGCGGATTGTCGTTGTTGCTGACCGTAACAAGCTGGTTTGGCTGGCCTGCTGATCTACCACACCCGACCGCCATTCACGCAGGCGCGACGGTTGAGCCAACCCCCTCCGCCGTCTATTTACTGTTCGGACAATACGCATTCATGGCCGCAGGACTGGTGCCGGCCATGGTGTTTCTGGTGGATTACGTCGCTCGTGGGCTCGGTGCCGGGGCGCAAATTGGCGCACTGGTTTGGGTGATGTATGGCCTGGGCGCAATTGTCGGCCCGGTAAGTTATGGCTTTCTCGCGGATCGGCTTGGCGCGCGGATGGGGATTCGGCTGGTATTGCTGGTACAGGCGATTGCACTGGGACTGCTGGCGGTTTCCCAGTCCTTCATGGCGTTGGCCGTGCTGGCAGTAATCATCGGCTCATTCCCGCCCGGGATCGTCCCGCTGGCCCTGGCCCGCGTGCATGAACTGGTGCCGGATCACCATCGCCAGCAAATCGCCTGGAGCCGCGCCACCGTATCGTTTGCCACGTTTCAGGCGCTGGCCGGATTCGCCTATTCGGCACTGTTCAATGCCACGGGCGGTCAGCACGCAATGCTCTTCGTGATCGCCGCAGGGGCGATTGCCGTGGCGATCTTGTTGGAGCATGCCCTGAAATGGCTGCCCTCAGCGACTGAACCACGCGTCTGTGAAAATTGAAGGGAATCATTGCCTGCGGGCTGTGCTCCCATCTTCAGAACCTCAAGCAACAGGAATCGACATGACCTTGCCCAGCGAAATGACCCGTATCGAAATCACTCAACCTGGTGGCCCCGAAGTCTTGCAAGCCAAGCGTGTGCCCCTGCCCGTCGCCGCAGCCGGCGAAGTGCTGATTCGCGTGCATGCCGCCGGGATCAACCGCCCCGACGCCCTGCAACGGGCAGGCAAGTACCCGATGAAGCCGGGCATGAATCCGATTCCCGGTCTGGAAGTGGCCGGCGAAGTGGTGGCGCTGGGTGCGGGGGTCAGTCAGTTTGCCGTGGGGGACAAAGTTTGCGCGCTGACCAACGGCGGCGGTTACGCTGAATACTGCACGGTGCCGGCCGGGCAGACCTTGCCGATCCCCGAAGGTCTGGACTGGGTGCAGGCCGCCGCGATCCCCGAAACGTTCTTTACCGTGTGGGCCAACCTGTTCGGTCTCGGCAACGCTCAACGTGGTCAGCGCGTGCTGATCCACGGTGGCACCAGCGGCATCGGTACCACCGCACTGATGCTGTGCCGTGAATTCGGCATCGAAGCCTTTGCCACGGCCGGCAGTGCCGATAAATGCGCGGCAATCAGCAAACTGGGTGGGCAACCGATCAATTATCGCGAGCAGGATTTCGCCACGGTCATCGCCGAAAAGACCGCGGGGCACGGCGTGAATGCGGTCCTGGACATCATGGGCGCCTCGTACCTCAACGGTAATGTCAGCGCACTGGCGATGGATGGCCGATTGGTGATGCTCGGCTTTCTCGGCGGCGGCAAGGCCAACGACATCGACCTGCTGGCAATCATGGCCAAACGGGCAGTGATCACCGGTTCGCTGCTGCGTGCGCGAACCACAGAGGAAAAGGCCGAGATTGCCGGGCAACTGCGCGAACATGTTTGGCCAGCGCTGGCCGCCGGGCGCTGCCTGCCGATCATCGACAAGGTCTACTCGCTGCACGAGGCGGCCCAGGCGCATGCACGCATGGAAGGTGGCGACCATATCGGCAAAATCGTCCTGCGGGTGGACTGAGCTGCAGCATCTTGTAATCGTTGCGAGGAGACGGTGGTCGAAAAACTCACGCGCAGATCAAGGCATCTGGTAAAAAGCCTTCTTTGTCTGCGCCGTGGTGAACCGTTTAATGTTCCTGTCCTTCATGACGCGTTTGCGTCGTCGCCGTCTGGCGTTCGCCTGCATGGCTGCGCTGATCATTGGCGTACCGACGAGTTGTGCGGTGCTCGAACACACCGAGCGCAAGCTGCTGTTTCGCATCGAACCGGGCACGGCCGGCTGGTATCGCGGCTTGCCGGGCAGCGTGCAGGAACTCGACTTGCAGCCCAAGAGCTTCAAGGCCGGGGAGAATATTCATGCCTGGTGGTGGCCGGCGGAAAAAGCCAATGCACCGGCCATTCTCTATCTGCATGGCGTGCGCTGGAACCTCACCGGGCAGCTGTTCCGCATCGAACAATTGCGCGCGGCCGGCTACTCGGTGCTGGCCATCGACTACCGCGGTTTCGGTCAGAGCAAGGGCGATCTGCCTTCGGAAAGCAGCGTGTACGAAGACGCCCGTGTGGCGTGGGAGCGCTTCAAACTGCTGCAGCCCGACCCGAGCAAGCGCCTGATCTACGGTCACTCGCTAGGCGGTGCCGTGGCCATTGATCTGGCGGCAGAGCTCGGCCAGGACGCCGCGCGGGACCATGCACCGCTACCGGTCAAGGGTCTGGTGATCGAGTCGACCTTCACCTCCCTCGCCGACGTGGCCGCCGCCGTGGCCAACACCTCGCTACCGGTGCGCTGGCTGCTGTCGCAGAAATTCGACTCCATCGACAAGATCGCCGAGATTCACATGCCGCTGTTGGTAGTGCACGGCATGGCCGACGCGTTCGTGCCGCCACGCTTCAGCGAACAACTGTTCAACGCCGCCCGACAACCGAAACGACTGCTGCTGGTGCCAGGCGCGACCCACAACAACAGCATGGCACTGGGCGGACAGAATTATCGCAAGGCGATCGATGCGCTGATGCAATCAAAACCCGCGCCGCGCGTGGCCGGCCCGGCAATGGCCCGCAACGCACAGGACTCCTAGCGATAGCCGCGAGCCTGCAGATCGAACAATTTGGCGTAGCGTCCATTGGCGGCAATCAGGCTGTCGTGACCGCCCTGCTCCAGTATCCGTCCGGCCTCCAGCACAATGATCTGATCGGCGTTGCGCACACTGGAAAAGCGATGGGAAATCAGCAGGGTCATGCGACCTTCGCTGTGCTGGCTGAAATGCTCGAACACTGCCGCTTCCGCTGCCGGATCCAGGGCCGAGGTCGGCTCGTCGAGAATCAGGATATCGGCATCGCGGCGCATGTAGGCCCGGGACAAGGCAATCTTCTGCCATTGCCCACCCGACAACTCCTGACCACCAGCAAACCAGCGGCCCAACTGTGTGGCGTAGCCGCGGTCGAGCCCTTCAATGAACGGCGCGGCCATGCCTTCGGTAGCCGCAGCCTTCCAGCGTGATTCTTCATTGAACGCCAGGGTATCGCCAACGCCAATGTTTTCACCCACGGTGAACTGATAGCGGATGTAGTCCTGGAAAATCACGCCGATGCGCCGGCGCAAAGTGGTTTCTTCCCAATCCTGCAAGTCACTGCCATCAAGCAGGATGCGCCCTTGATCCGGCCGATACAGGCGGGTCAGCAGTTTGATCAGGGTGGTCTTGCCTGAACCGTTCTCCCCCACCAGCGCCACGCTCCTGCCCGGCACCAGGTGCAGGTCAATGCCTTCCAGTGCCGCGCGAATGGCGCCTGGATAACGAAAACCGACGTTTTCAAAGCGCAGGCCATCGCCCGGGTGCGCGCCGACGGTGAGATGACCGGAATCGGCCAGCACCGGTTCAGCCAGGTATTCGTAAAGGTTCGACAGGTACAAACCGTCTTCATACAAGCCGCTGATTGCGCTCAGACTGCTACTGACCGCGCTTTGCCCCTGCTTGAATAACACCAGGTACATGGTCATTTGGCCGAGACTGATATTGCCGTGCACGGCATCGATCACCACCCACGCGTAGGCCAGGTAGAACGCCCCGGTGCCGAGCAAGCCGAGACCAAAACCCCAGCCATCGCGACGCAAGGTCAGGCGCCGATCCTCGGCATAGAGCTTGGCGAACGTGTCTCGATAACGCTGCAGCAGCAACGGTGCAAAGCCGAACAACTTGACCTCTTTGATATAGGCCTCGTGGGACAGCAAGGTTTCGATGTAATTTTGCTGCCGACTTTCCGGGGCCCGGCGGGTAAACAAGCGGAAAGCATCGCCGGAAAAATGTGCCTCGGCAAAGAACACCGGCAACGCGCCGATCACCAGCAACAGCAGTGCCCACGGCGAAAAGTGCACCAGCAGCACACCAAAGCTGATCAGCATGATCAGGTTCTGGATCAGCCCCAGCGACTTCATCACCAACGCCAGCGGTCGAGTCGAGGCTTCGCGGCGTACGCGCACCAGCTTGTCGTAGAATTCGGAGTTCTCGAACTGCACCAGCGACAGGGTCTGGGCCTTTTCCAGAATCAGCGTGTTGACCTTCTGCCCCAACTGCACCCGCAGCAGCGACTGCTGGACCGACAATGCCCGCTGTGTGCCGGACAACAGCGCCAATACCCCCGCCTCCAGCAGGACATAACGCAACACCGGCCACAGCGGGGCATCGCCCTGCTGCGCGTGCAACTGCATCGCCGTCACCACCGCATCGACAATACGCTGCCCCAGCCACGCGGCCAGCGCCGGCAGCACGCCGGCAATCAGGGTCGCCAGCACCAGCCCCAGAAACAATCCGCGTGATGTCGCCCAAACCAATAGCAAGGCGCGCCGGGCCTGATCGAACAGGGCGTTGAAGCGGGAAATCAAAGGCATGGCAGATCAAGCTCGACAGGTCGTACAGGGTGTCATGGTACTCCGCAGGATTTGTCCGTGCTGAAACCCGGTGTTTTCAGAAGAAAAACATCTGGAAAAACTCCGGCCGTTGCGACGTCCAATGCTCTGCTATGTTTTTAACCGCCTTTCGCGGAACCTGGCGAAAATCGCCTCTCTCCGCGCCTACTGCCAGGAGCGCAACCATGCGAATCAATCCCTATCTGATCTTCAACGGCAACTGCCGCGAAGCCTTCACTTTTTACGAACAAGCCTTGCAGGGCAAACTCGAAGCGATGATGACTTTCGGCGAAACACCCGCCGCCGAACACGTACCGAAAGAGCACCACAACCTGGTCATCCATACCTGCCTGAAAGTCGGCGATCAGATGATCATGGCCTCCGACACCACGCCCGACCGGCCAACCGGAGGCATGAGCGGTTGCTCGATTTCCCTCAACGTCGACAGCATTACCGAAGCCGAGCGAGTGTTTAATGCACTGGCCAAGGACGGTCGCGTCGACATGCCGCTGGAGGCGACGTTCTGGGCCGCCCGGTTCGGCATGCTGGTCGATCGCTTTGGGGTCTCCTGGATGGTCAATTGCGAGAGCGACAAGTGACGCTGACGTTTCGTCAGGCATGAAAAAGCCCAACCGTTTCAGGTTGGGCTTTTGGGTTTATCGCTGGGCCAGTTCATGCCGCACACATTGTTCGTAATAAGTCTGCTTGACTGCCGCCGGCTTGAGCTTCGAGGTGCTGTTGTAGGTCTGCTCGGTAATGCCCATCGCCGTCATGCGCATCCACGGTTGCTGGAACTTGCGCACCTGCAACTGCTTGCGTGCGCCATACAACGAGATCCCCGACAGCTTCGACTGCTGCGCCCCGGCGGCGATGTCCGAGCCCCAGGTACAGGCAAACCGATGACTCTTGCTCAACTCCCTCGCTTCAATGGCCGAAGCAAAGGCAGCCAGGGAAAGCGTTGCAACGGTTATGACAATCGTCCGCATATAGCCAACCTAACCTTTTGAAAAAAGGCGATTTTGCCGAGGAAGCTCAGACCTGGGGGCCAGCAAATTGCCGCATGGCGCGCAAAGCCAGCCGTTCGTCCAATGAGCAGCACCTTGGCGAGCCTGGTGCCTCCAATGCGGTACACCCCCCAACAAGGCCGGAAAAATGGACAACAAGATTGCAACCCTGATGCTTGCAAGCCTGATGCTGGCTGGCTCTGCCTTGACACTGGCAACCGAGAAAGCAGGATCAGCCGCACCGCCCACGGCCATCCCAGGCGTCAATCAATCCAGCAACACATCTGAATCAAACGAAGAAAAAGCCAACAAGAAAGGTGAAGAAGCCTCAGGCTCGAACTCGGGCGCAGAATCGAAAGAAACCGAGAAAGACGCGGCAACCTCCAGCGACTCGGAAGATATTCAGAGCAAGACAAAGCAGTAACCACTGGATTGACCGACAGCGAACGCCGATCATGCTGGGCATCGCCAATCCCCTGCAGATGAATGAAAGTATGCCCAGCAAAGAAGCGCAAACCCAGGCACCCGCGACCGCCGCTGACATCGAACGCTCGATCCAGGCCCTGAACAAAATGGCGGAACGTTTATGGGGCGATGGCCGAGAGTCGGAAGCAAAGGCACTTCTGGATGCACTGGATGCATTGAACCGGGCGCTGGACCGGATCAGGATTGGTGAGAGCCGTAGGGTTCTGCATTGAGGCGTGGCTTTTTGGCTGGGCACAGCATAGTCGTCCCGCAAAACTCACGCGCATGAAAAAGGCCAATGTCATTAACATTGGCCTAAGTCATTGAAATATATGGTCGGGACGGAGTGATTCGAACACTCGACCCCTAGCACCCCATGCTAGTGCGCTACCGGACTGCGCTACGCCCCGACTGGTTTGGAACCTGCCCTTCATCTCGAAGAGCGCTCAAGAATATAGCGCAAGCTTTTGAAAACTGGAAGTATTCAAACGCAGCTTTTTATTTCTTGAGCACCACCAGTACATCTTCAAGCTCAGCGATCATCTGGCGGATCATTTGCTTGTATTGGGTGGTGTCGTCTTTGGCTTCATCGCCGGACAAACGCAGGCGCGCGCCGCCGATGGTGAAACCCTGATCGTAAAGGAGCGCGCGGATCTGCCGGATCATCAGCACGTCCTGGCGCTGATAATACCGGCGGTTTCCGCGGCGTTTGACGGGGTTGAGCTGAGGAAACTCCTGCTCCCAGTAGCGCAGCACGTGTGGTTTTACCGCACACAGCTCGCTGACTTCACCAATGGTGAAGTAGCGTTTGCCCGGGATGACGGGTAGCTCGTCGTTATGACTTGGTTCCAGCATAAGCCTCAACTCGGGCCTTCAACTTCTGCCCTGGACGAAAGGTGACCACACGGCGAGCCGTGATCGGGATTTCTTCCCCCGTTTTCGGGTTGCGGCCAGGCCGCTGGCGTTTGTCCCGAAGGTCGAAATTGCCGAAACCGGACAATTTGACCTGCTCGTTGTCTTCAAGAGCGTGCCTGATTTCCTCGAAAAACAGTTCGACCAATTCCTTGGCTTCCCGCTTGTTCAGGCCCAGCTCTTCATACAGACGTTCCGCCATCTCAGCTTTCGTCAAAGCCCCCATACGTCACTTCCTTAACGTGGCGTTCAACCTTTGTTCGAGCGAGGTGAGGATATTTTGCGTCGTCGAATTCACCTCATCGTCATTAAGAGTGCGCGATGGATGCTGCCAGGTCAAGCCGACTGCGAGGCTTTTTCTATCAGGATCAATGCCTTTACCCTGATACACGTCAAATAGCCTGAGGTCTGTCAGCCATTCGCCTGCATTTTCACGGATTACGTCCAGTACAGCCGAGGCCGCGACGTCTTTGTGCGCGATCAGTGCAAGGTCACGACGCACTTCAGGAAAACGCGACAACTCGTGGAATTGCGGCATTTTTCCGGAAGCGACTTCAGCCAAAACCAGCTCGAAGACGAATACCGGACGATCCAGACCCAAGGCTTTGGACAGTTCAGGGTGAATCGCACCGATGAAGCCGACTTCACGCCCATCACGTTCAATGCGCGCGGTTTGACCCGGGTGCAGCGCCGGATGTTTGCCCGGAGTGAAAGTGAAGGCCTCCAACGCACCGGCGTAACCCAGAACCGCTTCAACGTCAGCTTTCACATCGAAGAAATCGATGCTGTCGCGACCCTGTGCCCAACCTTCCGGCAGACGGCTGCCGCAAACAACACCCGAGAGCATCGGCTCTTGCTTCAGACCTTCCAGCTGACCGACGAAGCGCAGACCGCTTTCGAACAGACGCACGCGATCCTGCTGACGGTTCAGGTTGTGCTGCAACGCCTTGACCAGGCCCGGCCACAGCGACGAGCGCATGGCAGCCATGTCATTGGAAATCGGGTTGGCCAGCAGCAGCGGCTCAACGCCCGGATTGAACAGTTCGAACTGCTTGGGATCGATGAAGCTGTAAGTGATCGCTTCCTGATAACCACGGGCAACCAGCAGACGACGCAACTCAGGCAGCTCGCTGCGTGCTTCAGCTTTGGCTTGTGGCGCCAGACGCGCTTGCGGGTAACGAACCGGCAGACGGTTGTAGCCGTAAAGACGCGCCAGCTCTTCGATCAGATCGACTTCCAGGCTGATGTCGAAGCGATGGCTTGGCACTTCCACGCGCCACTGACCTGCTCCGTCAGCGGAAATCTTCAGACCCAGGGCGCTGAGCAGACGCTCGACCTGCGCCGAATCCATCTCCATCCCCAGCATCTGGGTGATGCGCTGTGCACGCAGGGTGATCGGCGCGATCGACGGCAGGTGTTGCTCGCTCACGGTTTCGATGATCGGGCCGGCTTCACCACCGGTGATTTCCAGCAGCAGGCCAGTGGCGCGCTCCATGGCTTCACGGGCCAGTTGCCAGTCCACGCCGCGCTCGTATCGGTGCGAAGCATCGGTGTGCAGGCCGTAGGAACGAGCCTTGCCTGCCACAGCGATCTGGTCGAAGAACGCACTTTCCAGGAAAACGTCGCGCGTGGTCGCGGACACACCGCTGTGCTCACCACCCATCACGCCGGCAATCGCCAGAGCGCGAGTATGGTCGGCGATCACCAGCGTATCGCTGCGCAGGCTGACTTCCTGACCGTCGAGCAGCACCAGCTTCTCGCCCTCTTCCGCCATACGCACGCGGATGCCGCCATTGATTTCGGCGAGATCGAACGCGTGCAGCGGCTGACCCAGCTCGAGCATCACGTAGTTGGTGATGTCGACGGCAGCGTCGATACTGCGCACTTCGGCGCGGCGCAGTCGCTCAACCATCCATAGCGGGGTCGGCCTGGACAGGTCAACGTTACGGATGACACGCCCCAGGTAACGCGGGCAAGCGGCAGGCGCCAGCACGTCTACCGGACGCACTTCGTCGTGCACTGCCGGAATCGCCATGACCACCGGACGGGTAACCGGAGCGGCGTACAGCGCACCCACTTCACGGGCCAGACCGGCCAGCGACAGGCAGTCGCCACGGTTCGGGGTCAGGTCGACCTCGATGCTGGCGTCTTCCAGATCCAGATACACACGGAAATCTTCGCCCACCGGCGCATCGGCCGGCAGTTCCATCAGACCGTCGTTGCCTTCACCAATCTGCAGCTCGGCTTGCGAGCACAACATGCCGTTGGACTCGACGCCGCGCAGCTTGGCCTTCTTGATCTTGAAGTCGCCCGGCAGTTCGGCGCCGATCATGGCGAACGGAATCTTCAGGCCCGGACGCACGTTTGGCGCACCGCACACGACCTGGAAGGTCTCCGCGCCATTGCTGACCTGGCACACACGCAGCTTGTCGGCGTCAGGGTGTTGCTCGGTGCTCAGCACCTCGCCCACGACCACGCCGCTGAATACACCGGCGGCCGGGGTCACGCTATCGACCTCCAGACCCGCCATCGACAGACGAGCAACCAGCTCGTCGCGACTTACCTGCGGGCTAACCCAGCCACGCAGCCATTGTTCACTGAATTTCATCCTGCTCTCCTAAGAATTCGTTACGACTAGCGAAATTGCGCGAGGAACCGCAAGTCGTTGTCGAAGAACAGACGCAAGTCGTTCACGCCGTAACGGAGCATGGCCAGACGCTCGACGCCCATACCGAAAGCAAAACCGGAGAACTCTTCCGGATCGATGCCAGACATGCGCAGCACGTTCGGGTGGACCATGCCGCAGCCCATGACTTCCAGCCAGCCGGTCTGCTTGCAGACGCGGCAGCCTTTACCGCTGCACATCACGCATTCCATGTCGACTTCAGCGGATGGCTCGGTGAACGGGAAGTACGAAGGACGGAAGCGTACGGCCAGTTCTTTCTCGAAGAACACCCGCAGGAATTCTTCGATGGTGCCTTTGAGATCGGCGAAATTGATATCGCGATCGACCAGCAGGCCTTCGACCTGGTGGAACATCGGCGAGTGGGTGATATCGGAGTCGCTGCGATACACACGGCCTGGGCAGACGATGCGGATCGGCGGCTGCTTGGACTCCATGGTGCGGACCTGTACCGGCGAGGTATGGGTGCGCAGCAACATGTTCGCATTGAAATAGAAAGTGTCATGCATCGACCGGGCCGGGTGGTGGCCTGGGATGTTGAGCGCTTCGAAGTTGTGATAGTCGTCTTCGACCTCAGGGCCTTCGGCGATGCCGTAGCCGATGCGGGTGAAGAACTGCTCGACTCGTTCCAGAGTCCGGGTCACCGGATGCAGACCACCGGAGGTCTGGCCACGGCCCGGCAACGTCACGTCAATGGATTCGGCAGACAGTTTGGCAGCCAGTTCGGCTTCTTCAAACAGGGCCATGCGCGCATTGAGAACGCCTGTAACACGCTCCTTGGCAACGTTGATCAGGGCGCCGACTTGCGGACGCTCTTCTGCCGGCAAATTCCCCAGGGTCTTCATCACCTGAGTCAATTCACCCTTTTTGCCAAGGTATTGAACCCGGATTTGCTCCAGGGCATTGATATCTTCAGCGCTTTGCACAGCCTCTAGTGCTTGAGAGACCAGCGCATCCAGGTTTTCCATGTACAGACTCCAGATACAAAATAGGGGAAGAGCTTGAAGGCTCTTCCCCTATTTATGACGTTTAACACCTGACCCCACAGAGGTGAGGCCGGGTGACTGTCGGGGGTACTTAAGCCAAGGTGGCTTTAGCTTTCTCGACAATCGCAGCAAACGCCGCTTTTTCGTTCACTGCCAGATCAGCCAGAACCTTACGGTCGATTTCGATCGACGCTTTTTTCAGGCCAGCGATCAGGCGGCTGTAGGACAGACCGTTGATACGCGCACCAGCGTTGATACGAGCGATCCACAGAGCGCGGAACTGACGTTTTTTCTGACGACGGTCACGGTAGGCGTATTGGCCTGCCTTGATTACCGCTTGCTTGGCAACACGGAATACGCGGGAGCGTGCGCCGTAGTAGCCTTTAGCAAGTTTCAGAATTTTTTTGTGACGCTTACGGGCAATGACGCCACGCTTTACACGAGCCATGAGTTACTTCCTCTATTCTTGACTAAAATTAACGAAGGCGCAGCATGCGCTCGACTTTTGCCACGTCAGACGGATGCAGCAAGCTGCTACCGCGCAGTTGACGCTTACGCTTGGTCGACATTTTGGTCAGGATGTGGCTCTTGAAAGCGTGCTTGTGCTTGATACCGTTAGCAGTTTTCAGAAACCGCTTAGCAGCACCACTTTTGGTTTTCATTTTTGGCATGTTCGGATACTCCGCATTCAGTTGATAAACATAATCAGAAGGCCTGCCGTGCCCTGTTGATTACTTCTTCTTTTTCGGGGCGATGACCATGATCAGCTGGCGTCCTTCCATCTTAGGATGCTGTTCGACCGAACCGTACTCGAGCAGGTCAGCTTCAACCCGCTTGAGGAGTTCCATCCCCAGCTCCTGGTGGGCCATCTCACGGCCGCGGAATCGCAAGGATACCTTGGCCCTGTCCCCGTCACTCAGGAAACGTACCAGGTTGCGCAGTTTTACCTGGTAATCCCCTTCCTCCGTCCCTGGACGAAACTTGATTTCTTTTACCTGAATCTGCTTCTGGTTTTTCTTCGCTGCTGCAATCTGCTTCTTCTTTTCGAAGATCGATTTGCCGTAGTCCATCACCCGGCAAACCGGTGGGACTGCGTCAGCAGAGATTTCTACCAGATCAAGCTTTGCTTCTTCAGCAATACGAAGCGCTTCATCAATCGAGACGATGCCAATCTGCTCGCCGTCAGCGCCAATTAACCGAACCTCGCGTGCCGAGATATTCTCGTTGATCGGGGCTTTCGGTGCAGCTCGTTTATCTTGTCTCATTTCACGCTTAATAATAATTACTCCGAATCTGGGCGACCACGCCGGGAAACCGCTTGCGCGAGAAACTCAGCGAACTGGGCGACGGGCATCGAGCCCAGGTCAGCACCTTCACGAGTACGCACAGCGACAGTCTGCATCTCGACTTCCCGATCTCCGATAACCAAGAGATAGGGAACCTTGAGCAAAGTATGCTCGCGGATTTTAAAGCCGATCTTTTCATTTCTCAAGTCGGACTTGGCACGAAATCCGCTTTCGTTGAGAGTTTTTTCAACCTGAGCGACGAAATCTGCCTGTTTATCAGTGATATTCATGATCACTGCCTGGGTTGGCGCCAGCCACGCAGGGAATGCACCTTCGTAGTGCTCGATCAGAATCCCGACGAAACGCTCGAAAGAACCGAGGATCGCGCGGTGCAACATCACCGGATGCTTGCGGCTGTTGTCTTCGGAGACGTATTCGGCGCCGAGACGGACAGGCAGGTTGAAATCGAGCTGCAAGGTACCACACTGCCAGACGCGACCGAGGCAATCTTTCAGCGAGAACTCGATCTTCGGACCGTAGAACGCACCTTCGCCCGGTTGCAGATCATACGGCAGGCCCGCGCTATCGAGGGCTGCCGCCAGTGCCGCTTCGGCGCGATCCCACAGCTCGTCGGAACCTACGCGTTTTTCCGGACGAGTGGACAGTTTCATCTCGACGTCGGTGAAGCCGAAGTCGCGATAAACATCCATGGTCAGCTTGATGAACGCTGCGGATTCAGCCTGCATCTGCTCTTCGGTGCAGAAAATGTGCGCGTCGTCCTGAGTGAACGCACGCACACGCATGATGCCGTGCAACGCTCCCGACGGCTCGTTACGGTGGCACGCACCAAACTCGGCCAGACGCATCGGCAGCTCGCGGTAGCTCTTCAGACCCTGATTGAACACCTGCACGTGGCACGGGCAGTTCATCGGTTTGATGGCGTAGTCGCGGCTTTCCGACTCGGTGGTGAACATGTTGTCGGCGTAGTTGGCCCAGTGCCCGGATTTTTCCCACAGACTGCGATCGACCACTTGCGGGGTCTTGATCTCGAGGTAGCCATTGTCACGCTGCACCTTGCGCATGTACTGCTCGAGCACTTGATACAGGGTCCAGCCGTTCGGGTGCCAGAACACCATGCCCGGCGCTTCTTCCTGGAGGTGGAACAGGCCCAGGCGCTTGCCGATTTTACGGTGATCGCGTTTTTCCGCTTCTTCGATGCGCTGAATGTAGGCAGCCAGCTGCTTCTTGTCGGCCCAGGCGGTGCCGTAGACGCGCTGCAGCTGCTCGTTCTTGGCATCGCCACGCCAGTAGGCGCCGGACAGCTTGGTCAGCTTGAATGCCTTGAGGAAGCGGGTGTTCGGCACGTGCGGGCCGCGGCACATGTCGACGTATTCTTCGTGGTAGTACAGGCCCATGGCCTGCTCGTTCGGCATGTCCTCGACCAGACGCAGCTTGTAATCTTCGCCGCGAGCCTTGAACACTTCGATCACTTCGGCGCGCGGAGTGACTTTCTTGATGACGTCGTAATCCTTGTCGATCAGCTGATGCATGCGCTGTTCGATGGCGGCCATGTCGTCCGGCGTAAAAGGACGCTCGAAGGCGATGTCGTAATAGAAGCCTTCGTCGATAACCGGGCCGATGACCATTTTCGCAGTCGGGTACAGTTGCTTGACCGCATGGCCAACCAGGTGCGCGCAAGAGTGGCGAATGATCTCCAGCCCCTCTTCATCCTTTGGCGTGATGATTTGCAGCGTCGCGTCGCTGTCGATGATGTCGCAGGCGTCAACCAGCTTGCCGTTGACCTTGCCGGCCACGGTGGCCTTGGCCAGACCGGCACCAATGGATGCGGCGACCTCGGCTACGGAAACCGGGTGATCGAATGAACGTTGACTGCCGTCGGGAAGAGTAATAGTTGGCATGGCGCCTCCTCTCCTAGTGGTGACCCCTACCAAAGGTCACGTGGGTTGGGATGAGCCAGTACAAGATCCGATCCAGGCCATTCAATGACGAACGCCTGCCTTACAGCGGCAGGAGCCTTGCGGCCAACCGGAAAACCGAACCAGAGTGACTGGGATTCAAATCAGGGTTTCGCACGCTGACCGCTTCGGGGCTGAAGGCCATCCGGAGCCTGAGAACGCATGAGCCCGGCATGCTAGCACAGATGAGCGGTCATCGAGTCGAAGGATTTTCAGTGCTGAAGATTTATGCATTTTTGCGGCGCAAAGTGAACTTGGGATATACGCTTTGCCTCAAATAAGCTGAGAATCGTCGCCGATATCAACCCAAGGAGTTTCCGACATGCGCCTTATCCGACTTTTTGCTTACGCGGCCCCGCTGGCCCTGCTACTGCCGCTGAGCGCCAACGCGGCCTGGCCTGCCGGTGTCAAAGCCCAGTACATGAACGACTGCACCGCCGCCGCCAGCAAGAGCGTCAATCCAGCCGAAGCCAATAAACACTGCGCTTGCGGTGCCGATGTTCTGGAAAAGAAATTCACCACGCAAGAGATCGCGCAACTGATGGACAAGAACACCCCGCCCAGTGGTGAACTGGGTCAACGTGCACTGAAAGAAATCTCGGTTTGCCGCGTGCAGAAATAAGCGCTGATGAATGTTTTTTCGGGCGTCCGGCAGACCAAAAATCGCTAAAAAGACCCCGAAATCGATAATTTACGCAGGTTTTATAGCTTTTTTTACACCCTCTTCTTTCGGCCCAAAGCCACTGAAACCGGGGCTTGCAGACATTTCAGAGGTTGAAATCGATGCAATATGAAAGCAAACAGTACGTCCGGGGGGCTACCAAAGCGAACATTTCGACTATGATACCCGGGTGTGCCCAGTTGGCCTGAGCAGCACAGTACTACTGAAA
>OEPS010000297.1_pt1 | contig 18215 bp, 15 predicted proteins | sample 1539411 | NCBI WGS metagenome assembly OEPS01 (sample SAMN02671747, study PRJEB22543) | soil metagenome | biome: bacteria | place: China:Hunan Province, Lengshuijiang City | collected 2012-10-15 | depth 0.08m m
GAGCCGCGGTGCCCGCGAGGCGCGAGCACCGACGGCGCGAAATGTACGCGTGTCGCCGTGCGGCGCAAAAGCCGACAAAACGAGAGAACCTCGGGCACTGTCGCCCGAGGCTCTCTTCCGTCGAACTTCGCGACTCCCGCCTAGTGCAGGATGAAGTCGATGTCCATGTACCAGAGGAAGGGCATCGACGCCGGGACTTCGGCGCTCCACCCGAACGAGCCATTCGGGCAGGTCGGCCCGCTCGTCGGCGACGTCTGCGTCAGGCTGCTGGCCGAGCACACCGTGTAGACACCAACCGGGAGTGCGACGAAGGCATAGCTGCCGTCGGCGCCCGTGGTGGTCAGCTGGCTGACCGCGCCGATGAGCTGAACCGGCTGGCCGGCGAGCGCAACGTCGCCCGCGTCGAAGGTGCCATTTCCGTTCACGTCGGTGTACGCCATCCCGTGGATCTCGGCGATCCCGGTGGCCGGATCGGTCACCGGCGGGGGCGGAACGTCAGGCACGCACTTCTTCGGCTCACGACGCTCCTTGCCGGAGTTGCCGGCCATGCCCGCTCCCTGCTTGTTCCTGGCCGGCGAGAGCTTCTCGCAGACCTTGAAGCGCATGTTCGGGTGGCCGCCGGCGCTGGAAGACTGGGCCTGCGACACACTCGCGAGCAGGGGCGTAGCAATCATCGCCACGACGAGCATTCGGACGCGCATGGGTCTCCTGTCTGGATTCTGGGGGGTGTCAGATATCTGATGCGTTCTTCACGCACCAGAATGTCGACATTCGGGAGACGCATGGCTGTGTGGGCAGTCACCGAATGCCTGACGATCCTGTCAACCCCGCCTTTGTACCAGCTGGCGGAGCGGGGAAATCGTGGCACGGATCCGCTCCGGCACGGCGAGCGTTAGGCAGTCGCGCGGGCGGCACGCGGGGCGCACGCGGGGCGGGCGCGGAAGCGTCCTATCTCGGGGTCCAGACGGGGTGGCCGGTGAGCAGTCCGTTGCCGATGCCGGCCTGGTGGGCGAGGTAGAGCCCGAAGACGATGCTCACCACCCCGGCGGCGTAGCGCAGCACGTGCCGCGCGCCCTCGACCCGGTGCGCCGCGTAGAGCGAGGGGAGGGCGATCACGAGGGTGACGGCGACCATCCCGGCGATCGTGCCGGCACCGAAGAGCGCGAGATAGCCGGCGGCGAGCAGCGGGCTGGCGATGAGCGGCAGCGCGAGGAGCGTGAACGCCGCCGACCCGGCCATCCCGTGGACGGTCCCGACGATGAGCGGCCGCGCGCTGCTGTCGATCATCCGCTCGCCACGCTTCCCCCCGACGACGCTGGCGACTCCCAGCGCGACGAGCATCACCGCGACGAGCAGCTCGAGCGTGAGCCCCAGCCACGGCGGCATGACGAGGCCGAAGACGATCATCGCCCCGCCGGCGGCGAGCAGCGTCGCCGTGTGGCCGAGCCCCCAGAGCGCACCGATCGTCGCGGCGCGCGTGAGCGAGCGCTCGCCGGCGACGATCGCCGTCACGGCGACGACGTGGTCGGCGTCGGTGGCGTGCCGCATCCCGAGCAGGAAGCCGAGGACGAGGATGCCGAGGGAGGGAATCACCGGAGCGGGGAGAGGGTCGCCGGGAATCTAGCGGGGCCGCGCTCCCGCTGCGTCAGTGCCCGCTGGCCGGGGTGTGGGCGTAGCGAACCGCGCCGCTCCCGGGCGGGCATCACGACACCCGCTTCGTCTTCCGCTTCAGGAAGTCCATCAGGATGAACTGGCCCAGCGTCATCGTCGTCGTGAAGTAGGCCTTGCCGCGGGCGATCTCGCTGACGCGCTTCACGAACTCCACAAGCGCCCGGTCGCGGGCGAGCATGAAGGTGTTGATGACGATCCCGCTCTGCCGGCAGCGGGCGACCTCCTTCAGCGTCTCGGCGATCACCCCGGCGTCGAGTCCGAAGGAGTTCTTGTAGATCCGGCCGTCCGGGAGCGTCAGCGCGCTCGGCTTGCCGTCGGTGATCATGATGATCTGCCGCATGTCCTTCTTCTGCGCGAGCAAAAGGCGGCGCGCGAGCTTGAGCCCTTCGGCGGTGTTGGTGTGGTACGGCCCGACCTGCGCGCTGGCGAGCGCGCCGATCGGGATCTCCTCGGCGCTGTCGTGGAAGAGGAGGATCTTGATCGTGTCGCCGGGGAACTGCGTCCGGATGAGGTGCGTCAGCGCGAGGGCGACCTTCTTCGCCGGGGTGAAGCGGTCCTCTCCGTAGAGGATCATCGAGTGCGAGCAGTCGAGCATCAGCACCGTGGCGCAGCTCGACCGGTACTCCGCCTGGCGGACCATGAGGTCGGGGTAGTCGATGTCGAGCGGGACGGTGATCTCCCCGGTGCGGGCGAGCGAGCGCTTGAGGGTGGCGATGACGTCGAGGTTGAGGGTGTCGCCGAACTCGTACTCCTTGACGTCGCCGTCGGACTCGATGCCGGTGGCGAGGAAGGGCGTATCGTGGCTTCCCGCGCTCGACTTGCCTAACGATCCGAGCAGCGACCGGAGGGTACGGTAGCCGAGGAAGTCGATCGCCTTGTCGGTGAGGTTGAACTGGACGTCCTTCGCCGCGGCCTGGGCGAGCCCGCCCTTGCCCATCACCGACTGGTGGCCGGCCGGCAGCTGCGGCTGCTGGTCGACGTTGAGGAACCCCTCCTCCATCAGCCGCTTGACCAGCGAGTCGAGCAGCTCGGCGAGCTTGGCCTGTCCGTCGGGATCGCCGTCGGCGTCGCCGCGCAGCGCCTCGAGCATCTCCGGGGTGAACTGCCCGCTCTCGATCAGCGCATCGAGGATCGCCTTCTTGAGCGCATCGAGCGACCGGTCGCCTTCGTCGTTGAAGTCGTTCCACCCGTAGGGATTGCCCTGCCCACCGGCGAACCCCGACTGCAGCAGGAAGTCCGCGAGCTTGTCGAGCAGCGCCTGGAGATCGACCGCATCGGCCATCTCCGGGCTGAACTTCGTGTAGGTGTGGGACTTCATACCATTCACGATACAGGGTGCGTCTCGGCGAGGCCAGATCCGTGGACCGCGGGGTGCCAGGGGTCAGGTGTCAGCAACTACCTGCGGTGCCAGGTCTTCCCGCCGTGCCTGACACCTGACACCTGACCCCCAACATTCAGGCGACATCGGTTTGCTCGTTTAGATTCGGACTGTGCGCGAAACACCCCTCCACGTCCGCTCGATACGAACGATCCGCAGGAACAACCCGTTCCGCGTGCTCGGCGAGCACCGGAACTTCCGGATATTCTGGATCGGGCAGACGCTGTCGCTGATGGGAACCTGGATACAGGTGATGGGCGAGGGGTGGCTCGCGCTCGAGCTCACGAACAACGCCTTTCTCGTGACCCTCGTCAGCGCGGTCGGGGCGCTGCCCGTGCTCGCGCTGTCGATGCAGGCGGGGGTCGTCGCCGATCGCTTCGACAAGCTCAAGATCGTGCGGACGATGCAGGCGTTGATGCTCGTCGAGGCGGTCACCCTCTGGGCGGTGACGATCACCGGGCACGTCAACATCCACTGGCTGCTCGGGCTCGCGGCGCTGAGCGGGATCTTCAGCGCCTTCGAGATCCCCGCGCGGCAGGCGATGATGATCGAGCTCGTCGGCCGCGAGGATCTCGCCGGCGCGATCGCGCTCAACTCGAGCGGCTTCAACCTCGCGCGCATCGTCGGTCCGGCGATCGGGGCGGTCGTGATCGCGACGGCGGGGATCGCCTGGTGCTTCGCGCTCAACGCGGTCAGCTACCTCTCGGTGCTGATCGGGTTGTACATGATTCACCTCGCGCCGCACGTCGAGCGGATGCGCCGACCAGGCGGGAGCGAGATGCGCGAGGGGATCCGCTACATGCTCTCGACTCCCGAGGTGCGGATCCTGATGATCCTGGTGACCGCGGTCAGCGTCTTCGGCTCGCCGTACATCGCGTTGATGCCGGTGATCGCGCGCGACCGGTTGGGCACGGGGGCCGGCGGTTATGGCTCACTGCTCACCGCGATCGGCATCGGCGGCCTCGCCGGCGCGCTCTTCCTCGCCGGCGTCGGTGCGCGGGTGAAGCGCGGGCGGTTGCTCGCCTGGTCGACCGCGGTCTTCGCCGCCGCGCTCCTCGCGCTCGCGCTGACGCGCGCATTTCACGTGGCGTGGGGGATCCTGCTCGTCGCCGGCTGCGCGATGATCCTCAACGGCGCGCTGTCGAACGCGCTGCTGCAGGCGCTCGTCCCCGACGAGTTTCGCGGGCGGCTGATGGCCGCCTATTCCCTCGTCGTCGTCGGCCTGTCGCAGGTCGCGGGCAACTTCGTCGCCGGCGCGGTCGCCAGCGCGTCAGGCCCGCAGTTCGCCGTCGCCGGCGGGGCGGCGATCATCCTGGCGATGGTGTTCTGGGCGTTCAACGCCCACCGCGAGCTGCTGCGGCTGTGAGGAGAGAGCGGCGAGGACTGCGGAACGGCGACGGCGGAATTGTTTACGGGAGGCTCGGAGCTCTCGGAGAGGAACGACGCGTCTTTGGCTCGGTTTCGGGGATCGCTGCGGCCGTCAGGCCCCAACAGTCGAACAACGATTTCGCGGATGACGCGGATCTCGCGGATGCTTCCCCGGGCCGCCACAAGGAGCGCCGACTGCGAGAGGAACGATCCGCGAAATCCGCGTAATCGTCGTTCCCCCTGTTGACGCTCGCGAGCCACGCAGCACTCCAGCGCCACGTCGGACCGCGTCCGTCTCCCTACTCGAAATGCTCGCGCGCCGAGCGGACCACCATCTCGGCCGCGTTGTCGATGCCGACCCACGAGGTGTTCACGCAGAGATGGTAGTTGTCGACCGAGCGCCAGGCCCGGTTCCAGTGGCGCTTCACGTACTGCTCGCGCGCGCGGTTGGTGTCGTCGACGACCTTCGCCGCCTCGGCCTCGCTCAGCTCGAGGCGGATCGCGGCGCGGGCGATGAGGGCGGGGCGCGGCGCGTAGCAGAAGACATGAAAGGCGTCGTCGCGCTCGGCGAGCTGGCACTGGGCGCCGCGTCCGACGAGGACGACGTGCCCGCGCGACACCGCTTCCTCGACGATCTGTGCCGTCGTCGCGACGAGCTGCTCCTCGCTCGGCGCGCCTAACGGGTGCTCGCCCGTGATCAGCATCTCGGGGGAGCCCAGCGTCATCGCGCCGGCGAGCCGCTCGACGAGCGAGGGGACCCGCTCCTCGCGGGCCTCGACCTCCTCGGCCGACATGCCGAGCCGGGCGGCGACCGCGTCGACGATCACGTTGTCGAGCAGCTCCCAGCCGAGGCTGTCGGCGACGCGCCGCGCGACCTCGGAACCGCCCGACCCGTACAGCCGCGAGATGGTGATCACTGCCATCGGTCAGCGCTCCCGTCGCGCGGTGGATCGCAGGTCGCCGCGGCGGATCGGGCTCCGCCGCATGTGCTCCACGACGTCGAAGCCTAACGCGTCCCAGGCGCGGTTCGACCCCTCGTCGCCGGCGACGCTGTGGAGCCGTGCCTCGTCGAGCCCGCGTTCGGCGCACCAGCTCCTGGCTGCGGCGACGAGGGCGCGAAGCGCCCCGCGCCGCCGCGCTTCCGGGCGGACGTACGCGCTCGAGATGTACCCGTAGCGCGGGGGGTCGAGCAGCGGTGACCCGGTCGACTCGACGCAGCGGATGACGCCGATGACCTGGCCGTCGCTCTCGGCGAGGAAGATCCGCTCGGTCGGGGAGGAGAGCTGCGCCGCGAAGATCCGCCGCGCCCGCTCCGGCGCGTCGGCGCGGAGCCGGGCGTAGATCGGGTTGCCCCCGTGCTCGTGGAGGAGCGCCATCCGCAGCTCGACGACGGACGCGAGGTCGGCCGGCGTCGCCGGTCGCACCTGCACCGCAGGGCGGACGGCAGCGCGGCCCGTCACGCGCTCAGGCCACCACCGAACATGTCCTCGTTCGGGCGGCGCCGCCTCTCGGGAGTCGCGCGGCCATAACGGCCGGCGTCGGACCGCGAGACCCGCTTCCTCGCGACCAGCGCCTCCAGCACCAGCTCGGCGACGGCGACCACCGTACCGTCGTCGGGATCGTCGCCGGCGAGGAGGGGCGATCGGGCGAGGTCGCCGAGCCCGGGGACGCTGGAGAACGCGGCCGCGAGCGCGGCGTCAGGCGCGTCGTCGGTCACCTGCAGCGCACCTCCCCCGTCGAACCACATGACGATCTCGTCGACGGCCGCGTCGCCGACGCGCGCCTTGAACGTCGCCTCCGCGGCGCGCCGGATCAGCTCGCGGGCGATGACGTGCCCGCCGACGAGCTCACCCTCGTACTCGAGCTCCAGCTTCCCCGTGATCGCCGGCAGCGCCGCATACACGTCGGAGATGCGCGCGGTCGCCATCGACTCGCCGGACATCACCGCGCGACGCTCGGCGTTGGAGACGACGTTCTCGAGAAGGCTGATCGGGAGCCGCTGCGAGACGCCGGAACGCTTGTCGATGCGGCGATCGGTGCGTGCCTCGAAGGCGACGCGCTCCGCCACTTCCGCGATGATGTCGGGGATGCGGACGTCGAGCTCCTCGCGTCCCGTCCATGCTTCCTGCTCGGTGATCTCCATCCCGAGATCGACCGACTCCGGGTAGTGGGTGAGGATCTCGCTGCCGATCCGGTCCTTGAGCGGGGTGATGATCTTCCCGCGCGCGGTGTAGTCCTCCGGATTCGCCGTGAAGCAGAGCAGGACGTCGAGTGGGAGCCTGACGGGATATCCCTTGATCTGGACGTCGCCCTCCTGCATCACGTTGAACAACCCGACCTGCACCTTCCCGGCGAGATCGGGAAGCTCGTTCAGCGCGAAGATCCCGCGGTTCGCGCGCGGCAGCATCCCGTAATGGATCGTCAGCTCGTCGGCGAGGATGTGGCCCCCGCGCGCGGCCTTGATCGGGTCGACGTCGCCGATGAGGTCCGCGATGGTCACGTCCGGCGTCGCCAGCTTCTCGACGTAGCGCTGGTCGCGCTCGAGCCACGCGATCGGCGTGTCGTCGCCCCCGGCCTCGATCGCCATCCGCCCGAACTTCGAGATCGGCCGGAAGGGATTGTCGTTGATCTCACTGCCGGCGATGACCGGGATCGCGTCGTCGAGCAGGGTGACTAACGCGCGGAGGATGCGCGACTTGGCCTGCCCGCGCAGCCCGAGGAGGATGAAGTTGTGGCGGCTGAGGATCGCGTTGATGATCTGCGGCATCACCGTGTCCTCGTAGCCGAGAACCCCCTCGAACACGGGGTCACCGGTGCCGAGCCGGGTGATGAGGTTGGCGCGGAGCTCGTCCTTCACCGTCCGGGAGGCGCGGGCGGCGTCGGCGAGTGGGGAGCGCTTGAGGGCGCCCAGGGTCTGCGGTCGGGATGCGGGCACGGCTGATCTCGCGGCGAGAATCTTTCGAATGAATAGCCCGCTGCGCGGTTTCTGTCGAGCAGCGGCGGGGTGGCGGGGGCGACTCGCGGCTGTTAGCACGATGTTCGCAACGCACCAACGCATGAAGCCTCAGCTCCGTGCCGGCGGTGCAGCTGCGAGACCTGATACGGCAGATGCGGACGCGAGCGACCGCGACCGCGAGCTGCTTCATGCCGCGGTCAGGGAGGCCCACGACCGCGCCCTCGCCGCGAGCCGCGCGAAGAGCGAGTTCCTCGCGACGATGAGCCACGAGATGCGGACGCCGCTCAACGCGGTGCTCGGCTACGTCGAGCTGCTCGACCTCGAGCTGCCAGGACCGCTGAACCCGCCGCAGCACCAGTATCTCGAGCGCATCCGCGGCGCGTCCAGCCGGTTGTTGAAGCTGATCAGCGACGTCCTCGACCTCGCGAAGCTCGATGCGGGGCGGCTCGTGTTGAACTGCGAGCGCGCCGACGCGGCGAGCGTGATCGACGACGCGGTGCGGATCGCGCAGCCCCTCGCCGCCGAGCGGGGGGTGCGCGTCACGGTGCGCAGCGAGGGAGCGCCGGAGCTGATCGCCGACCGGAAGCGCGTCGTGCAGATCGTCGAGCAGCTCGTGTCCAACGCGATCCGCTTCAGCGACCGGGGGAGCGAGATCCGCGTCGAGGCGACCCGCTTCCAGCCGGCCGATGCGAGCACCGTCGCGAAGGGCGGGAGCTGCTGGTGCGCGATCCGCGTCGAGGACTCGGGGGCCGGCATCGGGGAGGGAGACCTCGACGCGATCTTCCAGCCCTTCATCCAGCTCGACGCCACCCTCGCCCGCGCCGAGGAAGGTTCGGGGCTCGGTCTCGCGATCGTCAGGCGGCTGGCGCGATTGATGGGAGGGGACCTCAGCGTGACCAGCCGGCTCGGCGCCGGGTCGGTGTTCACCGTCTGGCTCCCGGCGCCGGCGGCGATCGAAGGAGAGGGCGCCGATGCGGCGTGCTCGATTCGCGAGCGGCGGGGGTTGTCACGCAGCGCGCGCGGGCTGGTGGACGTCGCCGACGCCATCCTTGCCGACCTCGACGCGCTGCTCGACCGCTTCGTGCAGCGTCTCCACGACGACCCGCAGGTCGGCGGAGTCGTCGCGCGGATGGACCGGCACGTGGTCGAGGACCACTTCCCGAGCTTCCTCGCCGACATCGCCCAGTCGCTGATCGTGATCGAGGGAGCCGGGGGCGAGTCGACGCCGCTGATGCGCGACTCGTCCGACATCCAGCGGCTGATCGCCGACCGGCACGGCGCGTACCGTCAACGCGCGGGGTGGACCGAGCAGGAGCTCGAGCGCGAGTACGACCTGCTCCTCGAGACGATCGACGAGATCGTTCGCACGACGCTGCCGGCGACCGACGAATTCCCACCCGACTCGATCGACGCGGGGCTCGGTCTCGTCCGCCGCTTCGTCGAGCGGGCGCGCGAACAGGGGCTCGCCGGCTACCGTCGCGCGGCGATCGGGCCCGATGCCGACGCCGAGGTCGCGATCCCGGCGTCCGCGGCGGGAACGGCGGCGACCCCCTCGACTTCGACGAGGTTGTCGTAGAAGACAGGACCGCGGCCCATGTCGGTCTCGCCCTGCGAGGTCGTCTCGTTGACCGTCCGTCCATCGATCGCGTAGCGTCCCCACCAGAGCGAGGGTGCCCAGGCGACCCCCGGCCGGACGTCGGGGGCGACACGCGCGGTGGCGAGGAATCCCCCGCGATCGTTGTGCACGAGCACGCGCATCCCGTCGACGATCCGGCGCGGGGCGGCGTCGTCGGGATGGAGCAGGCACTCCGGCTCCCGCGCCTGACGGCGGAGCGAATCGACGTTGACGAAGGTCGAGTTGAGGAACTGGTGCGCGGGCGAGGAGATCAGCGTCAGCGGGTAGCGGGCGGCGAGCGCCGGGACGTTCTCCGGGAACTCGTCCGGCGGGGTGAAGGTCGGCAGCGGGTCGAGACCGAGCTTCTCGAGGCGTTCCGATCGCAGCTCGCACTTTCCGCTCGGCGTGAGGAAACCGCCCTCAGCGTAAGGCAGGTACGGGGTGGGGACGCCGATGCGCGTCCACCCCGTCTCGAGCAGCGACTCGACGGTGATCCCCTGGAGCTTCGGTCCCGCGCCGGCGAGGGCCTGCCGCATCATCGTCAGGTCGTCGTCGGCGAGGGCGGGGTCGGTGAGCCCCATCGCCTTCGCGAGGCGGCGGAAGATCTCGCTGTTCGGGAGGGCGTCGCCTAACGGCGCGATCGCCGGCCGGTTGAGGGTGATGTAGTGATGCCCGTAGGCGAGGTGGATGTCCCAGTGCTCGAGCTGGGTCGTCGCCGGGAGGACGTAGTCGGCCCAGGCGGTGGTGTCGGTCGGGAACTGCTCGAGGACGACCGTGAAGAGGTCCTCGCGCCCGAGCCCGCGCTTCACCGCGCCGCGGTCGGGCGCGACCACCGCCGGGTTCGAGTTGTAGACGACGAGCGCCTTGACCGGCGGCCCGCCGACCCCTGCGTCAGGCAGCGTCAGCGCATCGCCGAGCCGGATCATGTTGACCTCGCGCGCGGGCGGCCCGAGGTCCGGGCGGCCGAGGGCGCGCCGGTCGAACTGGAAGTTGGCGCTGGTCGAGAGCTGCACCCCGCCCCCGGCGCGGCGCCAGTGGCCGGTGACGGCGGGGAGGCAGGCGATGGTGCGCACCGCCATCCCGCCGCCGGCGTGGCGCTGGAGCCCGTAGTTGACGCGGATGAACGCGGCCTTGGACCGGCCGTATTCGCGCCCGAGCTCGGCGATGCGCGCGGCGGGGATCCCGGTGATCGCGGCGACCCGCTCCGGCGGGTACTGGGCGGCGCGGGCGCGCAGCTGGTCGGCCCCCGACGTCCAGCGGTCGAGGTAGTCGCGGTCGTCGAGCCCTTCGGCGAAGAGGACGTGCATCATCGCGAGGGCGAGCGCGGCGTCGGTGCCGGGCCGGATCGCGATCCACTCGTCGCACTGCGCGGCGGTGCGCGTCTTCAGCGGGTCGATGGCGATGACGCGCGCGCCGCGCTCGCGGGCACGGAGCACGAACGGCCAGAGATGCGGGTTCGAGGTGAGGGTGTTCGACCCCCAGATGAGAATGAGGTCGCTCTCCGGGATCCCCTCGGCGTCGGCGCCGACGTTGGCACCGACGGTCATCTGCATCGCCGCGGCGCCGGCGGCCGAGCAGATGGTGCGGAGGAGCCGCGAGGCGCCTAACGCGTGGAAGAAGCGGCGGTCCATCGACTCGCCCTGGATCATCCCCATCGTCCCGGCATACGAGTAGGGGAGGATCGCCTCCGGCCCGTCGGGAGAATCGGCGATCGCGCGCAGCCTGGCCGCGATCTCGTCGAGCGCGACCTCCCAGCTCACGGGCTCGAATCGTCCCTCGCCCTTGGCGCCGACACGGCGGAGCGGCGTCGTCAGGCGGTCGCGATGGTAGGTGCGGTCGAGATAGCGGTTCACCTTCGCGCAGAGGAACCCGCGGGTGAAGGGATGCGCCGCATCCCCGCTCAGGCGGACCGCGCGTCCGTTCTCGACGGTGACCTCCCAGGCGCAGGTGTCGGGGCAGTCGTGCGGGCAGGCGCCCCTCACGACGCCATCTCGAGGCGGTTCGAGCGTTGCGCTGCCGACGACGGGAAGCGGAATCGCCATGCTCAGGTCCTCTACTCGCGGGGTGTGCGGCGAGCGGGCGAGTGCTCGCTCCCCGGCGCGATAACGCCTTCAGGATAACTCCAGCTAAAGACTTGCGCCACAAAGCGTTACCGGCCAGTCGCGCGCGCCTCTCCGGGAGGGGGAGAGCGTGGCGCCGAGCGGGTGCCGCGGTGCGCCCGCGGCGGGCGGACTCGTCTGAACAACCTGTTGCCGCAGCAGGAGTTGTGCGTCAGATCGGTCTTGACAGAAAACCCGATTGCCGTACCTTTCGTGCCGACTGAAACTTCCGAGCACCATATGTGTGCACGGACCACGCGTTCAGGAATCTAACGCCCAAAAGGAGACAGTAATGAAGCGCCTGGCCCTCGTTGCCGCAGTGCTCGTGATCGCTGCCTGCACGACCAAGAAGGACACGACCGTCACCGACACGACCACGCTTGCGCCGGCCCCGGCGGCGATGGACACGTCGATGAAGATGGACTCGTCGATGAAGATGGATTCGACCAAGAAGGACACGGCGATGAAGTCGACGACGACGACCACCACGACCACGACGAAGAAGCCGTAATCGTCGCTGTTCGCTGGACGACGCGGGGCGCGACACCTGTCGCGCCCCGCGCTGCGTTTCAGGCGGTGCCTGACGCGTGGAACAGAGGGACCATTTGACAGAAGGCTCGGAGGGCTCGGAGAGGCACTGCGAGGGCGGGGTGTTCCTTCGCCGGGCCTGGCCTGCCTTTGGGGCAAGTGGGTGAGGTCATCTCGCGTCTCTTGCCCCAAGCTGTTACGGGTCCTGCTCGGGACTCGCGCGCGGGGAGTCCTTCGCGGCTCACGAGCATCAACAGGTTGGACCTACGTTACGCGGATTTCGCCGATCGTTCCTGGTGGCGGACGACGCTCCCCGTGGCCGACCGAGGCAGCATCCGTGTAATCCGCGAAATTGTAGTTCCCACCGTTAGAGCTGGAACAACACCGGGGCAAGCGTGGCAAGACCATCTCATCCAAATGCCCCCAACGCAGTTCAAGCACCGGCGCGAGGAAACCCCGCCGTCGCCGTCCCGCTTCGAGCCCTCCGAGCCTCCCGCTAACCGACCCCGCCGTTCCGATCCGCCGCCGCCCGTTCCGGCATGCCTAACGCCGACGTCAGCACGGCGACGCGACTGGCAAGGTCGGTTTCAGTGAGCACCGCCCTCGCGCCGCGGACGTCGATCGCCTGGTCGAGCGCCACCCACGAGACGCAGCCCTGGTAGCGGCGGGTCTCGGGGACGTCGTGCACCGCCGGCAGGCGGAGCACCCGGGCGGCGATCACCCGGACGTCGCTGGTGCCGCGGTACTCGAACCGCGACACGACGGCCGGCCAGGCCATGCCGTGAAAGGGCTCGATCGCGCGGAGGCGCTCGAGGTCGCGGACGTGCCAGGTCGCGGCGACTTCGGCGACGAGGCCGATGCGGACGATCCCCTCGGGCGGACGCGATGCGCCAGGCTCACCGAGGCGGGCGGCGAAGCGCGGCTGGAGCTCGGCGGACTTCTCGTGGAAGAACGTCGGGTAGAGCAGGAAGCGGTCGTGCCTGACGGCGAAGCCGGCGCGCTGCTCGCGGATCCCGCCCTTGCGCACGAGGGCGACGATCTCGCCGGCGGCGAGCGCGTCGCAGAGCACCGCCCATTCCTTGAGCGCGGTGCGTTCCCCCTCGGGGGCGAAACCGCCGGTGTCCGGGTCGCTCACCGGCGGTTGTGCCGCGCCCACCACCGGAACGCTTCCGGGATCGCTTCGATCGGCGGGATCACCGGATGCCAGCCGAGCTCCCGCTCGGCGCGCGCGCTCGAGAACGGGTTGTCGCGCGAGACGAAGTTGAGCGACGCATGCTGGAGGATCGTCGCGCCGGGAAGGTGCAGCGCCGTCCACAGCCGGCGGACCGCCGCGAGCCCGAAGCCGACCACGCCTAACGGTACGGGGAGCGGGACGACCGTCGTCCCGAGCCCCGTTGCAGCGAGCGCGACGAACTCGCGCAGCGTCGTGTCGCCTTCATTGGCGACGTTGTAGGCGCGGCCGCCGGCGATGTCGCTGGTCGCGGCGCGGATCGCGGCATTCGCGACGCTGGCCGCGTTGATGATCGCCAGCGTGTTCTTCCCGCCGCCGGGCAGGGGAAACGCGTGCAGCCGCGAGAACAGCGTCGCCATGCGCGGGATGAACTGGCGGTCGCGCTTCCCGTAGATCACGTCCGGGCGGATCGCCGTCGCCCAGATCTCGCCGCGCCCGTGCGCCGCCATCACCAGCTCCTCCGACTCCCGCTTCGAGCGCGCGTAGAAGGCGCTTTCCGGGATCGGCGGCATCGGCGCGTCTTCCGTCGTCGGCTCGCCGTCGGCGCGGTACCGCCCCTGCGGCCCGTAGACCGCGACGCTGCTGACGTGCAGCAGCCGCGCGCCGCTCGCCCGCGCGGCGGCGATCGCCGCCCCGGTGCCGCCGACGTTCGTCGCGCGGTAGGACTCCCACGTGGCAGCCGGCGGCGTGATCGCCGCCGCCGCGTGAAAGATCACTTCGCATCCCATCGCTGCCGCGGCGAACGACGCGGCGTCGAGGACGTCGCCGCGGGCGAGATCCGACGCGCCGAGTGCGCGGATCCACGCCGCGCTGCGGGGGTCGCGCACGAGCGCGCGAACGGTCCAGCCGTCGGTCGCGAGCTGCTCCGTGAGGTGCGACCCGACGAGGCCGGTCGCGCCGGTGACGAGGGCGTGCCTCGTCATGCGTGCGCCAGCGACGGGCGGGGCATCAGCGGCCGCGCATCGGGCGCGGGTTCAGATGGGGAAGGGAAGGCGAACGAGGCGCGCTTCACGACTCCCCCCCTCCCAGCTCGCGGTCAGCGCCGCGCCGGTCTCGATCTCGCGGCGCACCATCGCCAGCGCGATCGCGCCGAGGCGGGGCGAGGTCGCGCCGCTGCGAACGTCGCCGACGTTCTTGCCGGTCGCGTCGCCCAGCGCGGCGGCGCGGGGCGCCGGATCGTCGCCCTCGAACATCAGCCCGCGAAGGTGCTTGTTGACGTGGCCGCGGAAGTGGACGCGTGCGACCGTCTCCTGCCCGGTGTAGCAGCCCTTCGTGTACGAGATCGCGTCGAGTTCGTCGAGGTTCGCCTCCTGCGGGATCGTCGTGTCGTCGATGTCGATCCCCCATTCCGGGCGCCCCGCCTCGACGCGCGCGACGTCCCAGGCGACGAGACCCCCGGGGCGGGCGCCGGCGTCGATCAGCCGCGCGCGCATCGTGTCGTGCAGCTCGGCCGGCACGAAGCAGTCGTACGCGTCGCTCCCCACCTCCGGCGTGCGCGCGATCTCGAGCGTCGCCCCCTCGAACGCGGCGGTGATGTGCCCGTAGGGCGGGAGCGTGCCGAGCGTCGCGCTGTGCGCGCCCAGCACTTCGGCGAGGACGAGCCGTGCATTCGCGCCGGCGATGCAGAGGTCGTGGATCGCCGCCGACTCGTCGGCGTACGGCGAGCTGCGCGGATTCACGTACTTGCGGATCATCGCCATGAATCCGGGGAACGCGCGCACCGGCGTGTCCATCAGGATCGAGTCGGCGCCGGCGAACACGCGCGCGTCGGCGATGATCTTTCCCTTCGGGGTGAGCGCGGCGGCGTAGGCTCCCTGCCCCGGCTCGAGGGCGATGATGTCGTTGGTCACCAGCCCCGTCACGACCTCGCGCGCCCTCTCGCCGCGCAGCCTGACGCGTCCGCGATGGGTGCGGTCGACGAGCAGCGATCCGGTGCGCAGTGCCGCGTACTCGGCGCCGATGTCGCCGTAGTGCAGGACGACCTGCCGTCCGTCGATCTCGCCGAGCTCTCCAACCGCTTCGCGATTGGGACTGAACGATCGCATCATGACTGAGCCCTGGTCACTGTTCGCCGTGACCGCCGACCGCGCCGAGCGAGTCGAGGGTGGCCCCACGCAGCGTGGGAAGATAACCGTCGGCATCGAGCGCGCGGAACGGCGGGACGTCTCCCACCGCCAGACAGCGTAACCCCGCGGCGCGCGCGGCGCGAATCCCGGCCCGGCCGTCCTCGAGCGCGAGCGCGTCACCCGCCGCCAGTGCCCGGCGCCGCGAGAGCCGCCGCAGCGCGGAATGGTACGCCGCGGGAGCGGGCTTCGGCGAGTCGGCGACGTCGTCGGCGGTGACGATGCACTCGAAGAGAAAGCTCGCGTCCGCGGCGTCGAGGATCGGCTCGACCTCGCGCCGGTTCGCCCGGGTCACGAGGGCGAGGCGCGTCGCTCCGTGAAGGGTGCCAAGCGCATCGCGCGCGCCGTCGCTGAGGACGATCCCCGTGCCGACCGACTCGGCGAAATGTCGCTCGGCGCGGAGGGCGAGCAGCTCGATCGCGACCTCGTCGAGCTCCTCGCCGGCCGCCGCGATCAGCGCGCGCGCCGCGCCGCGCACCGGGAGCCCGTGCGCCAGGTCGTCATAGGCGACCGGGCCGGTGCTGATCCCGGCCTCGGCGAGGGCGCGGACGAGCGCATCGCGCCGCGCTTCGTACGTCTCGACCAGCACCCCCTCGAGCTCGAGGAGGATGGCGCGCGGCCGGGTCATCCGGTCGGGGTCGAGATCGTGTCCGGCAGGCGCGCCGCGTAGGAGGCGTCGAGCAGGTCCACCGGGTGCACGGCGCTCGTGTCGCTCCCCGCGCGCCGGAGTCCGGCACCGATCTGCATCAGGCAACCTGGATTCCCGGTCGCGACGAACCGCGCGCCGGTGTTCGCGATGTTCGCGAGCTTGGGCTCGAGCACCGCTCCCGACACGGCCGGCTCGACGAGGTTGTAGATCCCCGCGGCGCCGCAGCACTGGTCGCTGTCGGCCAGCGGGACGAGCTTCAGCCCGGGGATCGCGCCGAGGACCGCGAGCGGCTGCGCCGTGATGCGCTGCGCGTGCTGGAGGTGGCAGGGCGCGTCGTAGGTTATCGTCACGGGGAGCTCGCCGCCATGCGCCGGTCCGGCGGTGGCGAGGAGCTCGCTGATGTCGCGGACGCGGGCGCTGATTCGCGCCGCGCGCGCGGCGTACTCGGGATCGGCCGCGAGAAGGATCCCGTATTCCTTCATCATCGCCCCGCACCCGGCGGCGTTCACGGCGATCGTCGCCGCGCCGCTCCGCTCGAAGGCGCGGATGTTCGCGCGAGCGAGGTCGCGGGCCGCGTCGAGGTTGCCGGCATGCGCGTGCAGCGCGCCGCAGCACCGCTGTCCGGGCGCGTCGGTGATCGTCCAGCCGTTCACGGTGAGGACGCGCTCGGTCGCGCGATTGGTCGCGCCGAACAGCCCTTCCATCACGCAGCCGAGGAGGACCGCGGCGCTGCCGCGCGACCCGTCCCCGCGCGCCTCGTAGGCGTGGCGCTCGAGCCGGGGGCGCGTCGACTCGAGCATCGCCATCGCGAAGCCTAACGATCCGGGGAGCCGGGCGAGGAGCTTCGACAGCCCGGTCGCGCGGAGGAGGCGGCCGCCGAAGAGCGCCGGGCGCAGCAGCCACTGATGGCGAAAGACGGCGAGGACGGTGCGCGCGACGAGGGGATGCCGGCCGGCGATGGTCGCCCTCGTCGCCTCGAGCAGGTGGCCGTACGGGACCCCGGACGGGCAGGCGGTCTCGCAGCCGCGGCAGCCGAGGCAGCGGTCGATGTGCGTGCGCACGCTCGGGTCGTCGAGGGGGAGCGTGCCCTCGACGAGGGCGCGCATGAGGAGCACGCGGCCGCGCGGGCTGTCGTTCTCGTCGGCGAGGGTGAGGTAGGTCGGGCACGCCTGGAGGCAGAAGCCGCAGTGGACGCAGGCGTCGATCCCCGCCTTCGCGAGGTCGAGCGGCGTTCCGGGGATGGCGCAGGCCGCGGTCGCGGCGTGGTGGGGGCTGAGCGGTCCGGTGGTGACGGGGCCGGCATCCTGGCGGGGGTGCGCGCTCATGACTCGGACTCGCCGAGGATCCCGCGATTCAGGATGCGAGCGGGATCGAAGGCGTCGCGCGTCCGCCGGCCCAGCTTCGTGGCGACCGCCGAAGGGGCGAGCTCGCCCCACTGGCCGGCGGGAAGCCGCTCCCAGATCCAGGTGAGCGGGGCCGACGGGTGGCGCCGCGCCCGGCCGACGGCGCGGCGGAGCATGCCTAACGCGTGGTGGGGGACGATGCAGCGGATCACCCCCCGCGACGGCGTCGAGTGGATGAGCGTCCCGTCGGGCATCGCGCCGGCGGGGAGCGCATCGCCGAGGAGCGCCGGCATCGCCGAGGGCAGCGTCGAGACGCGGGCGACGGCGGGCGAGAGGGGCTCGACGCCGCGCAGCCGCGACCAGACCGCGTCGTCCAGCGTCGCGACGTCGCCCAGCGACGCGAGCGAAGTCCGCTGCGCGGCGACCAGCTTCTCGTTGCCGGCGATCCGGGCGAGGATGAGCGGGACGTTGCCGAGTCCGAGCGCGGCAGCGACCGCGCCGTTGACGACTTCGATCGCCCACGCGGCAAGGGGAAGCCTGCGCAGCTGGTCGAGCGTCGCCGCGGCGAGGACGGGCTTCTCCGCGAGCGCGATGGCGACGGTGACGTCGTGCTCGGGAACCGCGCGGAGGCGGAGCGTCGCCTCGGTGATGACGGCGAGCGTTCCCCACGACCCGACCGCGAGGCGGGTGAGGTCGAAGCCGGCGACGTTCTTGACGACGCGCCCGCCGCCGCGGGCGACCAGCCCCTGGCCGGTGACCAGCTCGACGCCGAGCACGTTGTCGCGCGGGGTGCCGAAGGCGTGGGCGAGCGGGCCGGCCGCGGCGGTCGCCAGGGTCGCGCCTAACGTTCCGCGGACGCTGCCGAAGGGGTCGAGGGCGATGCACTGCCCGTTCGCCCGCGCCGCCTCGTCGAGGGCGGCGAGCGAGGCGCCGGCGCGCGCCGTCATCGTCAGGTCGCCGGGGTTGTATTCCACGATCGCGTCGTCGCGGACGGCGATCGTGCGCGCCGCGGCGACGGGGCGCCCGGCGTCCAGCCAGCTGCCGGCGCCGGTGATGCGGAGCGGGATGCCGGCATCGCGGGCCGCGCTGATCTCGTCGCGAATGCGCGCGGTCTCCTCGCGGAGCGGCGGCAGCCTCGGCGCCATCCGCACCACGCCGTCGGCGATCGCCCCGGCGGCCGTGCCTGACGGCGCGTCGCCCGTCTCGCGGCCGGTGTCGTCGGCGGTGAAGGTCGCGGCGAGCGCGCGGTGCGCG
>OEPS010000298.1_pt1 | contig 18172 bp, 19 predicted proteins | sample 1539411 | NCBI WGS metagenome assembly OEPS01 (sample SAMN02671747, study PRJEB22543) | soil metagenome | biome: bacteria | place: China:Hunan Province, Lengshuijiang City | collected 2012-10-15 | depth 0.08m m
GAGAAAATCTCAGGCGTTGTTGCGCGCGGTTCCCCGGAGGCGGCGCTCAGCGCGCCTTGTCCGGGCTACCCATCCGCAGACAGCGATAAACTTTGTCGCCCGGTTAAGCGCAGCGTTTCAGAGGCTCATCCAGCGGTAGCGCAAGCTGAGCCAGCAGCACCGTCATAGCCTGACGCCTGCCGGAGCATAAAAAATGCCGCCGCGGGAAACCCGCGGCGGCATTGGTCAACAGTAAGACTATTTAGTCGTTGATGCGCGGATGCTGCTGCACCAGACGAGAACGTTTTTCCTGCAGGTCGGCGATTTCCTGATCGATATCTTCGATTTTATGCTCGATGTTATCGTAGTGTTCGCCGAGAATTTCTTTCGCTTCCTGAATATCTGAAGCCGCTGGCGTCGCCCCTTTCAGCGGACGATTGGCCGTCTCTTTCATCGACAGGCCAGTAATCAGACCGATAACCGCAATCACCATCAGATAGTAAGCTGGCATCATCAGGTTCTGCGTGCTTTCCACCAGCCAGGCCGCCAGGGTTGGCGTCAGACCAGCAATCAGCACCGAGATGTTAAAGGCGCTGGCCAGGGCGCTAAAACGAATGTGGGTCGGGAACATCGCCGGCAGCGATGAGGCCATCACCCCGATAAAGCAGTTCAGTACAACTGCCAGCACCAGCAGACCAGCAAAAATCAGGCCGAGGACGTTGCTGTTAATCATGATAAAGGCCGGAATCGACAGCGCGAACAGCGCCACGCTACCAATCAGAATGAACGGACGACGCCCAAAACGGTCGCTGAGCATGCCGATAACCGGCTGAACGAACAGCATCCCGACCATAATGGCGATGATAATCAGCACCCCGTGGTCTTCTGAATAGTGCAGGTTATGCGACAGATAGCTCGGCATATAGGTCAGCAGCATGTAGTAGGTCACGTTGGTGGAAATCACCAGACCGATACAGGTCAGCAGGCTACGCCAGTGTTTGGTCGCAATCTCTTTAAAGGAAACTTTCGGCCCATCCTGCAGTCCTTCGCGGTCGCCCTGCTCCATTTTATCAACGTGCTGCTGGAACGCCGGAGTCTCTTCCAGCGCATGACGCAGATACAGGCCGATAATCCCCAGCGGTAGCGCCAGGAAGAACGGGATACGCCAGCCCCAGTCAAGGAAGTTCTCTTCACCCACCACGCTGGAAATCAGTACCACCACGCCCGCGCCCAACACAAAACCGGCTATCGAACCAAAGTCCAGCCAGCTGCCCATAAAGCCGCGCTTACGATCGGGCGAGTATTCCGCCACAAAGATAGATGCGCCGGTATATTCCCCGCCCACCGAGAAACCCTGTGCCATTTTACACAGCAGCAGCAGGATTGGCGCCCAGATACCAATCGTGGCATACGAAGGAATAAGACCGATACAGAATGTACTTATCGACATGATGACGATGGTTATCGCCAGAATCTTTTGTCGACCATATTTATCGCCCAGCATCCCGAAAAACAGGCCACCCAGCGGACGAATTAAGAAGGGAACGGAGAATGTACCGAGTGCGGCAATCATCTGCACGCTGGGATTAGCGTCGGGGAAAAAGACCTTACCCAGGGCATACGCAACAAAACCATATACCCCAAAATCGAACCATTCCATCGCGTTACCCAGCGATGCTGCGGTAATCGCTTTCTTCAGTTTGCTATCATCAATGATGGTCACATCCCGAAGCGTGATGGGTTTTACTTTTTTCCTTTTAAGCATAGTTTTCCTCTTTTGCTCTCGCCTTGAGCGCACGAATCTCCGCCGAATGACAAGGTCATTCGCGTCATGCGTCGGGAGCGGCGAATTGCTGTGCTCCACATTTCAAGCGTAGCAGGTTTGCCTGCACTGTCTGCTGACAGTCCGTACAACCGAACCTGTTGACGCCTGCTCTGGCCATAATGAATATCTGCTGTCGCTGATAATTCTGATGAATTTGCGATCTCGCCTTTTTACCCTAACAGCGTTTAAATTTGGGATCAACTTCACAAAAATTTACCTACCTTTAAACAGAGTCAATCAGAACCAATAAGTTCAATGAATATTGGAACTTAGCGATATAATTCCGGAAATATCTGGCGAGTTTTTATGGAAATAACGCCGTAAAGCCCCACCATATATATTCTCTTTCATCGCTCCCATCCGTCATAAAAAAGGCCCGACAAAAGTGCGGGATTGCGCTATAATCAGCGTTACTTTCGGCTATCAGCCGCTATTTAATGGACCAACGTCCTGTTTTTCCCAGTAATCGCGAGGAACGCTATGCAACTGCCACACTGCCCAAAATGCCATTCTGAATACACATACGAAGATAACGGCATGTATATCTGCCCGGAATGCGCCCATGAATGGAACAATGCTGAGCCAGCTGATGATAATGACGCGTTGATTGTCAAAGATGCCAACGGCAATTTACTGGCCGACGGCGACAGCGTCACCGTAGTAAAAGATCTGAAGGTTAAAGGCAGCTCTTCTATGCTAAAAATCGGTACTAAAGTTAAAAATATCCGCCTGGTTGAAGGCGATCATAATATTGACTGCAAAATTGATGGTTTTGGCCCGATGAAGCTAAAATCCGAATTTGTTAAAAAGAACTGATTTATTCCCCCGACGCCTGTCGTCGGGCGGAAATATATTTTCCGGTAAATTAATCTGAAAAATGGTGGTTATTCCCGGGCTTATCCTCTCTTTCTCCGGGCCACAGCCTGCCGCCATCCTCGTCTGCCGCCTGGCTTAATTCTGTAATCCCCTTCTACGCTTAATGGGACATTCTTTACCTGAGGTAATGCTATGCCTTTAAGTCCCTATATCGCTTTTAGCGGCAACTGCTCTGCAGCTATCGCTTTCTATCAGCAGGCGCTGGGCGCTGAGCTAATCCAGAAAATCACCTGGGGCGAAATGCCGCAGAACGCGCAGGACGCAGAGGACGGCTGCTCTTCCGGCCAGCATCTGACGGCCGACGGCATCGCGCACGCCAGCCTGCGCATCGCGGAAAGCGTCCTGATGCTCAGCGATAGCCCCTCCAGTAAAATGGAGCACTACGCCGGATTTACCCTCGTGCTGGACCCGAAAGACATTTCCGAGGGTAAAGGCTGGTTTGATGGCCTAGCCGACGGCGGACAAATTGAGATCCCCTGGCAGGAAACCTTCTGGGCTCACGGCTTTGGTAAAGTCATCGACCGCTTTGGCGTGCCGTGGATGGTGAACGTGGTGAAAGAGCCCTGACGCGTCCGTTTCTCCTCTCTCTTCGGGAGAGCGCTGGGGCGAGGGGGCCAGCACCCGCATATCCCCCTCCCCCGTCATCTTCCTGGCATCAACTCTTCATCCTCCGGTCATCATCATTTAACCAAAACGTAACAAAAAAGCGTCAGGATCGACCCCACGCTCAGAGGGAAACACTTTCCCGACTTTAGTGAGGCTCGATTGACATGTACTTATCCAGACATCCGACCAGTTATCCAACGCGGTATCAGGAAATTGCCGCCAGACTGGAGCAAGAGCTTCGCCACCACTACCGCTGCGGCGACTATCTTCCTGCCGAACAGCAACTGGCGACCCGCTTTGAAGTTAATCGCCATACTCTGCGCCGGGCTATCGATCAGCTCGTCGAACGCGGCTGGGTCCAGCGCCGTCAGGGCGTCGGCGTGCTGGTGCTGATGCGTCCTGTCGATTATCCGCTCAATGCCCAGGCGCGCTTTAGCCAGAACCTTCTTGAACAGGGTAGCCATCCGACCAGCGAGAAGCTGCTATCGGTTCTGCGTCCGGCCAGCCGCCACGTCGCTGAAGCCTTTGCCATTAACGAAGGCGACAATGTGATTCATCTGCGCACCCTGCGCCGCGTTAACGGCGTCGCTCTGTGCCTGATAGACCATTACTTTGCCGACCTGCGCCTGTGGCCGGAGCTGCAAACCTTTACCCACGGTTCTCTCCATGACCTGCTGCGCGACCGGCTTGATATCGAACTGACCCGCGTGCGCACCAAAATCAGCGCCCGCCGCGCGCAGGCAAAAGAGAGCAACATTCTCGGCATTCCCAATATGGCGCCGCTGCTGTGCGTGCGCACTCTGAATCATCGTCAGGGCGAACAGAGCGCGACGGAATATTCCGTCAGCCTGGCCCGCGCCGACATGATTGAATTCACCATGGAGCACTGAATGCACTTCGATACCGCCATCCGCCAGCGCTGGATGTCCGTGCTGGCCCACTGTGAACCACAAGAACTCGCGGCGCGGATGCAAATGCTAAAGCTCGCGCCGCAGTATGAGCTCATTCGCGCTCCGGAAACCGGTCTGGTCCAGCTGCAGGCGCGCATGGGCGGCATCGGCGACCGATTCTTCGCCGGAGACGCCACCTTAACCCGCGCGGCTATTCGCCTGGCCGACGGCACGCTCGGCTATAGCTGGATTTTGGGGCGCGATCGTTCCCACGCCGAACGCTGCGCGGTCATTGATGCCCTGATGCAGTCGCCAGACCATTTTCACACCCTGATGGAAACCCTGATAACCCCGCTGGAAGAACAACGTAGCGCGCGCATTGAAGCCCGACGCGCCGAAGTCAGCGCCAGCCGGATCGACTTCTTTACTCTGGTTCGCGGAGATAACGCATGACCTTACAACCCGCCTTTCCACTGGCTGTGCACGACGCCCAGCACAGCTTCCGCCGCCTGCTAAAAGCGATGAGCGAGCCGGGAGTGATTGTCTCCCTGCAGCAGCTCCAGCACGGCTGGCAGCCGCTGAACATCGCCTCCACCAGCCTGTTGCTGACGCTGGTAGATCGCGACACCCCGGTCTGGCTGGCTCCGACGCTGCATAACGACCTGGTCGGTCAGAATCTGCGTTTTCACACCGGCGCACCGCTGGTTGAGCAGCCGCAGCAGGCAACTTTCGCCGTCGCCAGCGACAGCATCAGCGCCGGGCAGCTGAACGTCCTTTCCACCGGTACCGTCGTGGCCCCGGAAACTGGCGTCACGCTGGTGGTCCAGCTTGCCAGCCTGAGCGGCGGCCGCATGCTGCGGTTGACCGGCGCGGGCATCGCCGAAGAGCGGATGATCGCCCCGCAGCTGCCGGAATGCATTATCGAAGAATTGACCGAGCGCCCGCACCCGTTCCCGCTGGGCATCGACCTGATCCTGACCTGCGGCGACCGCCTGCTGGCTATCCCGCGTACCACCCATGTCGAGGTCTGCTAATGTACGTAGCCGTCAAAGGCGGGGAGAAGGCGATTGCCGCCGCCCACGCCCTACAGGAACAGAAACGCCGAGGCGATGGACGGCTTCCTGAAATCAGCGTTGAACAAATTGCCCTGCAGCTCAACCTGGCAGTGGATCGGGTAATGACCGAAGGCGGCATCGCCGACCGGGAGCTGGCGGCGCTGGCGCTAAAGCAGGCCAGCGGCGATAGCGTTGAAGCGATTTTTCTACTGCGCGCTTACCGCACCACCCTGCAAAGGCTGGCGGTTAGCGAACCCATCAACACTGCCGGTATGCGCCTCGAGCGCCGTATTTCGGCTGTCTATAAAGATATCCCCGGCGGCCAGATGCTCGGCCCAACCTACGATTACACCCATCGTCTGCTTGATTTTACCCTACTGGCTAACGGCGAAACGCCGCCGCTGGCGGTCGATAGCGCACCGCAGGAAACCACGCCGCACGTCTTTAACCTGCTCGTCCAGCAGGGGCTGGCAAAAGCGGAGCAGGATACCAACGCCCGGCCCGACGACATCACCCGCCAGCCGCCGGTCTACCCCTGTTCGCGCTCCTCGCGCTTACAGCAGCTGGTGCGCGGCGATGAAGGCTATCTGCTGGCACTGGCCTACTCTACCCAGCGCGGCTACGGGCGCAATCACCCGTTTGCCGGAGAAATTCGCAGCGGCTACGTGGCGGTAGAAATTACCCCCGAAGAGCTGGGATTCAGCATCAATATCGGTGAACTACTGATGACCGAATGTGAAATGGTCAACGGCTTTGTCGATCCAAAGGATGAGCCTCCGCACTTCACCCGCGGCTACGGCCTGACGTTTGGCATGAGCGAACGCAAAGCGATGGCCATGGCGCTGGTAGACCGCGCGCTACAGGCGCCGGAGTACGGCGAAGAGATAGCTGGCCCGGCCCAGGATGAAGAGTTTGTGCTGGCTCATGCCGATAACGTCGAGGCGGCCGGATTCGTTTCGCACCTCAAGCTTCCCCACTATGTCGATTTCCAGGCCGAACTGGCGCTGCTTAAACGTCTGCAACGGGAGAATCAACGTGGCTAATGCCCTGACCGGCTACAACTTTGCTTATCTCGACGAGCAAACCAAACGTATGATCCGCCGCGCCATCCTCAAAGCGGTGGCCATCCCCGGCTACCAGGTACCGTTCGGCGGCCGCGAGATGCCGATGCCCTACGGTTGGGGTACCGGCGGAATTCAGCTTACCGCCAGCCTCATCGGCGAAAATGACGTACTGAAGGTCATCGACCAGGGCGCCGACGACACCACCAACGCGGTGTCGATTCGCGAGTTTTTCAAGCGCGTTACCGGCGTCGCCACCACCGAGCGCACCGAAGACGCCACGCTGATCCAGACCCGCCACCGGATCCCGGAAACGCCGCTGACCGAAGATCAGATCCTGATCTTCCAGGTACCGATCCCGGAGCCGCTGCGCTTTATTGAACCGCGCGAAACCGAAACCCGCACCATGCACGCGCTGGAGGAGTACGGCGTGATGCAGGTAAAGCTGTACGAAGATATCGCCCGTTTTGGCCATATCGCCACCACCTACGCCTATCCGGTGAAGGTGAACGGCCGCTACGTGATGGACCCTTCACCGATTCCCAAATTCGATAACCCGAAGATGCATATGATGCCCGCATTACAGCTGTTCGGCGCCGGTCGCGAAAAACGCATCTATGCGGTGCCGCCATATACCCCGGTGGAGAGCCTCGATTTCGACGACCACCCGTTTACCGTCCAGGAGTGGGAAGAACCCTGCGCCATTTGCGGCTCGCGCCATAGCTATCTCGACGAAGTGGTGCTCGATGACAGCGGCAAGCGGATGTTTGTCTGCTCCGATACCGACTATTGCCGTCAGCAAAGCGAGGCGCAGAAAAAATGAGCCAGCCGTTACTTGCAGTGAATAATCTGACCCATCTCTATGCGCCGGGAAAAGGGTTTAGCGATGTCTCTTTCGAGCTGTGGCCGGGCGAAGTGCTCGGCATCGTGGGCGAATCTGGTTCGGGTAAAACCACGCTGCTGAAAGCGATTTCCGCCCGCCTGGCGCCGCAGCAGGGCGAAGTGCGCTATCAAAATCGTTCGCTATACGCGATGAGCGAAGCGGAGCGCCGTCGCCTGCTGCGCACCGAATGGGGCGTAGTGCATCAACATCCGATGGACGGCCTGCGCCGTCAGGTGTCGGCGGGCGGCAATATCGGCGAGCGACTGATGGCTACCGGCGCTCGCCATTACGGCGATATTCGCGCCACCGCTGAACAGTGGTTGCAGGAGGTGGAGATCCCGCCGTCACGTATTGACGATCTACCGACCACCTTTTCCGGCGGCATGCAGCAGCGTTTGCAAATCGCCCGCAACCTGGTGACCCAGCCGAAGCTGGTGTTTATGGATGAACCTACCGGCGGGCTGGACGTGTCGGTGCAGGCGCGCCTGCTCGATCTGCTGCGCGGCCTGGTGGTGGAGCTCAATCTGGCGGTGGTGATTGTGACCCACGACCTCGGCGTTGCCCGCCTGCTGGCTAACCGTCTGCTGGTGATGAAACAAGGACAGGTGGTGGAAAGCGGCTTAACCGACCGGGTGCTTGACGATCCCCATCATCCCTACACCCAGCTGCTGGTGTCGTCGGTGTTGCAGAACTGAGCGGATATCCACTCCCCGGTCGCGCTGCGCTTACCGGGGCTACGGATGCCGGGGCGTTTGCAGGTCAGGTGCCCCTCCGGGAATCCCCGCTCGCGCTGCGTGAGGTTAATGTATCAGGTAGCCCGGATAAGGCGTTTACGCCGCGATCCGGGGAAATTAAGGCACAATGAGGCTACAAATGAACGCCATCCGCGTTGAAAACATCCATAAAACCTTCGTTCTGCACCAGCAGCACGGCGTGCGCCTGCCGGTACTCGCCGACGCCTCGCTGACCGTTAACGCCGGCGAATGCGTGGTGCTGCACGGCCACTCCGGCAGCGGAAAATCGACCCTGCTGCGTTCGCTGTACGCCAACTACCAGCCCGATAGCGGCCATATTCATATCCGCCACGGCGAAGAATGGGTCGACCTGGTCACCGCTACGCCGCGTAAAGTGCTGGAAGTGCGTAAAACCACCATCGGCTGGGTCAGCCAGTTTCTGCGGGCGATCCCGCGTATCTCCGCTCTTGATGTCGTCATGCAGCCGCTGCTTGAGCTGGGCATCCCGCGCGAAGAGAGCGCCGCGAAAGCCGCCCGCCTGCTGACGCGCCTGAACGTCCCTGAACGCCTGTGGCACCTCGCCCCCTCAACCTTTTCCGGCGGCGAACAGCAACGGGTCAATATCGCCCGCGGCTTCGCGGTCGACTACCCTATTTTGCTCCTCGACGAACCTACTGCCTCGCTGGACGCCAAAAACAGCGCTGCGGTGGTGGCGCTGATTCACGAAGCCAAAGCGCGCGGCGCGGCGATCGTCGGCATTTTTCACGACGAGGCAACGCGTCACCAGGTCGCCGATCGCCTGCACCCGATGGGAATTTCAGCATGATTATCAATAACGTAAAGCTGGTCCTCGAAGACGAGACGATCAACGGCTCGCTGGAAGTGCAGGACGGCAGGATTTCGGCTTTTGCCGAAAGCCAGAGCCGGCTGGCGGAGGCCATTGACGGCGAGGGCGGCTGGCTGCTGCCGGGGCTTATTGAGCTGCATACCGACAACCTGGATAAGTTTTTTACCCCGCGCCCCAAAGTGGACTGGCCCGCCCATTCGGCGATGAGCAGCCACGACGCGCTGACTATCGCCAGCGGTATCACCACCGTGCTGGATGCCGTCGCCATTGGCGACGTTCGTGACGGCGGCGACCGTCTGGAAAATCTGGAAAAAATGATCAACGCCGTGGAAGAGACGCAAAAGCGCGGCCTTAACCGCGCCGAACACCGGCTGCATCTGCGCTGCGAGCTGCCGCATCACACCACTCTGCCGCTGTTTGAAAAACTGGTAGGCCGCGAGCCGGTGACCCTGGTCTCCCTGATGGATCACTCCCCGGGCCAGCGTCAGTACGCCGATCGCAGCAAATATCGCGACTACTACCAGGGAAAATACCATCTGACCAACGAAGAGATGGATAAATTCGAAGAGGAGCAGATGGCGCTGGCGGCAGCCTGGTCGCAGCCCAACCGGCAGAGTATTGCCGCGATATGCCGCGAACGGAATATCGCGCTGGCCAGCCACGACGACGCCACTCATGAACATGTGATCGAATCGCATCAGCTTGGCAGCGCGATCGCTGAATTTCCTACCACCCTTGCTGCAGCAGAAGCATCGCGCCAGCACGGGATGAGCATTCTGATGGGGGCGCCGAATATCGTACGCGGCGGTTCGCACTCCGGTAACGTCGCCGCCCACCAACTGGCGACCAGCGGCCTGCTGGATATTCTCTCCTCCGACTATTATCCCGCCAGCCTGCTGGATGCCGCTTTCCGCATCGCCGACGACGAGGGCAACGCCTTTACCCTCGCGCAGGCCATTCGTCTGGTGAGTAAAAACCCGGCGCAGGCGCTGGGGCTGCACGACCGCGGGGCAATTGCCGAAGGTAAACGGGCGGATCTGGTTCTGGCGCATCGACGCGGCGAACATATCCATATTGATAACGTCTGGCGGCAAGGTAAGAGGGTCTTCTGATGGCAGGGAAACTGATTTGGCTGGTCGGCCCTTCCGGTTCCGGCAAAGATAGCCTACTGGCGGCGCTGCGCCAGCGGGAGCATCCTCAACTGCTGGTGGCGCACCGCTATATTACCCGTCCGCACAACGCGGGCTGCGAAAATCATATCGCCCTTAGCGAACATGAGTTTTTCACCCGCGCCGAACAGCATCTGTTTGCCCTGAGCTGGCACGCTAACAACAATTACTACGGCATTGGCCTGGAGATTGATTTGTGGCTGCATGCCGGATTCGACGTGGTAGCTAACGGTTCCCGCGCCCATCTGGCGCAGGCAAAAGCACGCTATGCCGACGCCCTGTTGCCCATCTGTTTACAGGTCTCGCCGGAGGTATTACGGCAGCGCCTGGTGCGTCGCGGGCGAGAGAACGAAGCGGAGATTGCCCAGCGGCTGGAGCGCGCGGCGCGCTATACGCCAGGCGCGTGCCTGATGCTTAATAACGATGGTCACCTGAACCAGTCGGTAGATGAACTGGTTTCGCTGATTCGCGTTCACGGCAACCGACGCGAACAGCAGCCAGCCTGATTCAAGGAGAAAGTATGAGCCTGACCATCCGCTTAACCGGCACCGGCGGCGCGCAGCTGGTACCGGTTTTCGGCTGCGACTGCCCCGCCTGCGGTCGCGCCCGCGCCAATGATGCGTATCGCCGTCGCCCCTGTAGCGCGGTGGTCAAGTTCAACGGCGCGGTAACGCTGCTGGATGCCGGGTTGCCGGATCTGATGGACCAGTGGCCCACCGGTAGCTTTCAGCAGTTTCTGCTCACCCATTACCATATGGATCACGTTCAGGGGTTGTTCCCTTTGCGCTGGGGCGTGGGCGACCCGATTGCGGTATACGGTCCCCCCGATGAACAGGGCTGTGACGACCTGTTTAAACATCCGGGTCTGCTCGATTTCAGCCATACCGTCGAGCCGTTTGTGATGTTTGAACTCCAGGGATTACGCGTTACGCCGCTGCCGCTGAACCACTCAAAGCTCACTTTCGGCTATCTGCTGGAATCAGCCCATAGCCGGATTGCCTGGCTGTCGGACACCGCCGGTCTGCCGGAAAAAACGCTGAAATTCCTGCTTAACAATCAGCCGCAGGTTATCATCATCGACTGTAGCCACGAGCCGCGCCTGCAGCCGCCGCGCAACCACTGCGATCTGAACACCGTGCGGGCCATTAACCAGGCGATCGGCTGCCCGCGGGTGATCCTCACCCATATCAGCCACCGCTTCGACGCCTGGATGATGGACAATTGTTTGCCTGCGGGATTTGAGGCGGGATTTGACGGGATGGAGATTGTGGTGGATTAACGGAACTTCATCGTCTCTTCACTGAGTGCCATTATCCTTCCCGCAGACGCAACAATCTGAAGGGAATCATATGACAACACCACGACGAGTTATTCATCACGCCTGCTGGTATGCATTGCTGGGGCCATGCGTAGGCATTGTGGTGGCGATAATGTCAATCGTCGCCATCGCACTGCAGTATCATGAGTCGCCGGACGGTTTTCTTGCACATCTTGCCGCTATACTGCCGATCTTGCTCCTCGTGACATGGTTAATCGGCGCTATCCCTGCGTTATTAACCGGTATCGCCGTCGCCAGTCTGCCGACGGGCATCTACACGTCACGTTACTGGCGCACTCTCGCCAGCGCGGCGATTGGCCTGATAATTAGCGTGGCTATCGTGATAGTAAACGTTGTGATTTTCACTGATAGAAATCTTATGTACTTTATTCTGCGTGAAGAGATTTTTCGGGTGGTTGCTGGCGCTGGTCTGCTTGCCGGTCTGCTTATGGGGTTAATCATTCCCCGACTTCTGCCGCGTGCCGTTTCACATCCTCAATAATATTCGCGCTGACTCACTGACCGGCTAACCATGCCGCCAAAGAAGATCGCTTTCCCGCGTTAATTCTTAAGAGATAACGCGGGATATATTTTCGTTAATTGTAGGTGATCGTAAATTCTACCGCGGAATCCGCTCTGCCCGCCGTCATAGCGGAGCTTCCGGTGGACAAGACGTAACGCGCTTTCAGAGGAATGGAATAGTTGGCGACGCTGTTTAGTAAATTCAGGCCGCTGTTTACCGCGACATTAAATAATCCCATCTGTATTAGATTGACATTTGACTGATTCTGAATCTCCACGCAAACCCCGCCTGCGGCATCCTCCGTGGGAGCAATCTTTGCGCACGCTGCACCGTTATAAGCATTCGTATTGCCATAAACGGGGGTAAGCAGCATCTTAATAGTATTCGCGGTAAGCGCGCCTATAACAATATTATCGTCGCCATTCCAGGTGGAGGACGGCGGACTGGCATTATTTTGAACGGTGTAGAAACCAAACATCGGCGGACAGTTATTCAATTCAATGGCAAAATCCACCCACGGCGTATATATCATATTTTCCGTCAACTTATGCGTTCCCATCGCCACATTGACATCGGGCGTCTGACAGGTTCCGGATACCACATTAATGGAACCGGACTCTATAATTAAGCGAGCACTGTAGTCCCTGGTCACTTCTGGCCCCGAGGCGTTATTCGCAAACTCAGTATGCAAAGTCACTGGCGGAACAGAAATGGGAATAGACCAGGTGCCGGCGGGGATTTCCCCCGTCTTTACTAAATAGAGAAACACTTCAAGAGTAGAGCCCATTAAAGGAGACGACCAGCCAGAAGTATTACCTGAAGAATTATTATCTACGATGGTGGTAAAAGGGTAATCGCGACCTCCCAACGTAGAAATGACAAGGCCTATCCCGGGTACGCCGCTATCATAGATATTCTTGTCACCCCATTTACCGACAGGCGCTGGCAAAGACCCTTCCATATTATGGACCTTATTAAGTGGTATCGCACCCTGATCGCCGTCGGTACGAGAGCAGTTTTTAATACCTATCACCCCTTTATCCGGGTTTGAGATCTTCTGGCTCCACAGCACAGACCCTATTGGGCGGTCTCTTAATGCCGTGACCTGAATACCGTCAAGAAGGAGTGGCACATGATAATCGACATAGGTCGTGCGCCCTGACCAGTTCGAGGTGCAGTTTATTGCGGCAAGCGCCCTGCCCGGCAGCAGCGACAACAACAGCAACGACACGAGAGAAAACATGATCCCGTGTTTTACGCTGAAATCATCCCGCCGTTCGCCCGTCATCCCTGCCCGTTGCTTTCCTGATAACGCCCGCGACACGCCGGCGATATAAGAACCATATTTCTTCAGCCTGTTCATTCAATTCTCGTTCCCTGTTCTGTACGTTTTATGAGAATGCTGACGGCAGTATCCACACGCGTAGATCAACAGGCGCGGTTCCCTTCTGTTGTCAGCGTCCCGCGCTTGTCCGCATTCTCTTCACTGCTCAGTTTTACCGGACTCAGTCGGCTATCGCCCGGCACTGCGCGGTGACCGACGTCGTCTCACTGCCTTTCACCGCCGGAGGTAACCGGTAAGTCAGGCGGCAGCGCTCGTCTGCCGCTTCGCCCCAGCGGATAAACAGCTGCCCCTCATCGGCCTCCACGCGGGCAAAGATACGTTTATTCTGCCCCACCACGCCCACCACGTTATTGCCCGCATCCAGGACGTTCGCCCCGAACGGCACCTCCGGCCCCCCGGCGAGGGAGATCAGCACCGGCCGCCCCTGCGTCGTGCCAAACGACAGCTTCACCACCGCGCCGCGGTACGGCGACACCTTCTGGCTGGTCTCGTCCAGCTCCGTTTCCTCCGGGATCCCCTTCGGATCGATGCTGATTTCATTGAGCTGGTAGGCATTCAGGTACGGCACCAGCGCGTAGCCCCGGCCGTCCACTCTGATGCCGGAATAGCCGCTCACCGCCGCGCCCTCCGCGCCTTTCGCTTCGACCAGCGCCTGGGTTTCGCCGGTGTACGGGCTCAGCGTCAGACCGCCGCTGTGCAGCACCGCCGCGCCGCTCATCCCCAGCGAGTAGTTGTGATAATGTTTCCCGCTGCCGCCAAAGGCCTGCAGGGTGGTATAGCGGGTACGCAGCGAGGTGCTGCCGTTGACGCTGGTATTACCGCCTTTACTGGCATTCGCCCCGCTCAGGCTGTAGCTGAGCGATTTATCCTCCAGCGCCGAGCCGCTGAGCGTCGCCTGCTCCCGCACGACGCCGCCGGGGTCGTGGTTCAGGTTCACGCTCATCTGGCGGAACGGACTGCCGCCGCCCAGCGGGATCGTCAGGTTCAGCATATAGCGGTTTTCAAAATCGCCGCTGCCGTTGCGGCTCCGGCTGGCGCTCAGGCTGTAGCTGACCCGCCCCATCTGGTTCGAATACCCCAGCTGGTACTGACGGTCGCTGTCGTCCCGGTTCCAGTAGTTCTGCTGGTAGGCGCTCAGCCAGAAACTCCCCCAGCCCTGTGGCAGGCTCTGGCTCGCGGTAATCCCCAGCCGGCTTTTGGGCCGCTGAAGAGACTCAGTCAGCCCGGACTGGTTCTGGCTGTCCCGCAGCTGCATCGCCGTCATGTAATCCAGGTAGCCGTCGGTCGAAAAGCGGTAGGCGGCGACGCTGATATTGCTCCCCGACTGCGCGATAAACTTGCTGTATTTCAGCTGATAGCTCTGGCCGCTCATGCTGCGGCCGTGCCCGTCCACCGGCTTTTCCAGCGTGGTCCGGGCATGGGTCACGTCGAGGGAAAAGGCCCCCACCGGCGTGCCCACCGCGGCACCCAGTTGCCCGGCCTGGTAATCCTCATTGCCCTGCAGCCCGGCGTAGCCGGTAAACAGGTTGCTCAGCCCGCGGCGGAAGGTGAACTCCCCCAGCCAGGGCTCGCTGCTGACCCACCCCTGACGCAGTTTCCCCAGCGTGGCGCTGTAGTGGTTCGTCCCCGGACGCAGCAGGTTACTGGTGGAGGCAAACGGCACCGTCTGTTTGTGTACGCTGCCATCGGACTCCTGCACTTCCACCTCCAGGTCGCCGCCGTAGCCGGTGGGGTACAGATCGTTAATCTCAAACGGGCCCGGCGGCACGGTGGTTTCATACAGCAGCCGTCCCTGCTGGCGAATTTGCACCCGGGCGTTACTGTTTGCCGTCCCGCGGATCAGCGGCGCGTAGCCGCGCTGCGAGTCCGGCAGCATCTGCTCTTCGTTCGCCAGCTGCACGCCGCGAAAGGCCAGGGTGTCAAACAGCTCCCCGGTGGTGCTGGTGTCGCCGAGCGTCAGGCGCCCCTGAATCTGCGGAATATCCCGCTGGACATAGGTATTGAGCGTCTGGTAGTGGCTGCCGGTCTCGTCCCGCCAGCTCCAGCTGCCGTTGTGACGGAAAAACCAGCCGCCGATATTGACCCCGCCGGCCAGGCCGGTATAGGCGCTGTCCGCACTGCCGGAGCGGCTTTCGTTGCGGTAGTAGCTGGCGCTGTAGCTCAGCAGCCCGGCGGTGATCCCTTTGTCCCACATCGCCGGGTTGACATAGCCCCGGGGGTGGCGCACCAGATACAGCGCCGGGATCTCCAGCTCGAGCCGCTGCTCGCCGCTGTCAAACTCGACCTTCGCCTGCGGTATCACCGCCTGAATCCCCAGGCAGTCATTCTCATTGCTGTTCGCCAGCAGCGCCTGCGCCTCAGGGCTCAGCCTGTCGATATCAAGATCGATGTCGAGCAGGGCCCGGGGAGTGAGGCAGATTTCACTGCGCCGTTCAGGCGGGCGGAGCGCGACGGTAATATCTTTCACGCCCCGGGACGCGCCGTTGACATACATTTCTGCCCGGTACACCCCGGGCTCGGCCTGGTTCTGCTCATAGCGGCTGAGATCGAGTTTCTGCTGGCTGCCCCGGCTCATAAACACGGTTTCAAACTCCACCGTCTCCCCGGCATACAGCGGGGCGCAGAACAGGGCAATCGCACAGGCAACCGGCCGGCGAATAAACGGGGCAAAGGGTTTCATCGACAACTCCATTTTGTAAACCATTCCTGAACGGCGAGTCTTATTTCCCTGCAATATCAAATGGTCGCAGAGCACCGTAGTCGTTAATCACCACCGGGTAAAATGTCGCGACGGATTTCGTCAGGGTAAAGGTTTGGGTGCCGCCCGGGGCCATCATGCCGCCCTCTGAAATGGGTTTATCGCCCTTTTCATCTTCCGCAAGCCAGGCGACAGTGATGTGGAACGGCGTCGGGTTACGGGCGGTGACCTGGTTACCGGACCGGGTCCAGACCACTTTTGATGGCGCCTCGGTGGCAGCGTTCCTGGACAGCCCGGCAGGGCGGAAAAAGATCTTCAGCCGCGAACGAAACGCCATCTGCAGCCGGTTCTGTTTATCGGGATTCGCCACCTTGGGCGGGACTTCCAGCACGTTCAGATAGAAAACGGACTCTTTGTCCTGCGGCAGGGGCTCGCCGGTATAGCGCAGACGCAGGGTCTGGCCCCGGCCAACGTTGACGCGGTTAATCGGCGGGGTCAGGACAAACGGCGCCTTCGCGGTTTCCGGGGTGGACTTCGGGTCGCCGGAGTCCACCCAGGCCTGGATCAGCACCGGGCCCGAGCCGTTGTTGTTCATTTTGACCGACACCTCTTTCTCGGCTGCCGGGTAGATAACCCGCGTCCCGGTAATGACGATTGCGCTGTGTGCCGGCAGTGCGAGGCTGGCCAGCAGGAGAAGAAGCAGTCGGGAAAAAAGTGGGAGTTTCATGGCATTCCTTCCTGAAAACCGGCAGCGTTCCCGCTGCCGGTGAATTAACGGGTAACAGAGGGGTCTTACTGGTAGTCGATGCTGAAGTTGACGGCGCTTGTTACCAGACCCGGCGTGGTGGCGCCGGTCGCAAAGTACTGCACGGAGTACGGCAGCACGGTTGACCCGCTGGAGATATCAAAACGCGTGGTGTTGACGATCTGATCGGAGTTACCAATGTTAATTTTGTTGCCCGTCTGGGCATCAAGCAGCTGCAGCTGGACGCTCGTTGCCGCAGTCGCCGCCGGAGCGGTGTTGATCAGGTTATAGCTGTTAAAATCAACGGTCGTGCCGTTTTCGAAGAAGGCTGCCGCGGTGTTGGTCGCCGTCACGCCCGCGCAGTTCTCCAGGCCGATGGTGAAGCCGGTGGTACCGGTCGTCTTACCCGCTGCCGCCAGATTACTAACGCTGACGGTCGGCAGGGTCACCAGCGCCGGGGAAGGCTGGCCGTTAACGGTGATGTCACAGGTGGTTGCAACCAGCTCGCCTTCAAAATTGATGGTGCCTTCCGAAGCAGCCATAGCAGAAGAAGCAAAGCACGCGGAGGCGATAACAGCAGAAAGAGCAAGTTTGTTAAATTTCATTTTAAAACTCCATTTATTAATAAAACGCTTATCTCTCATCCTTTAATGAAAGATAAGTTCCATCACCGTGAAATTAATGTCTTCCGGACAAACCTTCATCCGCAACGAATAAAAGTTCACTGCTGTCAGATAAGATCAATTTCATCAGGTAAATCAAATAATTGAACAGGAAGATACCGATAGATTTATCACGCTACGCCACCGGTAATAATACGTATTAAACCAACTGAAATTAAGAGAAAGTAAAAACCATCGCCTGAATAATCAGATCGGCACTTTCATACTCAGTATATCCCGGCACAATAATATCCCGACGGAATTACAGTTCAGCAGACCATACTCACGAAATATATTCTGCTTAATGCGATAAACAGACTTTATCGGTATTCCCACCTCCCCTGAAAGGCGGGAAGCCGATTTACCATTACAGAGGTCTTCAAACATTCTCAACGTCTTACAGGAGACCTCACCGCGATAAATCACCGAACGCACAGCCTTTTGCATAACCGCCAGAAAAGCTTCAATACTAATGTTCTTGGGCAATAGCCAGGGAAAGTAATCCAATCGTGACGGAATCATCGGGATATCCATTATCACAATTAAACGACACCGTAAAAGCATTGGATTTTTAATTATTCGACTTCGCTGAAGTACATTATTCACAACGACAACGACCACATCACCCGGTTGTGGAAAAAATAGTTTACTTTCTTCATTAATATTATGAAAAAAAGATTTAACATCTTTTTTATCATACAAGATCCGAACGCTGGACATAAAGAAGCTATCATCAGATATAAAATGATAATTCATGATAAGTGGATCTCCTTTTCCTCCCCGATGTATGTGAATCAGATTCAATAATGGGAAAATAAACCAATTCCTTTAAGTAGGAGAATTAAAACATTGAGAAAAAAATATTGGTAATCGTTTAAATCTAACGAATGAAACCAATTGATAGGAATTGACTATTGTTTACTTTCGATTCTTCGCCGCTAACTATCATAAATAAT
>OEPS010000300.1_pt1 | contig 18148 bp, 18 predicted proteins | sample 1539411 | NCBI WGS metagenome assembly OEPS01 (sample SAMN02671747, study PRJEB22543) | soil metagenome | biome: bacteria | place: China:Hunan Province, Lengshuijiang City | collected 2012-10-15 | depth 0.08m m
GATGCAGGGCCACGTCGGCGATGGTCAGTTCCTGGCGCACGTAGAGCTCCTCGAGGACGGGCGCCCGCACCTCCCGGCGGGTGGCACGGGTGGTCCGGGGCGGGACCGGGATGCCGCTGGCCCGCAGCCACGCCCGGACCCTCGGGGCCGAGGTGTGCAGTCGCCTGGCAATCACCTCGGCGCTCAGCCCTTCGGAGACGAAGAGGCCCTCGAGCACCTCCCGTGTAGGAGGGGCTGGCGGCGGGGGGCTCTGCGGGGGGCGCCGGATGCCTTTCGAGCGGAGCAGCAGGCGAACCTGGTAGGTGCTGGTGTGGTGTCGGGCAGCGATCTGCGACATCGAGATGCCCTCCGCCACGTACAGCCGCCGCAGCGTCCGGGTGGGGATGGCCGGTGGATCGACCTTACGAGGACCGCTTCGGCGAATGGGGATCCCGAAATCGCGCAGCGCCTGGCGCACCCGATCCGTCGCCGCCCTCAGGGTGGTCGCTACCACCCCGACGGAGAGGCCCTGGCGTGCGTACAGATCCTCCAGCGCCTCCCTCGTGAGCTCCGCCGGTGAGCTGCTCGGACCGGGCCGGACCGGGATCCCGGCCTGGCGCAGCCCCTTGACGACCAGATGCCTCGAGCACCCCAGCTCCGCCGCCGTCTGTTCCAAGCTGAGGTGGCGGCGCACGTACAGATCGGTGAGCACCTCGGGGCTGGAGGGCGGCAACTCAGGCGGCCTGCCCCGGGGGCGGCGGATCCGGTGGCGGGCCAGTTCGTGGCGGACCCATTCCCGGGACACCCCGAGGGCGGCGGCCGCCTCCGACTCCCCGCGTCGCTCCTCCACCCACAGGCGCCGAAGCACCTCCTCGTCGAGGGCAGGGCGGGGTTGGCCCCGGGAGCGACGCGGAATCCGGTAGACGTCGAGGGCGCCGGTGACGACGTCGGGTGAGACGCCCAACCGGCGGGCGATCGCCAGGATGGAGAGGCCCTGGGCCACGTAGAGATCCGTCAGCGCCTGGGCCGACAGCGCCGGCTGCTCTGGGCGATGGCGCCAGCCCGGGGCTCGGCGAGCAATGCCCAGCCGCTCCAGCTGGTTCTTGACCGCGCTGGCCGAGCATCCGCAGGCATCGGCAACCTGAGCCAGCGTCAGCTGCTGATCGATGTAGAGCTCCTCAAGCACCTTCGCGCCGACGGCCTCCAGCTTCGAGGAGTGCCTGGGGCGTAATGGGATGCCGTGGCGGCGGAGGTCGTCGCGGACCTTCTGCGCCGAGCATCCGAGCTCCTTCGCCACTGCGGCCGTGGACAGTCCTCGGCGCACATAGGCGTCCACCAGCGCCGATCGGGGCACCGGATTGCCGGTTGGGCCGGGGCCGCGCGCCGCAGCATCACCACCCACGGGCCGGACTCCCGAACGCACGGGGCGACCAGAAGGCTCCGGCACCTGGAGGGGCCTCACTCCCATGGCCCGATGTAGGAGTCGGCCCACAGGGCATCCAGGTCGGCCTCCTCCTGGGCGGTCAGCACCAGGTAGTAGAAGATGTCCCAGCGCTGCAGTTCGGCGAGCACCCCCGCCCGGGCCGGCCGGATGCGGGCCCGCTGGCCGGTGTTGAGCTCGAGGACCAAGTCCTCGCGCTCCCGGCGGACCTGGCTCGGGAGCAGGCCCCGACGCCGGGCGGCAGCGAGGGAAAAGGCGTAGCTCGGCATCCCGTTCTTCGGTACCGGGCGGTAGCCGCCCACCACCGGACGCAGCCAGAGGATGCCCTCCTCGTCGAGGCGGCAGTGCCGGGCGAGGGGCGCCAGGAAGACCACCTCACCGCCGGGGTCGGACACCTCGAGCTCAGCGCCACCCTCGAGGTCATGGCCAGCGCCGGCCAGCAGGAACTCGAGGTGCGCCAGCCATGCCGGCGACTCTCTCATTGCACCACCACCTCCTCCACGCTCCGCCCCCCCAGGGCCGCAATCCCTTTCGACTTGAACAGCTCAGGATTTCGTTGCGCTGGTGGGCGGACCCACACACGATCTTCGTCGGGGCCTCGGCGGCCAGCAAGTCGATCCCGTGGCGGAACATGACCTCGTTGTTCCCGGTGAAGCCGGCGACGGTGACCGGGCTACGGGTCTGGCCCGACGTCGAATGCCGGAAGGCGCGCCCATCGCATGGCGACGGAGGTCGAGCGGGCCAAGGCCCAGGCCAGCCGGAGCAGCGCCCGAGCAAGCCTGCGGCGACAACTTGTCGAACTCGGTGCCTGAGCAGTCCCCAGCAACGGGGCAAGGCATTAGAGGCTCTGTTCAATGAGCTCTGCCGGATCGAAGGGATCTTGGTCCGCGAGGCCTTCACAATGTCCAGCGAAGCGGCCGGGGGCGTTGAGGAGCAGGTCGATGGGGTCATCAGCCTGGAGGGCGAGATCTACCTCGTGGAAATGAAATACCTAGCTGCGCCCGTAGGCGCGGACCACCTGGGCCGGTTCGTGTCCCGGGTGTTTTTGCACACTGATGCCCGCGGCTTGCTGCTCTCGGCGAGTGGTTTTACCGAGCCCGCGGTAGAGCAATGTCGTTTTGCCTTAACCCAGAAGACGGTCATTCTGTGCGATCTCAAGGAGATCCTGGTTGTGCTGGAGGGAGACCAGACCCTCCCGGACTACCTGCAGCGCAAGGTTCGAGCAGCGATTATCGATCGTCGGCCTTTGACTCGACCGTTTGGATGATCGGGCCGCCTCGCCCGACAGCACGACCGGACCCCCCATGCGCCTACAATCGGTTGTGACCGCAAACCCTGCGCCCTGGGTGGCGATGCCCCAGGAGTTGGTAGATCAACTCGATAAGTGGTCGGAGTTGCTCCTTGATCTCTGGCGGGCAGCAGCGTCCGTCGGCGGGCAATTCAAGTCGGTCACACCCGGGTGTCGCGCCGATCGGGAGGATCGATTACTTGAGGAACGTCTGGGCTGGCGCGGCGAGACTATCGCGGCAGGCTTTGCCGGTGCTGGGCTCGTGCAAGGGTCATCGCGTTACCTGCTAGGGCTGCGGGCCCTGATTCCGGAGGAGCTCATCCTGTCTCCCTATCCGCTCGCACGCGCGGCAGTCGAGCATGCTTCCCGAGGAGTATGGCTTCTCGATCCGGAGGTCCCGGCTGATCTCCGCGTGGCACGTCACTGGATCGAGCGGCTCCACGGAGCTTGTCAACGGAGGTGGGCATTACGGGGTGTTGGAGGCTCTGAGGAAAGCACCGCAAAGAGGCGACGCGACGAAGTCCGACAGCAACTGCATCGGCTATTCCCCAACGCCGTGGTGAAGGTCGATGATCCCAAGGATGTTGGTGATTGGATGGTACTAGGAGAGGGGTCCCCCTCTCTCACGCAAGCCGCTGCCAGACTGTCCGTCGTCGGTTTGCGACGAGGGTCCGGCGTCTACAACATCCTGGCCCTGCTTTCTCACCCGTCCCTTACCGAGTTGCAGTCCCTCACGCTGGAGTCACGTCACGACGGGTTCACGGTCAGGGACTGGCAGGTCGACCCGGCCCACGTCTGCAGGCCACTCGAGAGCGCAGCACTCGCTGTGTATCGCGCTACATGGGCTTTCTGCAGCTTTTTCGAACTCGATGGTTCCAAACTCGAGGAATGGGCGGATGCCGCTAGCAAGGTTTGCCCTCATCTATTCAACGCCGCCCCTAAGGGATCTTAGGGATTTTAGGTATCTGCCCAGCGGGATGTCTGACGGTGGCGCCAACCCGGGGGTCGTCAGTCAACCCCAATGACAACATCGGGCCCTTGCCCGGTGTCGCCCCTTGGACTTCCAGCGTGGGATGTGCGAATATCGCACAATGAGCATGCGAACTGGAGATGCTGCCCTTAACCTCGGCCACCGGATTGCCCAGGCCCGCGCCGAGGCAGACTTGACCCAGACGGAGTTGGCACTGGCTGTACGCCTCGACCGTACCGCGTTGGCCAAGATCGAGGCCGGCACCCGCAGGGTCTCCGCGACCGAGCTGGTCGCGATTGCGACGGCGCTTGATCGCCCGATCGACTGGTTCGTCACCGAATCCCCGCCGTCGGTCGTGAGCCGACGATCGGACGCAGCAGCGGGCGGACACTCACGAGGGCTCGATCTCAAGATCGAGCACATTGCGCGCGACGTAGCCTTCCTCACTGGTCAGGGAGTGCTGCAGGATGCCCGGACACGACCGAGCCTGGAAGTGCCGGCGGATCCCGAGGGTGCGGAGCAGCTGGCAGGCGCGGCCCGGGCCTTGATGGGTGTCCGGGCTGGGCCACTCGAAGACCTGCAACGTGCCGTCGAGCGCGTCGGGCTGCTCGCGTTCTCACTCGATCTCGGTGAGACCGGTGGCGATGCCGCCTACGTGGAAGTGGAGAATCTGGGTGTGGCCCTCATCAACGGCCACATCGACCCCGGGCGTCGTCGCTTCAATCTCGCCCACGAGCTCGGCCACCACCTCTTCGGTGACGCGTACGCCCCGGAGGCAACGTTCAACTTCGGTGGCGAGACCGAACGCCTGATCAACGCATTCGCGGCGCACCTGTTGCTTCCTCGTCGCGAGGTGACCGAGTTCTGGCAGTCGGGCGGAGATCTCGATCCTCGGCTGGTTGCCGTGGCTTTGTCTTTCAAGTTCCGATCGAGCTGGACTGCGACGTGCAACCAGCTCCGAACGCTGGGTCTACTCAGCGAGGAGGAGCGGACCAGGTTAGTTTCGATGCCCCCGACGAATGCAGACGCCATCGCCCTTGGGGAGCGATGGGTGCCCGAACTCGAAGCACCTGGGATCCCTCCCGAGTACGGCAAGAGGGTTCTCTCGGCCTACACCTCAGGCAAGCTGTCGGCCGCGCGGACAGTCGAGTTGCTTTGGGGAACCGTCTCCTTGGCTGATCTACCGGAACAGCGACCCATCCCCCTTGAGTCGCTGCGACGGGAGTTCGAACCGCTGTCCTGAGCGTGCTCATCTTTGACAACACTCCACTCAGTCACTTCGCCCGCGCCGGCACCTTGTCGGCGCTGCACAACCTCGCTGCTGGTCACCGCTGCGTCGTGCCAGCTGAGGTCGTCAAGGAGCTGATCGCGGGGATCCCAATCCACCCGGCGATCGGCGCAGCCACCAACCAGCCGTGGCTGGAGATAGTGGAGCTCACCGAGATCGAAGAGGTCGTCTCCTTCGCTCGCTACAAGGCAGAACTGGGTGGCGGAGTCGATCACAACAATGGCGAGTCGGCAGTGCTGGCATGGGCTCACGTCCACGGAGGCACGGCGATCATCGATGAACGCGCTGGGACGAGGGCAGCCCGTAGAGACGGGATCGATGTCCACGGAACCACTTGGCTCATCGTGAACGCGCTGCGCGACAACAAGATCAGCCGGTCTGCCGCCATCACCATGGTGGACCAGCTACGAGCCACCGACATGGCCTTACCGACCGACGGTGCCGGATTTCTGGCTTGGGCATACGAGAACGGCCTGCTGCCGTAGTAGACGCGGGAGGAAGCGCACAGAAATGAAACCTGCCTCCTCCAGCCACTTGGCCGACGGTCGACGCATAGGACCGGGGCAGCCCCTTGTCGTGGCGCACGTCCAGCGCCTTAGGCACTATGCACTCGCCCTGCCTCTGGTCAGGTTTGTTAAATGATTGGTCAGGTCATGGTCAGGCCATGGTCGGGTTGGCTGCGACGTCAAGACGGCCCCTGACATGCCCCTTTGGATACTCCTGGTCGGGTTGGTCGGGTGTCCTGCAGGCAGGAAGGGGTCACGGCCCTTCGGGTGACCCGAGGCTTGGCGCCCGCCGGCAGGTGTCTGCCCAAATGTCTGCCCGAACGAGCCGCAACTGGGCGGACGCACCAGCACATGCCGGACGCACCAGCACAGCTCTGGCCCCATCAACGATGCTCTAGTGACATCAACCCAGGGGACTCAGCACTAGACGGACGGAGCAACACGGGGCCAATCAAACTTTTAATCCGGCGGGCAGGGTTCGAGACCCTGGCGGCCCACGGAGATATCTACAACTCTCTACCAATGTCTATACTGCAAGTGCAATACTGTATTTCGGCTGGCCACTGACCATTTGCCAATTCCGTGACAGATTCCGTGACAGATGGGGCGGCAGGCGACGAACGGGACGATTCGCTCCCACGAGACTGCGGGACAGATTGAAAGACGGGCCGGAACCGGCGCTTTACCTGCCGAGCCACTGCCGATGGCGTTGGGATGGCGGCTGTAAGGCGGTGCGGTGATATCATGGCACCATGGGTAAGAACTTCACAGTTCGACTTCCCGAGGACGAGGCGGCAGATGCCGAAGCCCTCGCCCGGGCGGAAGGCTTGAGCCTGAACGAGACCGTTCGCCGGGCGCTAATCGAAGCAGTCGAGGCTCGCCGCAACGATCCCGAGTTCCAGGCACGTGTGCGCCGCATCATCGACGAGGACCGAGAGTTGCTCGAACGCCTGGCGAGGTGAGGTTCCGCTACCTGGAGCTGACGGACTAACTCGCCATCGCCTCCGAGGTCACCGCCCTCGGCCCGGGCACTCTCCTACGGGCCGTCCGCCTGGATCTTGCCGACTCTGCCCTTCACGCCCCGGCAGCGGCTGGGGTGGGCAGGATCTCTATCCCAACTTCGTCGACAAGGCAGCAGTCCTTGTGGTCCGCCTGACCAAGAACCTACCCGGCTGCTCCGACGGAAAAAAGCGCGCCCTCAGTTCTGCCCCCTCCCGCCCGGCCCAACCCCTGGCTAGCGATCTTGATCCACCCCAGGCGGAGCGCACCTCGCACCTGCGGGTCAGGATCCTTGTACACGCCAGAAGCATGAAGCACAGGCGTGTCGGTGGTCGAGGCTGCCACTGCCATGGGGGTTTCTCCCTCCCCACCCTCTCGGTCAATGAGTTGAGATTGTCAGTGCCTCGGCATAGGTCCACACAGAGGGGTTGCCTCATACTAGACCCTCAGCCTGCTGTTCATCGAGCGACGACGGCGCGTCTGGGGAGAAGCCCGCTCCCAGGGCAACCATGAACGTCGACACCGCTCCGGCAGCCTGGCGGGCAAGCCGCATCCGGTCGTCCCCGGTCGACCCCGGCCCTACCAGGAACCGAGCGAACGAGGAGGGCCCGAGGCGGTCGGGTCCCGAGAATTCGTCGGCGAGACGCCGCATCGCCTGGGCGACGTCGTCGCGCTGCATCAGCCCGGTTCGTTGCGCTGTCCTCGCTGCCCCCTCCAGGCCATCGGGCCAGTTCTCCAGAAGCCAGACGATGTCGTAGGCGTCCTTGGGCTTGTCGCGCCCGGTGAGCGCAGCGGTCTTTGCCACCAGGAAGCCGACAAGCCCGGTGACCCGGAAACGCCAGGTGGTCCGGCCGGCATCATCGGGAAGGACCACCTCTCGGTCGACCTCGACGACATCGGCGGAGATCGCCTGTCCGGCGGCGAGGGCGATCGCCGAGAGCCTGCCACCCATATTGTGCCTGGCAACCGGCTCCTCGGCGGCAGAGGGTCGGAACAGCTGACCCGCCGGGTGCCCCTCCGCAGCGGGGCAGAAGAACTCGACCTTCACGCCGAGGCCTCTCGTGCGTTTCCACACGAAGGAGCTCCCGAAGGGTTCGAACCCCGCTCGCCGAAGTCCCGATTCGATGCGCTCGTACTCGGCTGTGTCGCCCTCGACCAAGGCGACGCTGAGGCAGAGGTCGATGTCGGCTGTTCCGATGTGGCGTGGCCGACCATGGCCCGGATCGAGTACCAGCAGCGCGGGGACGAGCCCCCCGATCAGGATGGCGTGCTGCGCGGCGAAGCCCATGTTGCGCAGCAGGTGGGCGGCTTCGCCGAGAATCGCCTACGCGATCGACGGATCGTAGTCGGTGATGTGGGTGCCGTCACCAACCAAGGACGGCCTCCCGGAACAGGGCGGCCGAATCCTCGCCACGAGGCTCGCCCAGCATGTCGAGCCAGATCCGCACCGGAGGGGCAACCGCAACCGGTCCGTTCCGAACGGAGCCGTGTACGCCGAGCTCGCCCACATCACGCACGAGCATCAAGTTCGCACCGCTGTCCGCCGGCTCCGCGCGCAACCGTTGCGCCGCATCCGGAAGATCCACGTCGGGATCTACGCGCACCATCGTGAGCGGCGTCGCCGTAGCTACGCGAGCGCCCAGCACCGCCGCGCCAGCAGCACCGGTGACCGCATAGTTGAGTTGAGACTCCCACGCGTACGCCGACAGCCGCGTAACCAGGCCATTCACATCCGGCGCGTAGAGGTACGCGGTGAGCCGCTCACGGATGCGTCGCGACGACGGCGCCGTCGCCAGCCAGTCGAGCAGTTCACCGGGATGCGTGACGCGGCGCCGACGTTTGGGGCCCTGGCCGCGCACGCTCACGAACCCGTCAGATTCCAGACGGACCAGGATCTTGTGGGCCTGCCCGGTCGAGCTGCCCGCGGCTTGGGCCAGGGCCGCCACTGTCCAGTCACAATCAGGATCTGCGAGCATTGTCTGCACGAGGCGGACGGCGACCACCCCCACGCCCGGGGGCCCAACCGGCCGGTTTGGCTTGGCGGCTGGCTCGACATGCAAGAAGAAGCCCGGCACCTCGACGTGCACCGCACCCGTTCCGTCGGCGTAGGCACACCCCGCTTTCTCCAACTCCCGACGGACATGCGCCGGGAGTCGGTCCGCGACGACGAGTCCGAGCCGGTCGTCCCCGGCGTGCGAGGCCAGCAGGGGTGCGGTCGCATAGGCATAAGAACGAAGCCCCCCGGCCACGACCAGCAAGGGCACCACCCGGCCGTCAACCCTCAGGCGCGAGGCGAATTGGCCGCGAGTGACTGCAAACCGCCCGAGGCGTTCCAGAATGGTGCGGGCATACTCGGGAACGTCGTCAGCCAGGTCGATCGTGGGCATGTTCTTCACCACAGGCTCGCATTCACTCGTCAGTGACGATACACCTGTAGCGAAGAAGGAGCCACCACACCAGGGCCTTGGCCAGCTCGCGGTGCCGGGAGGGCGGTTGCGGGAATCCGCACTCTCGCCAGCGCTGGGCACCTGCAGCTTTGGCACTGCCTTCGCTACCCAGCTATCTGCGAATCGCCTAATGCATTAGATAGAGGACAGTCCATTGGCTGGTTGGGCAGGTTGGTAAATGAGTGGTCAGGCAATGGTCGGCTTGGAGTCGGGGCAATTCGGCGTCTGGCCTGCCTCGCCTTTCCGCCGGGTCGGGTTGGTCGGTATTACAAGGGGGTGACCCCCCACCGTCGACCAGCGCCTCACCGATGGTCGAAGACTTGTGATGGATGGGTGAGGAGTGACTGCGGGCAGCCGGGGGGGCAAGGGTGGCCGCGCCGGCGCGGGCCCGTAACAGTTCTCCGCGGGAACGGTCCACAACGAGGGGTCCGGCCCGCGATTCCGTGACAGTTTCCGTGACGGACGGTGCAGCACCAGACGGACGGGACAGCACAGGGCAGCACGAAGGCGCTTCCTCAAGCCGGACAGAACGGCACAGGACAACACTGGACGGACGGGGCAACACGGGATACGTGCAACTTTTAATCCGGCGGGCAGGGCTCGAGACCCTGGCGGCCCACATGATCTGCGCTTCTCTAGAAAATAACAGTCATCTTGTGCCATGTTCTATTCTGACGCATCAGTGACGCTTTCTCGAGGTCCGTGACAGTGCTTCGAGCGTGGGGTGCCGTAGTAGCCGACCTCCTGGATAAGCAAGGCCGATAATCCATGAGTCGGTGGCGGTCATCCTTCGATTACCTGGAAGACGCGCCGACTCCAATAGAGCCGATCGTATCGTCCGCTCCCGTAGGGCTCGAGGATCCCGAGTGAGACGAGTGCGGATACAGCGTCGCGGTTGGCCTGGTTTGAGCGCCCATAGCGACGATGTGCGTCGGAGACCGAAAGGATCGGGAAGGCTATCAAGTCGTCGGCGATCTCCACGGCGAGTCGTGCGCGCGGGAGCGCTGCGCGAACAGTCCCGCCTATCTCATCGCGGAGTGCGAGCAGCCGCATGATCCGGTCGTGACCTGAGTGAGACTCAGCACGAACGGCGTGGGCGAAGAACTCGATCCAGGGTGCCCAGTCGCCCGATGTGCTGACGGCTAGCAGATGATCCTTGTATTCGTCAGCGTGTTCTTCGAGCCAGGGCGATAGAGCCAGCACCGGCGACCGGAGCGCCCCTTCTCGAAGCATCTGCAAGACGGCGACAAGTCGGCCGAGCCGACCGTTGCCGTCTGTAAACGGATGAAGTGTCTCGAACTGGTAGTGCGCCATGGCGATCCGGGCGACCAACTGGATCTGCGCTCTCGGCTCCGTTGCTGTAAGCCAATCGACCCACCGCTCACACCCAGCTCGCAATTGGTCTCCAGGTGGTGGCGGGACGAAGCGTGCCTCGCTGATGCGCCGGTTCCTGGCTCCAATGAAGACCTGGGTCTCACGAAGGGCTCCCGCTTCGGATCCATCGCTGGACGTGCCACGGACAATCTGCGCCTGCAAAGCGCAGATGAGGCCGAGCGTAATCGGGCGCTCACCGATCCACGAGTAGGCCGTGTCAGCTGCCCGCGCGTAGTTCATGATCTCCCGAACGTTTGGGGCGACGTGGGTCTCTTGCTCGGGCTGGGACAGCACTTCGGCGGCGAAAAGGTCCGTGAGGTCTGCGTAGGTACCCTCCAATGCCGACGTACCGATTGCCTCTCGGCGCGTAGCGATGCGAGCGATGATCTGGGGCCGTGGGATCAAGCTCGCCGCAGCGTCCAGCCTCCCGAGTTCGGCGGCGGCGTCGCTCACGGCCATCCATGTGCTGACCGGCAGGTCGACGTGGTCAGGCAGGTCGTGTGGAATGAAGGCCTCGACGTCGTAGTCCTCGCCGAATCGAGCGCCGCGACCTGTAATCAGGACGACCTCGCCAACCGGGGAGTTACGCAGAGAGGGCATCGACTTGGATTCTCCGTCTCACAACCCAAGTCTAGCGCGTGAAACTTGGAATTACACCCCCGTAAGCCAAGGCGAGCACGCGGGCCCGGGCGAGCTCATGAGGCAGATCGGGGCAGGGCTTCATCATCCCGCAGACCCCCCAACCCAAGGGTGAGCGCCCGATGCCGTGACAGATTCCGTGACGGACCCTGCAGCACTAGACGGACAAGACAGCACAGGACAACACGAAGGCTCTCCCTCCAGCCCGACAGAACGGCACAGGGCAACACAGGACGGACGGGGCAACACGGCATAAGTGCAACTTTTAATCCGGCGGGCAGGGTTCGAGACCCTGGCGGCCCACTCTATAAGCCCAGTTCAGTGGCCAGTTGCAAACTGCAACTGGCCATTCTTAAATGCCGTTGGGCACATTCTGGGCACACTCCTCTTTTGGACGCGGTGTTGGGATGCGGTTCCGGTGGGACTTTGGAGCGACGGCCCCACCGTCGACGGGACGGGCTACGACGCTGTTCTTCGCGTGGGTGGCGTGGCGTCGCTTCGGTTGGTGGTGGCGATCCTGGACCGGACCGACGGCCTCGAACTCATCCTTAGCCGCTGGAAATTCGAACCTATCATTGTACAAAAGCTCCCCATTAAAGGGGATACGGTCATTGAAGAGTTAGAGCGTTACTCCGGGAGACCGACAACATTGGCTTCGCTTGTGTTCTGCTCACTCCTGATGACATGGGGCATCTCGCGGGGCATGAGGAAGATAGGAAGTGTCGAGCTAGGCAAAATGTCATATTGGAGCTTGGAATGGTGTTCGCCCGCCTTGGACGCAGTCGCGTTGCCATTCTTCACAAGGCCTCCATCGAGTTGCCGAGTGATATCGCAGGTCTCATTTACGTCGCCTTCAAGGAGCGGGTCGATGAGGTTGCACCTCAGTTGGCCTAGGGCACGGGATTCGTGGCCAGGCGCCGGGCAACCCACCACTGCGTCGGATGTCCTACGAAGGGGGTCTGCAGCGACCGGGCCGCCGGCGGCCCCAGGCCGGCCGGCGGCGGGACCGGGCGGTACCACCGGGCGAGATCGGCGGGGAACCCGGCGTAATCCTGGTCGTTGTCGAAGGCCAGCACGCTGAACCGCTCGGCGGCGACGGCCCGGCTGATGCTCGCCAACAGGGCCCGCTTCGTCCGGGCGTCTCGGGAGCGCACGACGTCGGCGATCGCCCCCGCGTGCGCGTGGGTGCCTTTGCCGGTCACCGTCACCTCCCAGGGGTGGGACACAACGAGGACGTCGCCGGGCAGCTCTCGAACGACGGCCTCGAGCCTCCGAGCGGCCACGACCTGGGAGGCCGGCGGGAGCTGGGCGGCGGGACTATACGCCAGCAGGCCGAACTGGGCCAGGCAGAGCAGGGCGAGGCCGGCCTGAGCCGGCCACCCGCGGCGGGCGAGCCACCCCACCGCGAGCCCCGACACCAGCGCCCCGGCAGCGGCCACGGGGATCAGCACGTTTTCAGAGCTGGCCGAGTGCAGGCGCGAAACGTAGGACGACGCCACCATGCCCGCCGCCGCGGCGAACAGCACACCCCACCGTTCGCGGCGCCGCCACGCCACGGCGACCGCGCCCAGAAGGGCCTCCGGCAGAAGCGTCGGCATCAGGTCGCTGGTCCAGAAGCCCACCCACCACGTGGGATCGACGCCGTGTCCCACGAGCACCCCCAGGGTGTCCGTGGCGAACCAGCCCGACGACGCGGCCTGCAGCCAGGCACCCACCGCGGCGACGGGCAGCACCGCGCCCGCCATGAACGCGAGGCCGTCGCGGGGCCGAGCGCCCGGCCGCACCAGCAGCCAGACGGCGACGGGGATCCCCGCGATGAACGCCGACTCCTTGGCCAGCGTTGCCAGGGCGAGCAGGACGCCAGCGGCTGCGAACAAGCGGCCTCGCCGGGCTCGGAAGGCCACGAGCACGCTGGCCAGGACCAGGGCCATGAACAACGCGTCAACCCGGGCGACGTCGTAGAAGCCGCCGGTGAACCGGAACGCGGCGGCGAAGAGACCGGCCGCCACCAGCCCGCCGAGGCGGCCCGCCTCCCCCTCGACGATGGTGTACAGCAGGCCGATGCTCGCCAACGACGCGCCGATCGAGACCAGGCGCAGCGGCAGGTACCCCAGCCCGGTGACCCTGGCGACCAGCGCGCTGACCCAGATGTACAGGGGTGGGTAGGGGTACGCCACGTTGTCGATCGAGGGCGCGGGGTAGAGCGACCGTCCGTGCAGCACCCGGCCGACCTGCTCAACCATCCCACCCTCGAGCCACTCGAGCTGTGATGGCGATCCGGCGCGCCGCGCGGCGACCACCACGAACACCACGATGGCCAGCCCTGCCCCCGCTGCCGCCGCGGCCACCAGCAGCGTCACTCCTGGCGGCCGACGACGGGCCCTCGCCTCCAGGCCCCCCGCTGGGCCGGCCCGGTCGGGTCGCAGGCCCGTGGCCAGGGGGAGCCTCACCTCAGACGGCGACGGCGAATGACCACCCACGCCGCCGCGGCCCCCCCGATCGCGGCAACCAGGACCCCGAACCCTAGCCAGTAGTTCAGCGGCTGCACGGACGGATCCGCCGCCCGGCGACCCAAGCCCGCCAGCGGGATGAGCGCGAACAGCCCGACTATGACCGTCAGGGCCGCGGCCCACTGGACGGTGCCCAAGGCGCGGGTGGGCACGACCCGCCGCAGGGCCAGGCCCACCGCGAGCGTTAGGGGCGCAAGGACCAAGTCGTGGGCCAGCGCACCCCCCAGGAACCACTCGGCGAAGTTGACCGGCGCGCTGACTGCCGAGGCGTCGAGAATCGTCCTCACCCCGATCGCGATAAAGGGGCCGCCAGCGGCCAGGCCCAGCCAAAACCAGCGCCGGCCAGCACGAGGGGTCCGCCCGGGAACCCCCACCTTCGGGCTCGGCGGACCGCTCATTGCAGCACGATCTTTCCGACCCACTTGGTCTGCTGGACGCCGGGCCGGTTGGGGCCGATGAGGCGCAGCGGGTATCCGTGGTCCAGCGCCAGGGGCGACCCGTTGAGCTCGAGGGCAAGCAGGGTGTCGGGGTCTCGGGCTTGCTCGGGGCTCAGGCTCGAGCTGGCGTAGATCCCACCCTGCTCGACGGAGTGCACCACTACGCCCGCGTCGCTCCGACCGATGGAGGCGAGGAGGTCGCGCACCCGCACCCCCCGCCATGCGCCCTGCGCGCTCCAGCCGTCCACGCACGAGATCGGCAACGTGGCCTCGTGCTGGCCGAGCGCCCGGAGCTCGTCCAGCGACAGGGCAACCGGCCCCTCAGCGCCTCCCTCGATGACTAAGCGATACGCCTGCGCCGAGGCGGCGAGGACACCGGCCTCCGAAGCGGTACGGTTGACGGGCACGCCCTGCGGGCCGATGTCGGGGCGCCGGGGCGCGAGGAGGTCGACGCGGCGCAGCGGCCCGAGGGTTTCCCCGAGGGTCACCAGGGTCAGCAACCCAGCCCCCCCGAACGCCAGGCGCAGCACGGCCCTGCGGGACAGCCCGCCCTCGGCTGGGGCCACGGCATCAGCGGCTTCCCGACCCGCCGTCGAAAGGGCACGCCGCGTCTGTGTCGCCTTGGCGCCGACGTGGATGATCAGGGCCCCGATGGTTATCCAGGCGGCGGCGTAATGGTCGACCGGAAAGAAGAACCGCCACGCATACCAGTGGAAGATGTTCTGCGTCCCGGACACCAAGAGGAAGACCGACCCCGCCACCAGCGGCACGAGGCTCAGCCGTTCCAGTCCGTGGACCACGTCGTCGACCGGCGGCCATCGCCACAGCTTGGGGTAGACGGTCCAGAGCTTGACGGCCAACAGCGGGATCGCCGCGATCCCGGTCGCGACGTGCAGGCCCTGGGTCAGCCGGTACAGGCCGGCGGGGCGGGACGGCCAGGTGAACCAGTGGGGCGGGTGTTGGATCAGGTGCGACAGGAGGCCGGTCAGGAAGCAGACACCAAAGGCCACCCCCAGGGCGACCCCCAGCCAGGCCGCGTTGCGCTCGGAGCGCAACGCGCTACGGGGCGCGGAGATCACGGCTCGGCGTCAGGACGGCCAGCCATCGCCCATGGCGTTCGGACACCTCGTCGATGCGTAGGCCGGCGGCCGGGGCCAGCCGAGGCAGGTCGTCGGCCCCGACGAAGGCCCACGGGAACCAAGACGACCGCTGGCGGCCGTGGTGGATCTGTGCCTGCGCCTGCCCACCGGGGACCCCCGGCGGCTCGACCTCGACCAGCAAGCGACCTCCCGGCCGAAGCAGCGATCGCACTCGGTCGAAGAGGGCCTCGGGGTCGCCACCGATGCCGGCGTTGCCGTCTAGGAGCAGCACCGTCCCCCACCGGCCGGCGGCCGGGACCCGGCCGTACACGGACCGCTCCAGCACGCAGGCGCCCCTCGACCGGGCCAGGGCCACCGCGGTCGGGCTGGTGTCGATCCCGAGCACGGGGATCCCCGCCGCGGCGAGGGCCAGGACATGGCGGCCCGGCCCGCAGCCGACGTCGAGCACCGGCGGCACGGCACACGCAACCAGGGCGCGGTCGTCGTCGCCGGCCTCGCCGAGCCAGCGGCCCATCGCCAGCGGCCGCCTGCTGCCGTCGTCGCAGACGAGCACGGCCGGGTCGGCGCTCACCGAGCCCCCACTGGGAGCGCCGCTCGGACCGACGCCACGGCTTCGCCAAACGCGGACGACGCGGCGACCGGCACCGCCAGCGCGTCCCCCCATCCATCCACATCGCGCAGGACCGGCAGCGCCCCGACGGTCCACCCGAGCTCCCGGAGCCGTTCCCATTGCCGCTGGCCGGTTACCGGTGTGCTCATCGGGATTCCCCGGACCGCTGCGTCGGTCGGGCGCCGCATGCCCATGGCCCACCAGCCGCCGTCGGCTGCCATCCCCAGCACGGCGTCGACGCCCGGCGACGCCAGAGCTCCAAGGCACCGCTCCAGCAGGGCGGGCGTGACCTGCGGCGTGTCCATGCCGATCAGCAAGGCAGGCCCACCGGCGTCCCCGAACGCAGCCGCCAGGCGCTCGTCCAGACCGCCTCCCCGCTGGGGGACCACATCGAGGCCGGGTGGCTTCCACGGTCCCGGGTTGCCCTCGAGGGCCAGCAGCGGCCGGGCGCCCCGCACGGCCGTGACAGCTGCCAGGGTGTCGGCAAGTGCCGCGGCAGCGAGCGCTGCCGCCTGGACCGGGGTACACGGGGGTGTCAGGCGCGTCTTGGACACCCCAGGGACCGGCGCCTTGGCGATCACGACCAGGCGGGCCGGGCTGCGCCCCCTCACCGCAGCAGCCGGCCCATGTCGTGCGCGGCCCGCAGGGTCCCGATCAGCGTCCCGGAGACCTTCGACCGGCCCGCTCGAGGCAGGTACGCGACGGGCACCTCGGCGATGCGCCACCCGGCCCCCGCGGCCCGCAACACCATCTCGAGCGGCCATCCAAACCGCCGGTCCGCGATCCTGAGGTCCAGCAGCCCCTGGCGGCGGGCCGCCCGCATCGGTCCCAGGTCCCGGATCGACACCGCACAGCGCCGAGACACTGTCGCGGCAAGCCAGTGGTTGGCCAGGCGGGCGTGCAGGGGCCAAGCTCCGGGGAGCGGCCGGCGCTGGCCCATCACGAGGTCGGCCCGGTCCTCCTCCACGGGCTCGACCACACCGGGGAGGGCCCGGGGGTCCAGCGAACCGTCGCAGTCCATGAAGCACACGGTCGGCGAGGTTGCGGCCTGGAGGCCGGACCAGCAGGCCGCTCCGAAGCCACGCCGGGGTTGGTCGATCACCGTGGCGCCAAGGCGTCGTGCGAGATCCCCGGAACCGTCGGTGGAGCCGTTGTCGACGACGATCGGGCGGAATCCGCCCGGCAGCCGGTCGAGGACCCACGGCAGGGGGACTGCCTCGTTGAGCACGGGGAGCACGACGTCGACGGCCGTCATGCCGGCGACTGTAGCCAAGGCGCCTCCGCCCACCCCTTACGCAACTCTTACGGTTGTCGAAACTTTTCGAGGGCGGACAGAATCGGGCAGGCGGCCGGCACCCGGCGGCCCTAAGCTTGCTGGCGTGTCCGAGCCGGTCCCGCAGGTGGGAGCCAGCGTGCTGGTGGTCGAGGACGACGCCAACGTGGCCGAGGTCCTCTCCCGGTATCTGCGCCGGGAAGGCTTCGAGGTGACCTGCCTCGACGACGGCGCCCAGGCGCTGGACCAGGCGCTGGCAGATCCTCCCGACCTCGCGGTGCTCGACATCATGCTGCCGGGCCTGAGCGGCTTGGAAGTCTGCCGCCGGCTGCGGGCGGCGATCGACGTCCCGATCATCATGCTGACCGCGCTCGGCGAGGAGGCCGACCGCGTCGTCGGGCTGGAGCTGGGCGCCGACGACTACGTGGTCAAGCCCTTCTCCCCCCGTGAGGTCACTGCCCGGGTGAAGGCGATCCTGCGGCGGGCGCGGGCCGCCGGCGCGGCCGCCAGGGAAGGCTCGGGATCGGACCCCATCGTGGCGGGCGACGTACGCATCGACCCGCGCACCCGGGAGGTAGAGGCTCGGGGGGCGATGCTCTCCCTTACGGCGCTGGAGTTCGACCTCCTTGCGTTCCTTGCCCGGCATCCCCGCGAGGTCTTCACCCGAGAGCAGCTGCTCGAGCAGGTCTGGGGGTTCGCGGTGGCCGACCCGTCCACGGTAACGGTGCATGTCCGTCGGTTGCGCCAGAAGCTCGAAGCCGACCCCGGCAACCCCGACCATCTGAAGACGGTGTGGGGCGTCGGCTACCGGTTCGAGGCGTGAGCCGCATCCTGCTGGTGGCGGCCGCTGCCCTCGGCGGGGCGATCGCCACCGGGCTGGCGAGCCGGCTGGTCCATCTCCCGGCCCGGGAGGCCTTCCACCTCGCCTGGCTGGCCGGGGCCGCCGGCCTCCTCGCCGGTGCAGCCGGCATCCTCGGCGTGCTGGCGCTGCGCCGGCGGTCGCTTGCGGCCCACCTGGCCTGGATCGCGCTGGTGTCCGTCGGGGCGGCCACCGCGGGCGCCGTGGCCGCGGCCCATGCCATGTTCATCTCGTCCAGCGACCTCCACGTCCTGATCGTGGTCGGCGTGGCCGCGACCGCCTCGGGCGTGGTCGTGGCCCTGGCCCTCGGGGCTCGGCTTGCGGCCGCATCGCACGCCCTGGCGGGCGCGGCTCGCCGGATCGGCGTCGGCTCAGGGATGCCGAAGCTCCCCGCGCAACGCGCGCACCGACAAAAAAAAGCCGCGAGG